>MDTB01048321.1_pt1 | contig 14682 bp, 21 predicted proteins | sample 811161 | NCBI WGS metagenome assembly MDTB01 (sample SAMN05326650, study PRJNA326480) | marine metagenome | isolation source: seawater | place: Mediterranean Sea | collected 2009
ACACTGCCGAATTTAGTGTAGCAAAGTAATTGTCAGATCGTGGTATTACTGTGCCTAGATATTTTTTAACAAGTTCAGGATGATCTTGTACTGCTTCTGAAAAGGAACAAAAGATGATTCCTTTCTCTGATAATTCTTTTTTATAAGTTGTTGCCACTGAAACACTATCAAAAACTGCATCAACGGCCACTCCTGCTAATTTGGCTCTTTCTGCTAACGGTATTCCTAATTTTTCAAAGTCTTTTTTGATTTCTGGATCAACATCATCATAACTAGCAGGACCTTTTTTGGGAGCAGAATAATAACTGATTGACTGATAATCAATTGGATCAATGTTTAATGTCGACCAGTTTGGTTCTTCCATTTCCAGCCATCGTCTATATGATTTTAATCTAAAGTCTAATAACCATTGTGGTTCTTTTTTAATTTTAGAAAGCCTTGTTACGATTTCTTCGTTGATTCCTGGTTCAAATGTTTCACTTTCAACATTCGTAACAAACCCTGCACTATATTCTTTGGAAAGTGTATTCTCTATTTTGGCTCTGTCTTTTACTTTTGGCATACTGTATTTAATTTTCCCAAGGGAACTTCATTCTATTTTCCTTTGCCTTTTGCTTGGCAAAGTTATGCCTTATCACAAGAAATGCAATGAAAAACCCTATAAATGTGAGGCCAGTACCAATAAAAAACATTAATATTCCATATCCAGCGGTCATAAACTCCTTTCTTCTATTTTAACTTTATTTTTTGAATCCCATATGTAATGATGTGGGTATGCTTTAGGCCTTTTATCCTTTAGATCAGCCATTGCTGATTTGGCCTGTTCTTCTGTGTCAAAACGTGCAACAACCAGTTCATCTTCTATTCGAGGTATATACCATATTTCGTACATTATCTACCCTTCCTTTCCATTAATATTTGTTTTGGTGTTTTAGATCCTGGTTCAAGTTTTGCTAATCTGCAACTGAATAATTTCTTTTTGCCTTTAGACGTAAGTAGCACAGGTTGTCCGTGTTCATCTATCGATATTGATTTGATCTTTGTAGTAACATTTCTAAATCTTCCTACTGATATTTTATCTCCTGCTTTAATTGTAATCTTATATTCTTTCATTGTATCCTATCATGTTAAAATGATCCTCCAGTGTGTAAGTTTCTAAATTAATAATGTCACCCCTAACACTTTTAATTGTTTTATCGTAACCTGCTAGTTTATATCTTTTGAATGGGTATTCCCAAGTTGCACCATGTTGCCATTCTGATTCTAAGATATGCTTATCTGCATCATCTATAATACACAAAGGCATTTGCAAAACCATTTCGGCAGATATCTTGTCATGCAGGTATGCATTTATAATCTTATTTTGAGGTATCACGTGTTCCAGGTGTGCCTTGTCTACGTTGATTGCTTTGTAGTGAGCACCTTGTGGTGCCAGTTTCTTCTGCATAGTTCTTACATACAATACCAATGATCCTTTTATATGTTTCTTTGTGCCTGTTGACCAATCATCTGAAAACAAATCCTTTTTCATACGATCTATGTAATCTGCCAATTCAAAAAGATGAGGCTTATCTGTACTAGCAAATTTTATCTCTGGCAAACTAGAAAGGCTTGGGTAGTGAATCATTAAATTCCTCCTGTGTAATCATTTCAAGTTCAACGGCATCAGCACCGTCTTTGTAGTGTTGCTTAACTTCTTTGAGCACATCTCTCCATGGTAGTCCATATCCATATTTCTCAGTTTTATTATTCTTGGTTACAAAACATTTGTAATAACAAAGTTTCATTATAAAATAATGTCTAGAACAATTAGTGTCAACCAAACTGCTCCGACTATTTCTAATCCACTCATTGCTTACCTACATCCTTTCTCGGATCTTTTATTTCCGCCATTTTTTTCTTAATACCTAGTTTGTCTAGGCTCCATTGTATCACATAAATCATTGTCACAAATAACATAGTAGAAGATAATGTAATGTAAACCACTGCATGGATATTTTCAAACAACCATTTCTCATAGTCCGCTTCAGTCCTAGCCATAACATTCCAACCCACAATGGCGAGAGCCTCATAAATCAATATGGTTTTAAACATAAACCATCTACTCATTGTTTTGCCTCTCTTTCATCCATCTCAATCCAGTATTCCATCTTTGTTCAATTGTTTTTTTTGGTCCTTTATATTCTATTGAATAATTTGTATTACTAGGACCTAAAACTTCAATACCCTTTACAAACATAACAATAACCACTGCCATCATGATACCGACTATAATCTTACTCATGCTCGCCTCCGGGATCACCATTGGGTAATTCTACTTTGTATGGATGGCCTTTCCTATCATAACCAATCATAGCACCTCTTGACCTACCTAAACTATGATAAGATCCAAATTTAAAATCTTTCTTTTGCTTTACATTGTGAAATTGTTTGAATGTGTAATAGCAGGCAAATATTAGTCCAAGATGTACTGCAATCATTCCTGTCCATCCCCAAACAAAAGTAGACATCTGAAAGAAATAAAGTGAAAATACCGTGCTCCAAACAAAACTTAATACAGTCAGTATTTGCAATCTTACAGTCTTTGGTAAGGCACGTAGATCGTTATGAGAGTCATCAAAAAGTATAGTTGCCGCTTCTATCATCCAATTTCTCATGATTGTTTCCTTTCTAAATATTTGTTAAAGGCAGTCTGCGCCTCTGAATCCTGTGCAATATCTCCGTCAAATAGTTTTAGATTAACATTCGGCATATAACTAGGTTCAAATGTGCCATCTTCAATTAAGTAAACTTCTCGTAACATATGACCCATCGCCACAGGTGCGTCCCATCCAACGCCGTTGGCGTGTTGCCATTGTTTCTTTGTTGCGGTGTGAATTAGAGATGCACTAGGACAGACCTTTTTTGAAGTTTCAAGCATCTTGGTCATCCAATCGTCTGGTAGTCTGTTAAGCCGCTTTGCCTCTTCACCCATTTGGTATTGCTTCATTAGTCCTATAAACAATCCCTGGTTTATCTCTCCACCATCTTCATCTCCATAAACTTCTTTTATTGCCGTTAAAGCATTCTTTAAACCTGTACCACCTGCCATCTTCATTCCTTTGTAGGCATAATCAAAATGTGAGAAGTAATGTTTATTAGGTCCACATTTACCAGGACTCTTTCTCACACGTTTTGGTTCTAAATCTATTTTACATTCATCAAATATTTGTTGAACAACATGGGCAGTCACAACTCTTTCTGTTTCAGTTTCTCCCATTTTGTACCTGTGCAATAGACATCTGTGAATCTCTTCTGTGCCTGCCCTCAATATGCCGGAGTCATTTACTATTTCAAATGCTTCAGCATCAAAGGCCGGTTCATCTGTTTCTACTATTGTCACTGGAATACTTTCATAACCTAACAGAGCAAGTGATACCGCTCTGTGTTGTCCGTCAAATATATAAAGTCTTTTACTATCTGAACGCCTTACTGCGGACACCGGACAACAAACTCGAGGATCAAATTTCCTCATAATATTCATTACGTGGCCTGCTCTAACATCACGTTGCACAGAATAATTAAATGCAAAATCCTCAAGTGGATGTGCTTCTGTGCCTAGTGGTAACTTCCTACCTTTTGATAATTGATTTTTTAAATTTACTTTGGCCTCTTCATATCTTTTAGACCAATTTGGTACGTCTTCTGGTGCTTCTTTTTTGACTTCATTGACAACATCAAGAAGCATCTTTACATTTTGCATATATAATTCTCCTATAAAACTGTATATTTGCTATCAAAGGTAGATTTCCTACAATAGGATTAACCTGAAATAACAAAGCAATTATAACACAAATTGATTATTTGTCAATACTACTTGGATAATTTTTTACGATTTTTAAGATGTTCTGCTTCTACCAACTGCTTATTTTGTCCATAATAAGCGACTGCATGGCCATTTTTGCACATTTCCATATTGATGTTTTTACCATCTACAAATATCTCACCAAGTATTCTACCAAATTTACCTGTCTCTTGATCCTTGTGCGTTTTGATTATTTTCTTACTGCCACTTGCGAGTGCTGACTGTAGATATTTTTTAGATAGGAGTCCGTATTTCTTTTCAGTTAGATCTCTTGTTCTGCTTTCTGGAGTATCAATACCAAATAATCTCACTCTGCTTTTGTATTTGATATCAAAACCCAGGTCAATCATGACATCGATTGTATCTCCGTCCACAACTTTGATCACTTTATCTATACGATAACTGAAATCTGTAGGATCTCCTAGTTTGGCCTGTTTAGTCATTATGTATGTATTTATTGATTACTTCTTACGTCTACGAGTGCCGTAGAATGATTGCATTTCTTTCTTGCAATTATCATGCCAATATATTCCAGAATCACGTAGCAATTCATTGGCTCTTCTCAATTTTTCTAACTTACGTTCAAATGCTTTGAATTTCTTTTCAGTTAAAGGTTTGTCTATTAATTTTTCCAATTGATTCAACACATCATCAATCGCAGGACAAGTGATGTCCGGCACTTTTGGTGCAGGTTTTCGTACTTTTCTCCATGCCTTTTGAAATTTCTTGGCTGAGCCAGGTATTAAAAACATATCATACACTCCCTATAACAGTTCTAATGTTAATATTTAAACCAATACTTGTGTTCGTTTAGTGTTGTTTTAACTTATAGCGATGTATTATGAAGTGCAACTTTTCTGTTGCAAGGGAAGTTGCCACCCCCAAGATTATTGGACTAGGCCGCTAATCTTAATTTAGGCATACTGACTGTTAAGTCAGCAAAACCTAATGCTTTTTGTTTAGCATTTATAAATTTGGCCGTTACCTCGTTCCAACTGGGTCAACTCCATTGTGCTTTCGTAACACGTCGATCCTAAGTCACCCCCGGAAGGGATTACATAAGCCACCAATCCTAGTATGGTGGAGGTGCTGGGTACTGCCCCCAGGTCCGCCAAAACTAATACACAACTTCTACGTGGACAAATATATTTAAGCATAGAGTTGACCTTTTGTCAATCTTATGCTAAATTAGATATATGCCAAAAATGAGAAAATTTAAATTTGATGATGGAAAAGAAGTGAAGGAAGTTGAAGCACTCTCTTTCAAGAAGGCTGTAAAGTCATTTCAAGGCGGTTCTAAAGCAAAGATGGTAACTATTGAGTGGACGACGAAGGGCGGAGAAGAGTTCGTCAAACTACAAAAATTACCATTAGGTAGAGAGAAAAAATTAGGACGTTAGAAAGATAGTGAGAGTAAGTCACAACCCGTTAGTTAAATTTTTAGTAAAACTTAGAATGTTCTGGGCGGACTTCCGAGGACATCATGGCAAAGTTTGGGACTATGAGCCTGGAGAATATTACATGGGCAGTCACAAAGGACATAAGAGACATGACAAAAAACATTGAATCATTAGTAGAAGAATTAGGCAAACTGACAGTAGTTGAAGCATTAGACCTAGCAAAAAAACTTGGCGAAGAGTGGAATATAGATCTAGATAATTTACAGGCAGGACAATCTGCACCAGCAGAAGCACCAAAGGCCGAAGATGCACCTGTTTCAATCATACTTACTGGTTACGGAGAGAAGAAAATTAACGTTCTTAAAGCAGTAAAAGAAATCATGGGCCTAGGACTTATGGAAGCCAAGCAATTTGTTGAAGCACTACCAAAGCCTTTAGAAGAAGAAGTTGATAAAGAAAAAGCAGAAGAAATCAAAAAGAAAATAGAAGAAGCCGGCGGCACAGTAACAATAAAATAGATAATTACGTGTATGCGCCTACACGTTACAGAAAACAAATTTAATTCAAATCCATATTACACAGAAAATATAAAAAGCATATTCGCTTGTCCACCAACATCATCGGTTGAGTTGTTCGATCAAAATGGATATGATCTTACAAAGTTGGAACAACTCTATGCAGTTGCAAATGGATATGAGGTAAATGTACACAGAAACAAAGACCATATCACTTTAAGGCAGGAGTGGTTTATAGACACAGATCCTAAAGTAGGTCCTCATATAAATCATGCACTTATGTTTGAAAGAAAAGGATACAAGGGTGATGCGTTGAGCCAATTAAAATCTTGGACAAGAGCAAATCCACAACTGCACAAACTTGTTGCAATGAAACCAAAATGGGGTCTAGATTTTAGTATTGATTATTGTGATTATGATGGAAACGTCTTTGAAGTTCTACATTGGGAATTTGATGGATTTGAATATCAAGAGATCGTGGACAAGAAGTCTTACATGGACAAATTTTTAATCAAACAGGACTGGGAAAATTCTGCAAAGCATATATTAAAACACAAGGACGAATGGCATCATCTAGGGTTTTTTGAACAAAGCGAATGGAAAACAAAATATTTTGGAATTGACAAGGAACGTTTTAAAGTAGTGCTGTGGAAATAATTAGGTTAGAGTATTGACTGATTGATTGTTTGCAAGTTCTTCTTTAATTAATTTAATATCATTCTCATTCATGTTTGCTAATAAAAGTCTGCTTTGATTGTAGACGTCAAGTCCTTGCGTTTCGATTCCAACAAACCTACATCCGTCTTCTATTAATTGAGCAGTAGTTTTATCTTTTGTAGATATTTTGCTACTAATCCTAACATCCTTGAGCAGTTTTACTCTCACTGATTCTAGATCTAAACTATTTGTTACATCAGGCAGACCTCTTACTCTTAAAACTTGTTCTACTATTACGTCAGATGTACTATCACTTGTTGTATCAAACAATGGATTAGATTGTGCCTTTCGTTCGTTGTACTTAGAATAATAATCCTGCCACGCAGTCGACCCTGAACTTTGTTTGATAAGATCATTTAGTTTTGTATTTTCTGCTAGGCTTGTATAACTTTGGATCTCTACAAGACTTTTTGTATAAGACCTAATGGCTCCTAAGTTTGCTATCTCTTTTGTAATTTGATCATTTATAATATCTCTATTTGAAATTAGAGTATTTTTCATTGTGAGGAAAGGTTCATTTGCAAGTGCTATATCTAAACTGTTTTGTGCTGTTGCGACCGCACTAGCGAAAGTGTTCAATGTTTGCTGAAAATCAGTTGAGTCATCTTTAGTAGACTCTATGAAATTTTTTAGATTTGTACAGGCAGTCCTATAATTTGTATCTGCCGATATACTTGCATTGTTTATTGATTTCAGGTTATCTCTGATTAAATTCATGTTTGCATTTATAGACAATCTTAGAGTGCCAAAATAATCATCTTCACCTTTAGCAATAGCCGATGCCGTGTTGCCAAACAAAGAAGGCACAAGGCTTTGTATCGAATCTACTAATTGCATATGTTCTAAAAATGTTCCTCTATCGTTACTACCAGATACAGTTTCATCTCCTAATTCACCTGTAAGTATTTTGTCTGTATGAATATCTAAGTCATCAAACAACTGTCCAATGTTGAGATAAGGTTTTGTGTTGACAGTTGATTTCACATCATTTTTTTGTGATGTAGTGAGGACAGAGTTATTCCTGATAGTTTTTGCAAGGTCATAAGATGCAGAAGCATAACCTAAATTTGTATCTGCTATCATAACCGATACTGCATTATTGTTAAAGTTAGGAGTATTTGATGCTAACGATTTTAAACCTTGCTTAATCATTATGATCCATTCGCAAACACATTTGGTGAGCCTTGAGCAACAGATGTGCATCCAGCAATAGGATCTCCAACTCTACCCACTGGTAAACCCTCTGCAAATACATTTGGCGAACCTTTCGCTATTGGTGCCGAATGACTTATGCAAATTGGTGGAGCGGGAAATAAATGTCCTGTATTATTATGTCCTTCGCATGATATCTCTATTCCATTACAGAACACAGTTTTCACATGACCTTTCCTAACCATTCCTGAACAATGGCTTACGTCGGCATCACCTTTTCTTGTTATCTTTGGCATACCAATATTTATTGTAAAAAATTAACGGCTATTATAATGAGAAATCTGAAAACTGTTTTTTCTTTATATCTTGCTTTATACCACCAACAATGTATGATTCTACTTCAGTTTCCTGTGGTGCAACCTGGACACCCTTTGATGACAACCAGTGTGTAGTCCATGGTAATGGGTTTTGTGATGCTGGCACATCATAGATTGGATCAAACCCTAATGCTCTCAATCTTTTGTTTGCTGTCCATTCTACGTATGTTCCTAGAAGTCTTTCGTTCAATCCAATAATAGAACCATCTTTGAATAGATGTTTTGCCCAAGCCTTCTCTTCATCAACACAATCTTTGAACATCTGTATCACAGTTTTTTCTGTGCCTTTGATTGCTTTTGTCATCTCTGGATCATCACCTTTGTACCATGCTTTCAAAACGTGTGTTGATAGGTTCAAGTGTGTTGCCTCATCTCTTGCAATCAACGAAAGTATTTTTGCAGAACCTTCCATAAGTTTAAGTTCACCAAATGCAAATGTACAAGCAAATGAAATATAGAATCTTAATCCTTCCAATAGATTCACAGTCATCATTGCAAGATACAGTTGTCTTTTAAGATCTATTATATCACCTTTGCCTTTTACAAAATAGTCTTCGGCCATCTTACCAAACTTGTCATAATTTTGTGTGACTGATTCTGCTCTTTTTAATATTTCTTTATCGTTTAATATTGTATCGAATACCACTGACGGATCAGGATATACATTTTTCATAATGTGTGTGTAAGAACGTGAATGTATTGCTTCAAAGAAATCCCATGTTACTATGCAACCTTCTAGTTCTGGATTAGAAACATAAGGCAAAAACATTAGGCTCGGACCTCTGCCTTGCACACTATCTAGTAATGTTTGATATTTTGAATTTGATGTGAATATGTGTTTTTGTTCTGGTCTAAATGTTTGATAGTCTGCTCTATCTTTTTGTAGTGACACTTCTTCTGGTCTCCAAAAATAACCAATCATTGTTTGATTAAGTTTGTCGAATTGTGGATACTTGAAATTGTCGTATCTTTGTACGCCACCATCTTCACCAAAAAACATTGGTTGTTTCGTGAAGTCAATATCCTTCTGGTTAAAAACTGTCTTTGTCATAATAATTTAGATTGTGCAGGCTTCACACTCACCGTCTTCGTCTGCGGTTGTACTTATCTTTTCACTGCCATTCACACCATTTACACCGTTGACTGGTTCAAGGCCATTAACGACGTGTAATCCATTGACATGAGTTTTAAGATCAAGTTCTACTTCTTCTCCCTCATCTTCATCTTTAACCGCACTAAGACCTGCCGGCTGTACTTCTTCTTCCTCGCCTTTGAAATCGTAAGTGTTTTGATAATAACTTGTTTTCCATCCATATTTGTATGCACTTAACATATCCTGGGCCATTACTGATAATGGAACCTCATTGTTCTCATACTGCAATGGATTATATGACCAGTTGCCTGATATGGCTTGATCAAAATATTTCTGCATCATTGAAACTATATTAATGTAACCTTGGTTGCTTTCCATCTCCCATAACAAAGTGTAATCGTTTTTCAATTTTGGGTATCCTGGAACTATTTGTTTAAGTGGACCTTTTTTAGATTTTTTAATGGAGAGAAGTGCTCTTGGTGGTTCGATGCCGTTGGTTTCGTTGCTTACTACTGAAGAACTTTCCGACGGCATTTGGGCCGAAAGCGTCGAGTGTCTTAGGCCATGCTTGGCTATGTCTTTTCTTAAACTCTCCCAAGCCATTCTCTGTTTGTGTGGCACAATTTGATCAATATCTTTTTTGTAATGATCTATTGGTAATAGTCCATCTGCATATTTTGTTCTATCAAACTTTTCACATTTTCCTTTTTCTTCTGCAAGGTCACAACTTGCTCTTAATAGATAATACTGGAATGCTTCTGTAAGTCTATCTACAGCCTCCCATGCCTTTTTATCATTGTAATCATGCCCTAATTTTGCGAGATAGTGTGCCAAGCCTATATACCCTATGCCGAGGCTTCTTCGTGCTTTTGTGCTTATCTCTGCCGCTTTAACAGGGTAATTTTGATAGTCGATGATCTCATCTAATGCCCTCACAGATAGATCACATAAGTTTTCTAATTCACTAGGATCATTTACAGCACCGACATTAATAGCGGAAAGAATACAAAGGGCAATTTCTCCTTTATCGTCATGTATATCCTGAATTGGTGTAGTGGGTAATGTAATCTCTTGGCATAAGTTAGACATTGATACTTTGTCTTTAAATGATGAGTGACTGTTACAATGATCAATATTCATTATATAGATACGTCCTGTCTCTGCTCTCTCTTTTAACATATCAAAAAATAAGTCTTGTGCTGGAATACTTTTCTTAGGTATACTACTATCTTTTTCATATTTTTTATATAATGCGTCAAATTTATCAGTACCGAATGCTTCGTATAATCCTGGAACTTGATGTGGTGAAAATAATGTTATGTCTTCTTCTTTAATAAATCTTTCATAAAACAATTTAGACACTTGTATTGAATAATCCATACGTCTCACTCTGTTGTCTTCTGTGCCTTTGTTATTTTTTAAAACTAATATGTCTTCTATCTCTTGGTGCCAAATAGGGAAGTGGACAGTTGCGTTACCTCCACGCACACCGTTCTGTGTGCAACATCTTACAGTGGATTCGAATTTTTTAAGGAACGGAATCACTCCTGTGTGTGCTACCTCTCCACCTCTTATCTTAGCATTGATTCCTCTGATACGTCCTGCATTGATTCCAATACCTGCTCGTCTGGCAACATATAAACCAATGGCCATATCGCTTGAAAAAATACTTGGCAAAGAATCATCACTGTCAACAAGAACACAACTTGCAAATTGTCTTATAGGTGTTCTCACTCCTGACATCACTGGAGTTGGAATATTAATTTTGTGTAAGGAAATTGCATCATAATATTTCTTCACATAATTTAATCTTGTTTTTTTTGGATAGTCAGCAAACAAAGTTGCCGCGATCATCATGTACATATCTTGTGGAGTTTCATAAAGTTCTCCAGAACTTCTATCCTGCACAAGATATTTGTCTACGACTTGTCTTAATCCTGCATAGGTGAAATTTAAATCTCTGTCTCGTTTAATCCATGTGTTAAATCTTTTAATTTCAGACGTTGTATATTTTTCAACAATACCTTTATCATAGACACCTAATCTTATATTTCTTAATATTAATTTTAACAAAGGAGTATATTCATATTGACCATGTGCTTCCTTCCTAACGTCATAAGAAAGTAATCTTGCCGCCGCATATTGATAGTTTGGACTTTCGAGACTTATAAGATCATTTGCTGAACGAACTAAAACGTTTTGAATATCTTTAGTTGTCATTCCATCATAAAACTGAATGTTAGCATTCATCTCTATTTGTGATGCTGATACGCCCGATAGACCTTCGCAGGCTTCTTCTACAACGAAATGTATTTTGTTGATGTCTAAAGGCTCGAGCCTGCCATCTCTTTTTTTGATCTTCATGTTCGCATTATTGGCAGTGGTCATGTACTTGTTTATTTTTGTTCCTGGTATTTTCGTTGTTTTAATTTGTTCTTGTATAGGCATATTTATCGTAATTTCCAATTCTCCTTGCCAAAACATTTTATGGCATTCGTTTTAACTTTTTTATTCTAATTACGATTGTAAAAGATTAATTTATCTTTGTCTAGTGAAAAATTTTATATGTATATAATAAATGTTTACAACTTGTGATTTTATACTAATTGTTCTACTTCAACATCCATGGTAGCCGCCGCACCGGTATTTGTTGTTGTAAACTTAACGATGACAGTTTTATCAGAAGCAGAAGAATCTTCTCTACCAATTGCGGCAGATAAGGTAACACCGATATCGGCACTTTCGTTATAAGTGTCGTCATGTGTAACACCATTTGTTGATGCACAAACTACAAACTGTCCAACTCTAAAGTTTCCGCCTCTTTCAATTTTATAATTAAGGACTATTGATTTTCCAAGTGTAGTAGATCCTGCTGGAAATTCTAAAGTTGTTGTGGTGGCCGGCGATGTGTTGTTTGCTAACGTAATTTGTTTAACTGCTTTGACTTGTTTTCCAATTCCTTGGACTTCAGGAGCCATGTTTAGATGTGAACTACCGTCTGTTCTTCTTAAATCCGATCTTTCAAAATAGTCTGCGATACTTTCGCACTCATCGGCATTGTAGTCAATTACTGGAACTTCTCTTATTGATCCTATACCTTCGAAACTATTTGCAACATCTTTACCATACCAATTTCCAAAACTTGTAATAGTTTTTACAGATCCGTTATTCAAAACACTGATTGCGTTTTGTCCAATGTTAGTCCATCTAGAACTTACAAATTGTATATGTCTTGGTCCAGTTATTTTTCCATCATCTGATCCATTAGTAGTTTGTCCTAACCTTGCTCCATAGAATGCTGTTGAAAAATCACAATCTCTAAATCTCACACTCGTGATATCATCTGAGAAATCTACTAGTCTTGCAAATTTTGTAAACTGACAATGCTCGAACAACACGTTAGTACATTGACTTGCTGTTTTTGATCTGTTTGTCACTGCTTTAGAGTTTGCCGCATCGGCACCTCCTGATGCATAAGTTCCTTGAAATTTACAATTCTTCACGTAAACATTTATTGCTTCACTTATTTGTAATCCAGGATATGCTTCTCCATTTTTAAATGTGATTCCTTCTATTGTAATGTTTGTAGGCTTTGTTGCACTTGCAGTTCCTATACCTGTCGCATAATCATTACCTGCGTTGTCCACTGTTTCTGCTACCGGTTTGGCACCACCTGATTGATGAATAATTGTTTTGTCTTGCCCTTCACCTACTAAATGTGCGTAAGGTGGAATCTTAATTGAACCCGAAATATTATAAGTTCCTGCTGGAAAAAATAAAACTCTTCTAGATCTTGCATCTGTTTTATCTGAATGTCTATAGACATATTGTAAGGCATTGTTAATTGCTGTAATGTCTGCTGTTGAACCATCACCTTTTGCTCCGAAGTCTCTTACTGAAACTCTTTCGTCTAATTTCTCTTGTATGGTCCTCTGTGTTGTAAATCCTGATATTCCTGGGTCTCCTAGGTAGCCTTGATAAAGATATTTTAATGCGGCTCCAAATGCAGATGTGCCAGTTGTTACGATTTCAGTGTTTCCTAGATTAGGAGCACCGTCCGCCAAAGTACCATTTCCGATATATAATTTTTGTTTATCTACTACCCAACCGAGTTCACCAGCCGCTAACTGTGGCAAATCCGTTTCTTTTCCACGTCTGTGTTGTATTCTAGATATCTGTACTATTGGCATATAATTTCCTTTGTAGTGTTATTTATTAAAGGATTGCCTTGTAGTATTGCTCCAATTTAGCATACCATTGGCCCACCCAATGGTCGTAATTGTCTATTTCAAATGTTTGAAATTCATTATTTTGTGTGCATATAAAAATTTTGCCTGCTTTTATATCTGTATCATATTGCTTGTTGTGTGCTTCTGAATAGGCAACTAATTGTAAGAAATAATCTTCAACCCACTCTTTCTTTTTCAATCTACGTGCCTGTTTAAAATCCATTATTGCTGGTTCATTTTTATAAACACCAACAAGGTCTGTTGTTCCTGCATAAAGTTCAGGATAAAATAAACTGACCTCCGATCCCCACACTTCTGAAACATCTGTCAAACCATTATCGATTATAACATTTGCCATTGTATGTGCTTTTTGTTGGATAAAATTAGATCCAGGTTTCCTGTCTTCACCTTTGACGTGTTTCTCTAGACTCTTGTGCATAACAGTTCCGATGTTTGCTGACTCTGTGGCAATCCTTTGTGCCTCTTGTTCACCTATACGTTTTTTCCATGCGTTTAGATGTGTCATATCTTTTGTTGCTGACAAAACTGTTGTCACCGACGGAACAGTATTTCCATCTGGAGTTGCATAATGTCTTTTACTATTTTTATTAGTTCTAGCGATATCGCCGTATGGAAATTTGTTTACTAACCTTATACCTTTACTTTTTAGAACGTCTTCTGATATTTTCACTTTGATAGTATATATTAATTTGGCAAAATTTACAAATTATATTTTGGTAAGATTATTTTCTTCTGTTCATTGCTGACTTGGCCATTTTTTTAACCACATCAGTGCTACCTTGATTGTCAAAATCCATTGCAGGATCCTTTTCTGCTTCTTTTTCAGTTTTTACAATAATTTTTTCATTGTCAAAGTCTGCAACGACTTTTTTTAATTCATCTCCTTGATCATACATCTGTTTGAATAGATCATAATTGAATGTAGGATATCCTGTATTTTTCATTAAACTTGTAACTGCATCAAAACTTATTTGTGAAGATTTATTTTTTTCGTCGGCCTCACCTCGCAATTGATTGAGAGTATTCATCAATGCACTTAAAAGTTCTTTGTTGGTTGTTTGAAATTCTACAAATCTCACGGGTTATTTCCCCGCTAGTTTGCCTAGTATTCTGTTTGACTGTTCAAATACTTCTTTGGATTCTCTTTGTTCTCTACCTTCAGGCTCAGTTCCGCCTGCTTCTGCATCAGAGGCCCCAAACTCGTCTGACTCTTCTTCACCTTCTTCTGAGTCCAATGAGTCTAGGTCTGTGTCCATATTCATTGAGTCATCTGCGCCGATGGTATCAGTAGCAACTTCTTCTCCGGTCAATATTCTTACACCGTTGTCGAGTTC
>MDTB01156907.1_pt1 | contig 14681 bp, 11 predicted proteins | sample 811161 | NCBI WGS metagenome assembly MDTB01 (sample SAMN05326650, study PRJNA326480) | marine metagenome | isolation source: seawater | place: Mediterranean Sea | collected 2009
AACATTGACTGGGCATTATCGCGAGAACGGTTTTGGGGCACGCCCCTGCCGCTGTGGACGGACGGCGACGGTGATTACCTTTGTATCGGGTCTGTCGAAGAACTTGAGTCACTTTGCGGTACCCCGCTGGGTGAAACTGATCTGCATCGCCCCGCAATCGATGAGATCGAATTCACCCATCCGGAAAACGGCCGACGCTATCGGCGTGTCCCCGAAGTCATCGACTGCTGGTTCGACTCGGGCGCAATGTCTTATGCCCAGTGGCATTACCCCTTCGAAAACCAGGAGACTTTTGCCCAGCATTTTCCCGCTGACTACATCTGTGAGGCTATCGACCAGACCCGTGGCTGGTTCTACAGCCTGCACGCCATCGCCGCGCTGGTCTCGGACAGTGTGGCTTACCGCAACTGTATCTGCCTGAGTCATATCGTCGATGAAGACGGCAAAAAAATGTCTAAGTCGCTTGGCAACATCGTCAATCCTTACGATGTCTTTGATCATATCGGCGCGGATCCTCTGCGCTGGTATTTTCTTGCCCGGCTCGCGCCAGAGAGTCAAAAGCGGATTTCCGTCGATATTGTGCGTGAGGTCGCCAGCTCTTTTGTCAACACGCTGTGGAATACCTATGCATTCTTTACGCTTTACGCCTCGCTCGATAACATCGATCTTGATGACGAGATCGCACTTACCGATCGCCCGGAAATTGATCGATGGGCGCTAGCGCTGACGCACCACACGGTCCGAACCGTGACCGACGCTATGGACACTTACGATGCACGCGCTGCCGGACAGGCACTTGAGAACTTCGTGGACCAGCTTAGTAACTGGTATATACGGCGCAATCGCCGTCGATTCTGGAAGAGCGACGCTGGAACTGACAAGCAGTCGGCCTACCTGACGCTGTATCAGTGCCTCGACACATTACAACGACTGATCGCGCCCTTCATGCCGTTCCTCGCCGAGGCGATGTATCAGAATCTGGTGTGTTCGCGTGACCCAACGGCGCCGATCAGCGTGCACATGAGCGAGTGGCCTGAGGTTCCGGATGCCTGGCAAGACACAGCACTCCGAAAAGCCACCGAAGTCGTCCAGGATATCGTAGCGCTTGGGCGGGCCGCCCGGGAAGCAAGCCAGGTACGAGTCCGCCAACCGCTGGCCAGACTCCTGGTCAGAGTGCCAACGGAAGAGGCGCGCCAGGCCGTGCAGGATCATGAACAGCAGGTTCTGGAGGAGCTCAACGTCAAATCCCTGGAGTTCATTGCAGCTGACGCCGAGTTGGTGAGCTACCGGATTAAGCCCAACCTGCCGCGTCTTGGAAAACGCTACGGCAAACGCATTCCGGCCATCCGACAAGCGCTGGCCGAGGCGGACGGTCGCGCCATTGCGGTAGCTTGTGTCCGTGCCGAGACCATCACGCTCGACATCGCCGGAGAAAGCATCGCTTTTGAATCTGAGGACCTTCTCATCGAAACCGAGTCGGCGGAAGGCTATGCCTGTGCTGAATCGGGAGGACACCTGGTTGCGCTGGACACCACTCTGAACGATATCTTGCTTCGGGAAGGGATTGCCCGGGAGGTTGTCCGAACCGTGCAGGACGGCAGAAAACAGGCGGGACTTGAAGTTTCCGACCGCATCCGGCTGCACGTCCATGGCACGCCACTCGTCGCCCAAGCTATTGATGAGCACCGCGAGTGGATCATGAACGAAACACTCACTGCAGATTGGTCGGAAACCCCCTTTGATACCGGGTTTTCCCTGGAACGCGATCTGGACGACCGCCACTGGCAGATTGCTCTGGAGAGAATAGACCCGCAATAACCCCCCGCCGCCGCAAACGAACCTTCCTGTCCAGTATTGGGCGCTGGCCCCACACTGCCCATTACAGCGCCCATATATGGCCAGTCCTCGCGCAATTAACATCTTAACGGTCTGCTAGAATCCGGCCGTTTCGTCACAACATCATTGAAGTACCACGGAGGAGTAGCAATGGCTAGCAGTTTTCTCTTTACCTCAGAGTCTGTCTCCGAGGGTCACCCGGACAAAATGGCAGACCAGATCTCGGATGCGGTTCTGGACGCCATGCTCGCCCAGGATCCGGCATCACGAGTCGCGTGTGAGACGATGGTCAATACCGGGCTTGCCGTCATCGCCGGGGAGGTCACCAGCAATGCCGAGGTAGACCTGGCACAAACCGTCCGCGACACCATCAAGGATATTGGGTACAACTCCTCCGAGATGGGCTTTGACTACTCAAGCTGCGCGGTGATGGTTACCCTCGACAAGCAGTCGGTCGATATCGCCCAAGGGGTAAACGAGGGTGAGGGCCTGGATCGGGACCAGGGGGCCGGTGACCAGGGCCTGATGTTTGGCTATGCCTGCAATGAAACCGATGTCCTAATGCCGTTCCCGATCACCTACTCCCACCTTTTGGTCAAACGCCAAGCAGAAGTTCGCAAAAGCGGCAGCCTGAGTTGGCTGCGACCCGATGCCAAAAGTCAGGTGTCAGTCCGCTATGAAGATGGGAGACCCGTCTCCGTCGATACCGTCGTTCTGTCCACGCAACACAGCGAGGACGTCGATCACGCCACCTTGAGCGAAGCCGTCATCGAGGAAATCATCAAGCCGGTACTGCCGGCCGACATGATCACCTCGGACACCCGATTCCTGGTCAACCCGACAGGGCGTTTTGTGATTGGTGGACCTCACGGCGACTGTGGACTGACAGGTCGCAAGATAATCGTAGACACCTATGGCGGCTCCGCCCACCATGGTGGTGGCGCCTTCTCCGGCAAGGATCCCAGCAAGGTGGACCGCTCAGCTGCTTATGCCATGCGCTATGTCGCGAAGAACGTTGTGGCAGCAGGCCTCGCCGAACAATGCGAGGCCCAGGTTGCTTACGCTATCGGAGTAGCCGAGCCTGTCTCCTTGATGGTGAGCACTAACGGCACCGCGGCTATCGCAGAAGATAAGATCGAAGCGCTGATCCGGGAACACTTTGACCTGCGGCCTAAGGGCATTATTGAAGATCTGGATCTGCTGCGCCCGATTTACCGCCCCACTGCCGCCTACGGCCATTTCGGCCGCAGCGAAGACGGTCTATTCCCATGGGAGCAAACGGATAAGGCCGATGCGTTGCGCGCGGCTGCAGGCCTATAGCCAGGATTAACGCGGTAAAATTTTTGTGAATTCCTCAAACAGATAGGGATTTAAACTTAAGGAATAAAATTTATATTAAGACGTCGCCGAGGAGCGTTGCAACGGGTATCTTCCCGCCAGGCTCGGATTGCACGGCGTCTATCTTTGACCAACGGCGCTCAGTGAACATGGAGAACACCCCATGAGCGCTGTGATACAGCCCCAGTCCGATCAGGACTTCGTGGTCGCCGATATTTCTCTGGCCGATTTCGGTCGAAAAGAGATCGCGATCGCCGAAACCGAAATGCCGGGCCTCATGGCCTTGCGCGAGAAGTATGGCCCGAGTCAGCCTCTAAAAGGTGCGCGCGTGGCCGGCAGTCTGCACATGACGATCCAGACCGCAGTCCTCATTGAGACCTTGCGGGCCCTTGGAGCAGATGTCCGTTGGGCCTCGTGCAACATCTTCTCGACCCAGGACCATGCTGCCGCTGCCATCGCCGCAGGGGGCACACCGGTCTTTGCCTATAAGGGCGAGAACCTGGTGGAATACTGGGCATACACCCATCGCATCTTCGAGTGGAGCGATGGCGGTACCCCCAACATGATTCTTGACGACGGCGGCGACGCAACGCTGCTGATCGGCCTGGGTGCAAAAGCCGAGAAGGACCTGTCGGTGCTGGATAACCCCGGCAGCGAGGAAGAGGTTGCCTTGTTTGACGCAATTCGCGGACGCCTCAAGACCCAGCCAGATTGGTACTCGACTATCCAGTCCAATATTCTCGGCGTCACCGAGGAAACCACCACTGGTGTTAAGCGTCTCTACCAGATGCAAAAAGACGGCGAACTGCTTTTCCCGGCGATTAACGTCAACGATTCGGCAACCAAATCGAAGTTTGACAACCTTTATGGCTGTCGCGAGTCGCTTGTCGACAGCATCAAGCGCGCGACAGACGTCATGGTGGCAGGAAAACTCGCAGTGGTACTCGGCTATGGAGATGTCGGTAAAGGCTCCGCCCAGTCCTTACGCGGTCTCGGTGCAACCGTCTGGATTACTGAGATTGATCCGATCTGCGCCCTGCAGGCCGCCATGGAGGGATACCGGGTCGTCACCATGGACGAAGCCGCCAGCCAGGCGGATATCTTCGTCACTGCGACTGGTAACTTCGAGGTCATTACACACGATCATATGAAGCAGATGAAGGATCAGGCCATCGTCTGCAACATTGGTCATTTTGATAACGAGATTGCCTGTGCCTCCCTTGAGCAGTACGAATGGGAGAACATTAAGCCCCAAGTGGACCACGTGATCTTCCCGGACGGAAAGCGGATCATCCTCCTCGCCCAGGGTCGACTTGTGAACCTTGGTTGCGCAACCGGCCATCCCAGTTTCGTCATGTCTGCTTCTTTTACCAACCAGACGCTGGCGCAGATTGAGTTATTCCAGAAGCGCGATCAGTACGACAACAAGGTCTATATCCTGCCCAAGCATCTCGATGAGATGGTGGCGAGACTGCATCTCGAGAAGATCGGCGTCAAACTGACAACGCTTACTGGCGAGCAGGCTGCATACATCGGTGTGGAAACCGATGGGCCCTACAAAGCTGACCACTACCGTTACTGAGCGGGACTGGCAGGCAAGCCTAAGCAAAAATGCCCCCGGACACCGGGGGCATTTTTCTTCGGGTTATCAGTAAACTAGGCGGTGATGTCGGGAACCAGTCGACTTTCCAGGTGACCAATACTGTCCTTGAGAAACAGTTTACGTTTTTTGAGTCGTTGCAGTTGAAGATCGTCGATCGACGGGTCTTCAACAATGTTTTTGAGTTCTTCGTCTAGGGCGCGGTGTTCTGATCTCAGTCTTTCTATCTTGGCACCGAGATCCTGTTCAACGTATTGTGCTTCAGTCATATAGTTCCGTCTCCCTCACGTACTGGCTGTTGGTGAACTTTCACGCACGCAGCGAGACCGCAGACGGATCGGCAACCTTGACGCGGTCACCGCTTGCGACCTTACCGCGTTGAATCAATCCTACTCCTTTCGTGCGGATATTTCATCACCAGATTGACAACTCATTCTCTCGATCTCTCGCCTTAGCTTGGGATAAAATTCCTTCCTAAAAAGAGGCGGTTACACTGTGATACTCGGGCAGCTTGTCCAGTCTAGATCCTAAATCCATCAAAATCAGAGTCCCTAATGGACCTACTTGCTACCTGGGAAAAAATTCTGCTCGGCGTACTCGCGCTGGTGATCATTCTGTGGTTTTTCCCTGGCGTCAAGACACTGATGAAAGAATCCAGCGATGCGCCGCGGGATTGGCCGGCAGTCCTGTTTCCACTGCTGGGGGTCGTCGCCTTTGTGGTTCTGCTGATTAGTATTGTCTGATGTCGGCGATACAAAAACACACGCGACGCGTTTATCTGAGGGACTACAGCCCGCCCGACTATCTGATCCCTGCCATTGAACTACAGGTTGACCTCGACCGGGAACGAACGCGAGTGCGGTCATACGTGAAGGTTGAAAGGTCCGGAGACCACCACCGGCCATTGGTTCTGCACGGAGAAAAGTTGAACCTGATCCGCGTCAAGGTTAACGGGGAAACCCTCGATCCTGCCAGCTATCACCGCGACGACACCGCGCTTACGCTAAACCTGAGCGAACCGCAGACAACGCTCGAGATCGAGACTGAAATCAACCCCGCCGCCAATTCAGAGCTTAGCGGCCTGTATGCGTCTGCCGATACGCTTTGTACCCAGTGTGAACCTGAGGGCTTTCGACGCATTACCTATTTTCTGGATCGCCCCGACGTATTGTCAGTTTACCGAGTCACGCTTCGTGCCCTGAAAGGGCAGTACCCGGTGCTGTTGTCCAACGGCAACCATGTCGGAGAAGGCGAGGATGGGCAATACCACTACGCGATATGGGAGGATCCTTACCCTAAGCCGAGTTATCTATTTGCTTTGGTTGCAGGTCCGCTGCAGTTTATCGAAGACCGGTTCACGACGACCTCCGGGCGCGACGTCCAGCTCAGAATCTACGCTCGCTCGCGGGATATCCCGCAATGTGACTTTGCCTTGAGCGCACTTCGTGACGCGATGCTCTGGGATGAAAAGGTATATGACTGTGAATACGACCTTGACCAGTACAACATTGTGGCGGTTGAGGACTTCAACATGGGCGCCATGGAGAACAAGGGCCTCAACATCTTTAACACCCGCTACGTCCTCGCACAGCCGACAACCGCGACCGACCACGACTATCGCTCCGTCCGGGATGTGATCGGTCATGAGTACCTGCATAACTGGTCGGGTAACCGTGTGACCCTGCGTGACTGGTTCCAACTCAGCCTGAAGGAAGGCTTTACCGTCTTTCGTGAACAACAGTTTAGTGCTGACCACGACTCAGCCGGCGTCAAGCGGATCGAGGACGCCAATCTCGTTCGAACACAGCAGTTCCGGGAAGATGCAGGGCCCATGGCTCACCCGGTCCGACCCGAGTCTTTTGTTGAAATCAACAACTTTTACACCCTCACGGTCTATATCAAAGGCGCGGAGGTGGTGCGCATGCTCAGCCTGTTGGTAGGCATCGAAAGGTTCCTCAAAGGCTGTCGATACTTCTTCGACCACTACGATGGCGAAGCGGTCACCACCGACCACTTCGTCGACGCGGTGGAGACCGCCTGCGACATCGACCTGTCCCAGTTTCGGCGCTGGTATGAGCAGCCGGGTACACCACGGCTCCAGGCCTCAGGAGATTTCGATCTGGCCCGGGACCGCTATTGCCTGCGGATCTCCCAGGATAATCCCGATGCTGCTGGAGAACGCCAGCCTCCGCTGCAGATGCCTATCGTCGTAGCGTTTTTCGACGCAAAGGGAAACGCTCTCTATGCCCAGTCCGAAAGTAACGGGAGCAAACAGCACGAACACACGCTGATGCTGACCGATGCGGTTCAGGAATTTTTCTTCACCGGCCTCAAGAGCCAGCCGATCCCTTCTCTACTGCGGGGCTTTTCTGCTCCCGTCATGGTCCAGACTGAACTCAGTCACCAGGATCTGGCGGTACTTGCCGGCCATGATGACGATCCCTTTTGCCGCTGGGATGCGGGTCAGACACTTGCCCGAAAAGAAATGCTTCGGTGGCTCAATGACCCTTCGGTCAGTGTCCTGGATGAGCAGTTTGCAGAATCCTTCGGCAAAACCCTGCGCGCCGATCTGCCTGACCGTGCCTTCCAGGCGCTAGCCCTGAGGCTCCCAGAGGAAAATTACCTAGGGGATTTTGTCGAGGTAATTGATCCCCAGGGCATCCACCTATCCAGATGGTCCGTGATGCAGGCATTGGCAAGTCGTTTCACCGATGAGCTTCTTGAGCGCTATCAGGCGCTTGAAGCAGAAGGTTCCTACCAGCGCGATTCGGCGAGCGCGGGAGTACGTGCCCTGCGCAATACCTGTCTTGGCTACCTAATGACACTGGAGTCAGAAGATATCAACGCGCTCGCGCTCAAACAGCTGAAAACTGCTGACAATATGACTGACGCGTTGGCTGCGTTGGCACCGTTGGCTAACCAGGCCCTTTCTGGCCGCGACGAGGCGCTATCGTTTTTTGAGAAACGCTGGTGCGAATTCCCACTGGTAATGGATAAATGGTTGCGGGTCCAGGCAGTGTCCCGATGTAGCGACACGCTCGCACGGGTCCGCAACCTGACGGGTCACGCTTGCTATCAACAGGACAATCCCAACAAGATTCATGCCTTGATCGGGACACTGGCACATGCGAACCCTCTACGCTTCCACGAGCCTAGCGGCAGTGGATATCAACTGGTCGCAGAACAACTGTTGGCGACAGATCCTAAAAACCCACAGGTCGCGGCCCGGCTAGCCTCGGCCTTCAATCTATGGAGACGTTACGAGCCGAGGCGTCGTGAGCACATGCATAAGGCGCTGCAGAAAATTAGCGGTGCGACACCGCTGTCCCGCGATGTCCAAGAAATCGTCGACCGCGCGCTTGCCGAGCACTGATAGCAATCGCTAGCTGTGGCTCCAGGCCCAATGTCCAAGCGAGGCCGCCAGCACCGTCATCATCAAACCAATCCCAATATCAATCACACGCCAGGTTCCGGGCCGGGAGATTAAGCGAGACCACCGAGCCGCCCCGAAACCCAGGCCATAAAACCACAGCAGTGACGCCAAAGAAGCGCCGCAGGCAAACATAATCCTCTCGCCGCCGGCAAAGCGGGCCGCCACACCACCCAGCAACAGCACCGTATCGAGATAGACATGGGGGTTGAGAAAGGTTACCGCCAAAGCACTGGCAACCGCCGCGCCCAAAGATTCGCCGGTCTCTCCCGCTGCGCCGGGGGTCAGAGCCTGTGGTCGAGCCGCCCGGGTGAACGCTCGGAAGGCAAAGAATAATAAAAACAGCGTACCCGCCCAGGCGACGCCCTGCAGGATCAGGGGGTTAGCCCGAAAAGCCGTTCCCAGACCGCCTGCGCCGAGGCTAATGAGCAGAACATCGCCGCCAAAGCACACTGTACAAACGGCGAAGACATGCTGGCGGACGAGGCCTTGGCGCAAAACAAAGGCATTCTGTGTACCGATAGCAATGATCAGAGCACTCCCCAGAGCGAGCCCTTCCCATAGCGCCGAGATATTCACAATCGCACCTCCACCAATGATTCGACAACGCAATGATATGATTGTTCCACGTTCTGCTGAATCCTCTCTGCCGTGACTTCATCAAAAAAAAACGTCTTGCGGCCGTCCAGCCAGAAAGACGTAAACCGGTTTTTACAACAAGTTCGTAGTACGGCGTTGCCCGTACGGCGTGATCACCGTGCGCGCCTTATTTTCGGCATGGACGCGACGGCGAGCCGGGAACCGCTATGGGATCGCGCTTGCCACATTCAGGCACAGATGTTTGAGGCGACGGCTACAATGGGCGGCATCGAGATCCAACTGGCCTACTACCGTGGCTATGGCGAATTCAAAGCAGCGCCCTGGGCGGCCGAAGCCGAGGTCCTGCAGAATCGGATGACGTCCATCCGCTGCGCGGCGGGGCAAACGCAGATCGCACGAGTACTCAAACACGCGCTCGGACAGGCTCGAAGCGCTCAAAGTTCGGTCAGTGCGCTGGTATTTGTAGGTGACTGCATGGAAGAAGATCCCGATCAGTTGGCAAAACTCGCTGGCGAACTGGGTATCCTGGACGTCCCAATGTTTCTCTTCCAGGACGGCGCTGACCCCACGGCAGCAAAAACGTTCTCACATATCGCGAAACTCACCCGGGGAGCGCACTGCCGCTTCGATGGCAACAGTGCGGCCCAACTCCGGGATCTACTCTGCGCCGTCGCAGTATATGCGGCCGGCGGGCGCAAGGCGCTCGCCGATCATGGCCGGCATCATGGTGGCGAAGTGCTTCGCCTGATCGCACAACTGGATAGCAGAGGCTGACCTTGGCGAGAATTTTTCTGGCGCTGGTCGCGCTAGTCGGACTCATGTGGCTTGCTGCCTGGCTTGGAAAAGCCAGTCCGGCGCAACGCGGCCGGGCCTTGAAGCTCATCGTACTCTACGGCATCGCCGGCGCCCTATTACTGCTGGTGGTCACCGGACGAATCCCCTGGATGTTCGCCATCATCAGCGCTGCCGTCCCTTGGCTGCAGCGGTTCCTGGTCGCCAAGCAGGCTTGGAACATGTTTAAGTCCAGCCAAGGACCAAGTGCTGGGAAATCCTCAACCGTAGAAACCGTCGTTCTGCGGATGACTCTCGATCACGACAGCGGCGATCTCGACGGTGAAGTCATCAGCGGCCCCTTCGCTGGGCGGGGACTCGCAGACCTCTCGGAGGTCCAGCTCCTGGAACTGCTGCAGGACTGCCGTACGCGTGATGGGCAATCCGCTGCCTTGCTTGAAGCCTACCTGGACCGGACCCGAGGCGATAACTGGCGAGCCGCCGACGAGGCGTCTGATCACGGTATCCCACCGAACACACCGGGCGCAATGTCCGTTGGTCAAGCGGCGGAGATTCTGGGCGTACCAGCTGACGCTTCCAATGAGGAGGTTACCGCTGCGCATAGGCGGCTCATTCAGAAACTACATACCGACCGGGGCGGTACCGACTATCTCGCCGCACTGATCAACGAAGCCCGCGATACGCTCATCTCGAGCGACTGACCATCATCCCCTTGAAGAACAGGACACACCGGGAACCTCCCCGCCGGCTTTCCTGGCTCTGGTGGTTGCTGATCTCTGTGGCGATGCTGGCAACGGGTCTTGTTTTCTCGCCCCAGCAGATTGACACACGACTGTGGTCACGTCAGGAGATTTGGGGGATAGATCGAGCCCTGATCCGACGCACCCTCGGTCCGGAAATCGATCAGAACCGCTATCCGGAAAAGATTTCGGTCTTCCAGGACGGTGCCGGCTACGACGCCATGGTTGAATACACTATCGATCCGGATTTGCAGACAGCGGTCGCGACGGTTTTTGAAAAATACAATCCCGACTACGCAGCATTCATTGCCCTGGATCCCGAAACCGGCGAAATCCTGGCGCTCGTGAATCATCAACGACAGGGCATTCAGAACGAAAACCTTGCGGTCAGGGCGACCTATCCCGCCGCCTCGGTCTTCAAGATCATTACCGCGGCGGCCGTGCTTGACCTGGATAAAGCGACCCCCGCCACTGTCATCCCCTTTAACGGCAAGACGACGAGCCTTTACAAGAAAAATGTCCTGCGACACAAGGATACCGAGTGGACCCGACGCTATCCACTATCGAAAACCTTCGCCAAGTCGGTCAATACGGTATTTGCACGGCTAGGTATATTTTCAGTAGGTCCCGTTAAGCTTCGCGACTACGGTAAAGCCTTTGGCTTTAACCAAAATCTGGACACCGACTTTGCGCTTGCCCCCAGTCGACTGACCTTCAATGATGATGATCCCTGGTCCATTGCAGAAACCGCCTCAGGCTACACCCGTAGCACAACACTGTCCCCAGTACATGGCGCCGCCATCGCCGCGGTAGCCGTCAACGGCGGGCGGCTTGTGACGCCTTCTTTAGTACGCAAAATCGTGAATGACGATGGCCTGATCCTCTATACGTTGGATCCATCCGGGGGGGCGTCGGTAGTGCGTGAAGAGACTGCCCGTAATCTTCAGGTACTCATGCGAGAGACCGTATCAAAAGGGTCTGCCAGCGCCTCCTTCAAAAAGTTCGCGCGCAACGATATGCGCGCTGTCGATGTCGGGGGGAAAACCGGGAGCCTCACCGGCGAGAACCCCAAGGGTCGGTACGACTGGTTTGTGGGTTACGCAAAAAAAGACGGGCGCAAACTGGCTTTTGCTGTCATGTGTATTAACAAAGAATTCTGGTATGTAAAATCTGCCTACGTTGCCCGAAAGGCCGTAGAGTATTTTTTTCGCGATTCAGGTGAGAACTAGTATCGAGATCAGTGTAATCAGCATGGAGTTCGCCGTTGCAACAATACCTTGACGTCATCCGCCGGGTTCTTGAGTCTGGTCACCGAAAGTCCAACCGGACCGGTGTCGATACCCTCTCGACCTTCAACGTTAACTATCAGATCGACCTGCGATTGGGATTTCCACTTTTGACCACCAAGGAAATCTCGTGGAAAAACATCGTTGTTGAGAATCTCTGGTTCCTCTCAGGAGATACCCGCATTGATCTTCTGCGAAAACACGGTTGCCGCTTCTGGGAACCGTGGGCTGACGAGAATGGGCTTGTCCCAAGCGCTTACGGGAACTTCTGGCGGAACTTTCCCGTGCACAAAGACGGCGAAGCCGCCTTCAACGACCAGATCCGCTACGTCGTTGACGAACTCAAAGCACGGCCCCAGAGCCGGCGCCTGGTCGTGTCCGCATGGGCGCCGGGAAATGCCCAGACCAGTGCGCTGCCACCCTGTCACGCCTTCTGGGTGCTGAACGTTCAACAGGACGAACACGGCGATCCTCTGCTGTGCCTGCACCTCACGCAGCGCAGCTGCGACGTGGCGCTCGGACTGCCCTACAACATTGCAGGTTACGCGTTTTTGCTCGAGTTGATATCGCGCTTTACCGGAATCAAGCCTGGATACTTTGGTCACACCCTGATTGATGCCCATATCTACACTGCGAAAGCCGATGGCTCGATGGCGGAGTACGACCATATTCCGGGTCTGCACGAGCAGCTCGCTCGCGAACCACGCGCGTTGCCGCGCCTTGAGATCAGTCCAGAGATTCAACACCTGGATGACGTCACAGCGCTACTGGAAGCCGATACCGAATCACTGCTGCAGACCTTTCGCCTGCATGATTACGACCCGCATCCCGCGCTGACTTTTAAAGTCGCCGTCTAACGCGCATGACGCCAACTGAGGGGAAACCCACGCGAGCGGCTATTGTCGCCATGAACGCAGCGCGAGTCATCGGGCGCGACGGCACGCTGCCATGGCATTACTCTGAAGACCTCATACGCTTCAAACGCCTGACCACCGGCAGCACCATCGTGATGGGCCGCAACACCTTTGAGTCCATCGGCAGCAAACCCCTACCCAAACGTGACAACCGGGTAGTGACGCGATCGCATTTTGATAACGTCGACTGCTTTGCATCACTCGAATCCGCTATCACGGATTGTCCGGGAGACCTCTGGTTCATCGGCGGTGCCAAACTCTACGAAGCCGCGCTTGGTTACTGCGACTTCATTGATGTGATGTGGGTGCCGGATGAGATCACGGGTGATGATCTCGTCTATTTTCCGGAGCTACCTCCATCAGACTGGCAGGCCGGACCCAAAACCCCGCTCGCCGAAGATAGCCGATTGATTACCCAGCGGTTCTACCGTCGGTAGCGATGGACGTTTCTAAAATTTTCGACGCCCTGAACGACCCGCAGCGCGAGGCCGTGGGTGCCCCGCCCGGACCCATGCTGGTACTGGCAGGCGCTGGCAGCGGAAAAACGCGGGTTTTGACCTACCGGATCGCTTATCTCGTACAGGCACTTGAAGTCTCCCCCTATTCGATCCTGGCAGTGACCTTTACCAACAAGGCCGCCAACGAGATGCGCAAAAGGATTGAAGGCTTCCTGGGTTTCTCCGTAAGGGGCATGTGGATCGGGACTTTTCACGGCCTGTCACACCGCATCCTGCGAGACCATCATGAACTCGCGGGACTGCCGAAGGGATTTGAGATTCTGGATTCAGACGATCAGTACCGCGTCATCCGGCGTGCCCTGAAAGAGCTTAACCTCGATGAAGGTTACTGGCCGCCGCGCCAAATCCAGTGGTTTATCAACAGCCAAAAAGAAGAAGGTCGGCGGGCAGCGCAGGTTCAGGACAATGGAGATAGTCACCAACAGACCCTCATCCGGGTGTATAGCCATTATGAGGAAACCTGCCAACGTCTTGGGCTAGTCGATTTCGCGGAACTGCTTCTGCGCACCCTCGAACTTCTGGAGCAGACACCGTCGCTGCTGGAGAACTACCAGCAGCGCTTTCAGCACATCCTGGTAGATGAATTCCAGGACAGCAACGCCATTCAATACCGCTGGCTCAAGCTGCTGGCCGAGGCTCATGGGCAAATCACCGCCGTCGGAGATGACGATCAGTCCATCTACGGCTGGCGAGGCGCCCGAGTCGAAAATATGAACCAACTACAGCAGGACTTCTCTGGCACCCAGGTAATCCGGCTCGAACAGAACTATCGCTCAAGTGGCAATATCCTGAATGCGGCAAACGCGGTCATCGACCAGAACACCGGACGCCTCGGTAAAAACCTCTGGACCGAAGGCGAGGACGGGGAACCCATCAGGGTTTACGGGGCGATGGACGAACTGGATGAAGGACGCTTTGTCATCGATCGAATTCAGGCATGGCAGGGTCAAGGTCGGCGCCGTGACAGTATCGGCATTTTGTATCGCTCCAATGCGCAGTCGCGCGTTTTTGAAGAACTGCTGCTGTCCCAGGGCATTCCCTACCGCGTATATGGCGGACTGCGATTTTTTGAGCGCGCCGAGATCAAGGACGCCCTGGCTTACCTGCGGCTCGTCACCAACCGTGACTCCGATCCCGCTTTCGAGCGGGTGGTGAATGTGCCGCCGCGCGGCATTGGCGCGCGCACCGTCGAGATCGTCCGTCAGCAGGCCCGCACTGACCGCACATCACTGTGGACCGGCGCACAATCCTTATGCGAATCCGATGCTCTGCCGGGCCGAGCCAAAAGCGCGTTGAGCGCCTTCATTTCCCTGATTGAACAACTGGCACGGGACGCCGCCGATCATGACCTGCCGGAAAAAATAGATCTCGCCATCAGCCGCAGCGGTCTTATAGACCATTACCGCAAAGAACGCGGCGAAAAAGCCATCACGCGCGTTGAGAACCTGGAAGAACTCGTTAGCGCCGGGCGCAACTTTGAAACCGAGGCAGAAGAAGACGACACCCTCGATGAGCTCTCGAACTTTCTCGCTCACGCAGCGCTTGAAGCCGGTGAGGGCCAAGCGGCCGAGTGGGAGGACTGCGTGCAGCTGATGAGTCTGCACTCCGCAAAAGGCCTCGAGTTCCC
>MDTB01088387.1_pt1 | contig 14680 bp, 15 predicted proteins | sample 811161 | NCBI WGS metagenome assembly MDTB01 (sample SAMN05326650, study PRJNA326480) | marine metagenome | isolation source: seawater | place: Mediterranean Sea | collected 2009
ATTAGCATAACTATATTCCTTAATAAAATAACTAAAATAATGCTTATCTAATTATAAAATAAAATATGCATATATTGCAAATTCTATTTTTACAAATGATTAATTTATATATATCTTTTTTAAATAATGAAACACTCGCATAGGTTTCTTTAACTGTAAATAATTAACTTTTTTTAGATCATTTCATCATAAAATATTTAAGTATTATATGATCTTATTGTACAAATGTTTAAATAAAAACTTATCCTCATCTTTATTATGATAATAAAAAAAACTTTATTTAGGCTATTGTTGAAATAAGCTAGGTAACTCTATTTCTTTAATTAAATAATTACCGATAAAAATAGCTTTTTCTTTAGTTCCTAATGCATTTAGGTGACATGAATCTCTCCAATAACTAGTTTTTGAGGGTTTGAATTCATTAAAGGGAATAATGTTAACTCCTTCAGAATTTGAAATTGAATCCATTACAGTATTTAAAAGAGATTGAGCATTATTACTTCTATTTATAGCATATTCAATATGTTCTTTTTTTGAGAATTGTTTAGCGAATGATCCATTCCTACGTTGGTCGTTATTTGCAATTATTGTAACGGGTGTTATGTTATTTGCTTGAGCAATATTAATGATACCACTAAAGTACTTTTTGAAGCCAATTAATCTATCTTGATTGATCAAGGTTGTGGAAAGCATCTCATGTTTTATTTCTGATGTTTGGATTGATAAAGAATAATCATGAGATGGATTTAAATACATCAAAATGAATAAACGAAATAATGAGGATGGAAAATCGTCCCATAATTTTTTAAAAAACTTATTATTGTTAAATCCAACCTTCCTCCAATGCGTATAGTCAACTTTGTATTTTTCCGGAGAAGTTAACGGCCCAACATCATTTATACCTGTATGAATTAACAATAAATCAGGGTTATAGAACAGCCCTTTAGTTATTAACCTCATCAAAGCATCTAGAGAAGTATGATATGGCACACCCGCATTTATCACTTCAACATTAAAGTTTTTGGATCTTAAATAAACCTCAAGTGCCTCAGGGTAGCAAGGATCGGAATCAGTTTCAACTCCAGTACTCCAAGTGGTTGAGCCTCCAATACACATAATTCTTAAAGCATTAGATTTTTTTTGATTTCCGCCATAGCGAAACCCTTGTTCATTTACAGATGGATGTTTTTCATTTGGCTTATAATCTGATCGTAAATCAGGAATATATCTTGCCACTAAATCAGAACTATTTTGTTCAAAATAAAATGGAAACAGCACTCTTAAAGCAATGAAAGATAATATTTCAATTGAGATAAATAGATAGAGCACATATAAAGATTTTTTGAAAAATACTTTATAGTTAAAATTTAAAAAATAAAGAAACAGTCCTATTGAAAGGAGCAGAAAATTCACAAACAAAATCCGTGCTTTTGCTATAGGCTTAAGAAATCCATCTGAGTCAAAAAATTCCAACCAAACGTATTGATTAATAAAAATCAAAGATATTATAAATAAAACCCCAATTTTTTTTTGTGTGTTCAGTTGCTTGATTTTATTTATGCATGACATTAGTTAAGATGATAAAATTTTGATATTTATGATATTGAAAATATATTAATAAAATATTTTATAAATTGACTTACTCAGAATATATAATTCTAAAAAAAGTGAGTATTATAAAAAATTATACTTTATGATTTAAGATAATTATAAAAGATTTAAAAAGAAGATAATTTTTAATAAATTTTTCCCAAAACGATTCTTGGGTCTGGGAAAATTTTCAAAGCAAGTGCATGATGTTTTTTAGAAACTACTCCTGGGAGATCGCATTCCTTAGGCTCTATAACACTTAATTGAAAGTGAACATGAGGGGGCCAACCACCATTTTCTTCTTTTTCTCCTACGTATGCTAATGTTTCCCCAGAGCGAATTTTTTGACCAACTGTTTTATTTAATATTGAAGATTTGCTTAGATGTCCATAGAGAGCATAGAGGTTATGGTTATTAAAATTATGCTTAGTTATAATTGTGTAACCGTAATCTAATTTTAGATTATTATTTTTAAATAAAAAAATTTCTCCATCATAAAAAGACTTTACATTAGTTCCGGCTGGTGCACCAATATCAATTCCCATATGTATGCATCTATTTGTTTTTTCAAACAATTCTGACTTATACATGTTGGATCTTCTTTCATTGTATTTACCGATAGAAAATGAATCTTTAATATTTTGATAATTATTATTAGTCCTAAAATCATGAACATGAATATCTTTAGGTAAATCAATAATACTCTCGAATGTATATTTGGAGAGTTTGGGAATGTTTGGGATATGATAGATATCCTCAAAAAAAAAGTTTGCTGACATTGATGTATTACTTTGTTAATGAAAAATTTGATTATTTGTTCTTATTAATGGATTCATTTAATAAAGTATGATACCTTTCTTCTAGGCCTTTGTAATCAATCATCCTTACCTCAAATCCACGACCTTTTTCTTTAGAACTGATGTAAAGTTTTCCAGATTTATTATCGAAAATTTCTATTAGATCTTCAGTCTCTTTATCTGTGCTGAAATTGTAGGTGTACCTACCAGCACTTTCTAAACTATGGCGTGAGTAGTCTGTATGACCTACTATTACCATAAATGTAAATACAAATAATCCACCTGTGATAAGACCTTGAATATAAGATTTCATTATATGTTCCTTTGTTTTTTAAGTTATTGAAGAGTTTTTTTAGATATTCTTATTGCTTCGCATGGGTAATGTCCAGATATTTGAGAAATAACTTTTTTTTATTTTCCTTAAATCACCTATTTCAATTCTATAAAAATATACACCTGTTGATAATGATTTACCTTGATTTTTGGTAGCATCCAATTGAAATGATCGTTAACCAAAACTTTGCTTTTTATTTACTAAGGTTTTGATAATCTTCCTATGCATATAAAATACTTTTATTTCAGTGCCTACTTTATAAATTTCTATAATTTTTATAACCAAAAATAATTGATAATATGACTAAGGTTATAATTACTATTGATTCTCAAAAATTATTTACATCTAAATTAATATAAACCGTTTGAGGTCATTCATTCCAAATCAAAAGTATCTATATCGGTTGGCTAAAAAAAGCCTCACATAAAAATATTATTGTTTATGGAATTTTATATATATAAAGTTTGTAAAAAAATTTTGGATCTATACTTTTAAATACTGGAATTAAATTTTTCTTTTTTGAATTTTGAATTTTTGAGGCTGAAAATAAATAAGTCACCCCATATTCTTTTAACGCTTCTATATTCAAGTCGCAGTTAATTTCTGGAAAATATTGATTAATAAATTTTTGATTGGCATAGTAAATGGGTATGCCTAATTCATCATCAAAAAGGTATGCTCGATTTCCCCACTTAGTAAAGTAATTGAATAGGTCTTCATTTTTATGAAGTTCTTTTTCAATTATTTTATAAAATTTATTTTTGAATGAAAGAGGATATTGAGATTGATATGAACCAATTGTTTTTAAACCATTATAATTAGCTACGCTCGGGAAAAAACCGATACATCCAATTCTATCTTTTTCTTTTTTAATTTTTAAAGTTTCAATTATATTTTGAAATTGTTCCTCAGAAAAAAATTGTTTAAATGATGGAGTTCTAGTATAGGCAATATAGGTGTAAGAATACATATTTATTAATATCTGAGTAATTAATAAAATGATTATGGCAGAATGATTTGTTCTTAAATACTTAGTATTGAAAGTATTTATAATAAAATAAATTAACGGGGGAAAAGCAATGATGATAAGACTATAATCTTTGAAAAAATCATTATGAAATAAAATAGATACAATAACCAGTGAAAAAATAAAACGTTTATTTATCCTTAAACCGTTATACAATTGAATAAGTAGAATACCCCATGCTAAATACCATATAGCTGGATTTATCCAAAAAAATCTTGACCAATTAAAGCCATTATTCAAAAAGTCAAAAGTAATTCTAAACGGATAGTAATGGTACAAGGCATAGACAGTAGAGGAGAGTAGTAGGTAAGTAATACAAGTAGTTAAAGCTTTTTTGAATCTCAAAAATTTAAAACCATCAAAAATTATAACCAAAATGGAAGGCAAAATAATAAAAACATGATTAGAGGGAGCATGATATCCATTTTTAAATAATATTTCACCAAAAGCATTCAAAGCATTTACAGTTGTCGCTATATCTACTTCATTAAATTCTGATCGATGGCTGATAGTTTCATAAAAAAGATTATTCAAGAAAATACTATGATGACTAATAAAGTAAGATAAGAGAAGAGAAAATGATCCACAAATAGCCAATAAGTTTAGTTTTGAAAAATAAAAAAAATACATGGACCTAAATAAAATAATAAATAGTATGAAAAAGCCACCAAGAAAAAAATGGGAATAAAAACCAAAAAATATAATATAAATGAATGAGAAAGCGACTTGCTTGGTTTTGTCTAGATTGTAAAACGAGAAAGCTAACATTGGAAGACCTGCAATTGTTAAGTTTCCAGATGGGAAAAATGGTAAAGAAGCAAAGCTAAATCCTAATAGGATTTGAAAAATTTTTGGGAAAGAATACTTACCTTTTATTACACATATAAGATTGATTATCCCAAAAAATGCTATAAGCCTATAAATCAATTCATTAATTACATATCCCCAGAAATAACCAAATGTGTAAAATAACAGTTTGTCAAAAGAAATTAACTGGGTTTTAAATTTTTGATTAACTCCTGGTAAAGTAAAGTCATCGCTTTTTCCAAAAATTGAAAAACTACCTTTAAAAGAACCATCATAAATACCAGCCACGTTTAATTGATCAAGATTATCATGAGTTTCGATGTGAACATTATATCCTTTAATTAAATAAGGACTAAAGTAAATCAAAAAGAGCAAAAAAGATATTATGAAAGGGTTTTGATTAACGAATAAGCTTTTGAAAACTGAATATATATTTTTTATTAAACGCATTTTCCCAACAACTTTTATATATTTTGTAATAAACTTAAAGTGTTTATATAAAGTTTTGCTCTAATTTAACAAAATACTAAGAGTTAAGTAATGCCGATAAGCCCAGATTGCATGATTGGAGATCAAGTAAAAATCTATTATGAAAATTTAGTGAATCTTTATGGATGCACGATTGGATCAAATACTCAAATAGGACCATTTGTTGAAATTCAAAAAAATGTTGTAATAGGCAAAAATTGTAAAATTTCATCACATTCTTTTATTTGTGAAGGTGTAGTCATTCAAGATAGTGTTTTCATAGGTCACGGTGTAATGTTTGTAAATGATAAATATCCTAAATCAATAAATTCTGATGGTTCAATTAAAAGAGATGGTGATTGGAAACTGGAAGAGACTATTATTGAAAAAGGTGCCTCTATTGGCAGTAATGCTACAATACTGCCAGGAATAGTAATAGGAAAAAACTCACTTATTGGTGCCGGTGCTACTATCACAAAAGACATACCACATTCAAAAATAGTTGTTAGAAACAATGAAATTTTAGGGACAAAAAAATAAATGATTTATGTTGGTGTAGTGGGTTTTGGTTACTGGGGACCAAATATTGTCCGAAATATTATGTCTTTAGAAGACATTGAAGTTCTTTGCATTGCCGATCAAAATATTGATCGTATAAAACAGGTGAAAAAACTTTACCCTAGTATACTAGTTACCCAAGATTTTAATGATCTATTGGTAAATAAAAAAATTAATGCAATAGTTATTGCTACTCCTGTAGCTACTCATTTTGAATTGGCTTATAAATCCTTGAAATCAGGCAAACATACATTAGTAGAAAAACCACTTGCTAGTTCATCAGATGAATGCTTGAAACTAATTGATTTAGCCAATAGAAAAAACTTAGTATTACAGGTTGATCATACTTTTCCATTTACAAGTGCGGTAAAAAAAATAAAATCATTGCTAGAAAATCAATCCTTAGGCAATATACTTTATTATGATTCAGTAAGAATCAATCTTGGTTTGTTCCAAAACGATGTAAATGTAATCGGAGATTTAGCTATTCATGATATATCAATTTTGGATTTTTTAATGGATAAACAGCCTAAGTCTGTTGTGGCAAATGGTGTAGCACATCATTTTGGACAAAAAGAAAATATTGCATATATAACCTTAATTTATGATAGTAATTTTATAGCAAATATTCATGTCAATTGGCTTTCACCTATTAAAATTAGAAAGATATTAATTGGAGGTGATAAAAAGATGATTGTGTACGATGATTTAGAACCTGTTGAAAAAATTAAAATATATGATAAAGGTGTTCTATCTCAAAAAGATATTAAGCAAGCATATCAAATGAGAGTTGGTTACAGGTTAGGTGATGTGCATTCTCCTCATTTACAAAATGTAGAAGCACTGAATTCATTAATAAAGCATTTTAAAAGTTGTATTATAAATAAATCCAGACCTTTAACTGACGGTCTTTCGGGACTAAAAGTTGTAAAAATTATTGAGGCGGCAACCCTTTCGATGAAAAATGCAGGTAAGCCAGTTTCTTTATTATGAAATTCTTAACTTTATCTTTTTGTAATTGAATAAATATTAATCAAAGAAATTATTTTGCTCGTATTATAGAAAAAGTGTAGAGAAAAACTTGTGCAAAAAAGTGATGTCAAAATCCATAATTTTTTTTTATTCGAATCCAATTTAGTCAAGAGGTATGAAATTCTTTTTGAGAAATGTGAATTTGCATTTTTTCAACAAAGTATACTTTGGGCGAAATCAATAATGGATATCGGGCCTGACATACCAATATTCCTGATATGCGAAGTAAATGGTGTTGACGTCGCAGGTGTTCCGATCTTTCTTTTTTCGGGGAAATATGGCGCAATAATGACATCAATACCTCAACCTGGACCGGCAGGTGGAATTTTTCATATTAGTAATCTTAGTAGTAAAAGTAGATATGTGATTTTTGAACGTTTAATTGACAGGATTATCCAAATTTCTAAAAAAAACAAATGCTTGCTTTTTAGTTCTAATACAAACCAAATAATTGATGATTCTTTAATTTACAAAAAATTATTAATGCCACAATATATCTTCAATAACTTTACGCAGTTTATCGATTTGGATAAAAGGCAATGTAGATCAAGTAGTTTGAATTATAATGTAAATAGTTCTATGAAGAATGGATTAAAGTTTTTTATAGATGATGAGAAATTATATTTTGATAAATGGTATAAAATTCATGTTAAAAGGAATAAAGAGATTGGTATTGAGCCATTGAATAAAATTCTTTTTCATAGCATACTTAAAAACAAAAATAATGTTAAATTAGCTTGTGTAATCTTAGAAGATAAGATAATATCCGGATGTGTTTTTATTTTTCATAAAAAGATTCTTGATATTTATATGATAAGTTTTGATTCTGATTATGCAAAAATAAAGCCAAACTATTTTTGCATAGAAAGTTTGACTAGATTTGCCAGATCTAAGGGGATAAAGTATTTTAATTGGCAATCTTCTAATTTTATTGGTTCAGGTGTTTATAAATTCAAAAAAAGTTGGGGTAGTAAACATAGTGATTATCAAATTTTAACTAAATTATTTATAAATATTTCAGAATTAAGAAAAATTGGTTTAAGTAATATAATTGAAGCCTACCCAAACCATTATTTATTACCCTATGATGCTATGATAAAAACAAATAATCAAAAGATATTCTTTAAACAAAAGAAGTAATGAAATACGGATATGCAAGTAAAAAGCATGAGCAATTTCCACCAATGGTCATTGTTAGTATTGTGAATATTTGTAATTTAAAATGTCAACATTGTTTTTGGCCTAAGCTAGCAAGTATGGAAGGTTATAGAGGGAATATGATGAAATGGGAACATTGGAAAAAAGTAATTGATGAAATGTCCCAACATCCTTACTCCGTTTTGAATTTAGGAACCGATGGCGAGCCATTAATGCATGTTGATTTTATTAAAATGCTTAGATACGCAAAATCAAAAAGTATTTTTCCAATAAATATGACTACAAATGGCATTCTTTTAAAAGGTGAAATTCTTGAAACTATTATTAATGAAAAATTAATTGATACGATTAATATTAGTTTAGATGCTTTCAAAAAAGAAACCTTTGTTAAAATAAGAGGGGGAAAAGGGAGTACCTTTTCTAAAATAAAAGAAAATGTCATTAATGCTTATAAATTGAAAACTAAGCTTAAAAAACAAATAAAAATTATGGTTAATATAATTGATCAACCCTTAGCTCATTCGGAAATTAATGACTTCCAAAATTATTGGAACGATAAAGTAGACCTCGTTATAACTAGAAAATATTATACTGCTACTGCAGAAACTGGAGGTACTGGACCAGATATCTCTGGGCAGCAAGATTTTGAAGAAATAGATAGATGGCCATGTACTCTTTTTTGGAGAAGAATTACTGTTACTGATGATGGAGGTATTCAATATTGTATTGATGATTGGTTACATAAATCTAGACTTGGTCATTTAGATCAAAATACTATAAAAGAAATTTGGAAATCTAAAACTTACAATAAATTAAGACAATACCACTTGAATGGAGAGCAACATAAGAATCCTTATTGTGCTGATTGTACAGAATGGCAAGGAATGTCTTGGGATTTTGATTATTTTGTAGCTATGGAAAAAATGATTGGAAAACCACTTTTATAAATCCAGCTTATCGCTTGTTATTCCAGTATATAATGAAGAAAAAATTATTGAGGATTGTGTAAGAACTTCTTACAAACAACTTTCTAGTTTTTTTTTAGACTTTGAACTGATAATAATTAATGATGGATCTTCAGATAACACACCATCAGTTCTTTCTAAACTTAAGGAGGAATATGATCATTTAGTTATTCTAACAAATAAACATAACAAAGGAATCGGACCTTCAGTTCTAAGGGGACTTAAATTTTCATCAAAACAATACATAATGCATAATGGTGCAGATAGTCCATTTAGTATGGACCATATTGATAATGTGTTTCCTTTGATTGGAAACCATGATATTCTAGTAATTTCAAGACAAAAATATTCAGGATATAGTCTTTATAGAAGAATTATTTCTTTTATAAATCTTTGTTTACTTAAAACTTTGTTTCCTTTAAAACTTAATGATTACAATTTTATTCAAATATATAAGAAAGAAGTAATATCTTCAATTAAACCAAAATCTACTAGCGCAGGATTTGTTATCCCAGAAATACTTTTAACTGCTTATAAGCTAAATTTTTCAATTATTGAAACAGAACAAATGTATTATCCAAGAGTTAAAGGTGATGCAACTGCAGGAAAGTTTGTTGAAGTTAAAAATTCTTTTATCGATATGATGACATTCTGGTATAATTATTAGTCAAATTAACAGTTATTAATTTTTTTATAAAAAAAAGGAATATTTATGAAGGTTGTTGTAACGGGTGGCGCAGGACTAGTAGGATCTCATATTGTAGATTGTCTTATTAAAAAAAATATAAGTCAGATTACAATCCTCGATGATTTTTCTCGTGGAAGTTACGATAATCTACTTTGGGCAAAAAATAATGGAAACATTGAAATTGTTCAAGGAAGTATACTTGATTCTGAATTATTACTTAAAGTTTTTTGTGAGGCAGATTATGTTTTTCATCAAGCGGCTATAAGAATTACGCAATGTGCTAAAGATAACAGACTGGCCCATAATGTAATGTGTACAGGCACTTTTAATATTGCAGAAGCTGCTGTAAAGTCTAAGGTGAAAAAGGTTATTGCAGCTTCATCGGCATCAATCTATGGGCAAGCTAAAACTTTCCCTACAAAAGAAGATCATCATTCATATAATGATGATACATTGTATGGGGCAACAAAAATATACCTTGAGAAGATCTTTTGTAGTTTTAAGGCCATGTATGATCTCGATTATGTTGCCTTACGATATTTTAATGTATACGGACCAAGAATGGATACAGACGGAAAATATACTGAGGTGTTAATCAGATGGTTGGAATGTATAAAAAATAATCTTGAACCAGTTATTCACGGTGATGGATCAACATCTATGGACTTAATACATGTAAAAGATGTAGCAGATGCAAATATATTAGCAATGGAAAAAGATATAACAAATGAAATAATAAATATTGGGACTCAAAAAGAAACAACTTTAAAAGAACTTTTATTGATGTTACTTAATGTTAATAATTCATCCCTTAAAATTATCAAAAAACCTGCAAGGACAATCAATTCCGTTCAAAGAAGATTTGCCGATATAAAAAAAGCAGAATTATTATTAAAATTTCAGCCTACTATTAATTTAAAAGATGGTTTAGTAGATTTATCCAATTGGTATAATGCTAAATTTATAAAGTGAAAAAAAATCTAATTCCAATAACAAAACCTACTTTAGACTCGAAAGAGGTTTTAGAAGTTGAAAAAGTTTTAAAATCAGGTTGGATTACACAAGGACCTAAAGTAGAGAACTTTGAAAAGGATTTTTCAAAATTTATTGGTAATAAATATTCAATAGCAGTTTCAAATTGCACAACTGGACTTCATCTCGCATTGAAAGTTGCAGGAATAAAAAAAAATGATGAGGTTATAACTGTTAGTCATAGTTATATCGCTACCGCTAATAGTATTAGATACTGTGGAGCAATTCCTGTCTTTGTTGATATCGATATTAAAACATACAATATAGATCATGGTTTAATAGAAGATGCAATTACAGATAAAACTAAAGCCATATTATGTGTTCATCAAATGGGCATGCCTTGTAACATAAGTAAAATTTTAAAGATAGCAAAAAAACATAATATTTCTATTATAGAAGATGCTGCTTGCTCCATAGGAAGTGAAATCCTTTATAATGGCAGTTGGGAAAAAATTGGGAAGCCACATGGCGACATTTCTTGTTTTTCTTTTCATCCTAGAAAAGTTCTTACAACAGGGGAAGGAGGTATGATAACAACTGGCAATGAATATTATGATAAAAAATTTAGATTGTTAAGGCATCATGGAATGTCGGTTAGTGATTTAGAAAGGCATAATTCAACAAATTTAATTTTTGAAGATCATATCCTTTTAGGTTATAATTATCGTTTAACAGATCTCCAAGCAGCTGTAGGGGTTGCTCAATTAAAAAAAATTCAAAAAATAATTAAAGTAAGAAGAAAACTTGCCAAGCAATACTTTGAAGTTTTAAATGACATAGATGAAATCACCCTTCCGTATGAGCCAGATTGGGCGAAAAGTAATTGGCAAAGTTTTTGTATAAGACTCGATGATAATCTAAATAGGGATGATGTAATGGAATATTTAAAATCTCAAAAGATATCAACAAAAGCAGGGATTATGTGCTCCCACCTTGAAACTGCCTATAAAAATGAGCCATGGAGAACAAATAGTGATCTATTTCAAAGTAAAAGAGCTAGAAATCAGTCCTTATTATTACCAATTTACAATGATCTAAATTATGAGAACCAAAAATATATTGCGACAAAACTCAAGCATATTCTAAAAGCTAATAATTGTTAATGAATTTTGGGCATATAGATCTTTATCTTTCTGAAGAGACAATAGATGGATAAAAAATTGACCAGAGATTATCCACCTGTAAATCGAATGAACCAAAATCAAAAAGTTGAAGTTGTTAAGGATATTTTTTCATCTATAACTAACAAATATGATTTTCTAAATCGATTTTTATCTTTAAGACAAGATTTAGCCTGGAGAAATAAAGCTGTTAAGGAAATGAGATTTTTTCAATCTTATAAGTTTCTAGATATGGCAACCGGAACAGGAGATTTAGCTATAAACGCCGTAAACATTCATCCTCATGTAAAAGCAACAGGGCTTGATTTTGTGCAGAATATGGTAGATTATGGTAACAGAAAAATTATTGAACAAAATTTAGAAGATCGAGTATGGTTAAAATGTGGTGATGCCACTGATATTCACTATGAAGATAATACATTTGATGTTGTAGCTATGGCATTTGGGATTAGAAATATTCCAGATAAAGTCAAAGCTTTAAAAGAGATGAAAAGAGTGATTTTAATTGAGGGTCAAATACTGATCCTTGAACTTACGACCCCAGATCCAGGTTTTTTTAAAAATATATATAGTTTCTACTTAAATGGTCTTTTACCAAAAGTAGCTAAACGGTTTACCACTAATCCAGCTGCTTATGAATATTTAGCAGATTCCATCATGAATTTTCCAACACGTTCAGAATTTATTTCCTTATTAGATTCAATAGGCTTTAGAAATATCAAAGCTATTCCTCTGTCGTTAGGTATATGTACTCTTTATATTGCTAATAAGTAAGCTTGGTCCCACGAATAAATTATATACAAAAAATTAAGGATCAGTATGCCTACTAATCATATATTATCTATATTTTAGTCAAGAAATCCAATTTTCCATGTGACTCCATAATCAGAAGATTTCATATATGCACTACGATAAATGCAATTGTTTTCTGAGTTACCGTAGCACAATGCTGATAAAAAAGTAAAATTACCATGGTCAGGATCTGATAAATTTGTATTGAAATGTAAATCAGAATAACCATGGGTTAGGTTCTCTTGATTTAGATACAACTCAGCTGATTTTTTTGCAGCACTAATATTACTATTTTCTTCATTTGAAAGGGAAAATAGATTATCAGATGGGCTTAATATTTCAGATATACTTTTTCTAGGTAATGGAACCTTAGGACCCATTATATCTAAAAACACTACGGATATAGAGAAGAGAAATCCTATTAAAATTAGGGACATAGCTAAAATTGGTTTAAAATTAATCATTTAAAAATTTAAAAATACAATTAATATATTTTCTAATGTTTTGTTATTAATTTCAAAAAAAACTATCTACTTTAGAAGTATATAATGCACATAAGATTTTCTCAATTAATATTTTTTTAAAAACTGTAAGGATCCTATCTTTCAGCAAGATTGCCAGTCTCTTTTTTTTGAATGTAAAGACTTCCACCTTTATTTTGAAGACATTGGGGCATATTTTTTGTAATAATATCTTCAAACTCATTTGATACATATGTGTTAAAAAAATAAATGTCCCAGCTATTATTGTAGGATAAAAAAGCTCGTAAAAAGTAAATTTCGTTCCAGTAAATACCTTTTTTTAACCATTCGAATGGATATTCAAATGGATAAAAAATATCATGAAAATGAACGAAAACTCCTTCAGGTAAGAAAGGTAATATATTAAAAAAAAGTGTTTGCAAATCACTTCCATATTTTACCACATGAGACGAATCAATAAATAATAAATCACCAGCGTTGAGTTGAGAAAATATTTCTATTGATGTTTCTTGAAGTCTCTTATCTATTAATCTGAATTTGTTTTTATCTTTTTCAAAGATTAAGTTTTTGAGGCGACTAGGATTTGGTTCAATAAAAGTAACATCAGGGCGTTCCGAAAAAAAGTATTCAATAGTATCTAAAATTACTGCTGATGAAAAACCTGATCCGATTTCAATAATTTTATTTGGTTTATTTTTTAATAAAAAGCTATATAAAAATATTGCATCCGAGTAACTAAAATAATCGTTATTATAGAAGTATCGAAAATTTTCTTTTTTATTTACTGGGAATGGAAGATCTTTATAAAACCGGATATAATCATTTAGCACTTGTTTTTGATTTTCTCTATTAAGACGAATATCAGGTAGTTGTTGTTTTAAATTGTTTTTTTTGTTTTTAAAATAGTTTATATCTTCTCTCGCAGGAATTGGAGAGTAATAGTGACCAGCATTAAAAAATCCTTGTTGATCTATTTTGTCATTAAGATTTTTCATATACCACGTTTTATTTAGGAGATATTTAATAAGTTTTTTCATTACCAAAATAATAATTTAGTAAAATCATTTTTAAAAAGTTAATCTTAATTTTATTTTGAATACATCTACTTATTTTGGTTACAGACAAAGGTGATAAATCATAATTTAAACTTAGCAAGCTTTAATAAATAAAAAGTGGATGACTTAATTGATTTTTCACAATTTTTAAATAAGACTACTGATTTAAAGTTAAAGGTAAATTAGAATTTAAAATTTTTTTATAGAATTTAAAAAAATTGTTTTGAGTGATCATTTTAAGCAAGTTTTAAATTTTTATTTATTTAAGATGTACCACATATTTCAATTTTTATAATTTTTAAAAGGTTTTTTTCTGGATGATTTGTTTAGTTTTTCTTTTACAATATCCGTCATTAAAGAAACTTCTTCATCTGAACAATGGTCTTCATTTATGAATTTTTTTTTTGTATACCCATATCAGAAACATCTTCTAAATCAAAAATAATCACATCTTTTTTTGCAAGGCTATCTTTTACAGTATTCCAAGTTACATCTAACTCAACTTGGTTGCGATATTCAATGACCATATATCATTGAAATTCATTTATTTATTCACTATTGGATGTAACTATCATCCTAAAATTAAAAAACCCATCCATTTCGGGCAATTGGTATTACCTGCCAAATTGTAAACATATTTTTATATATTATCCAGTGATAGAACAAAATCCTATTATTAGCAAAAAAAGCAATTGGTGAAGGTTCTAAATCATTGTGGGAGGAATCTATTTTAATAAAAGCTAAACTATAAGGTTTATTGTTTTTAAGAGGATA
>MDTB01162875.1_pt1 | contig 14680 bp, 14 predicted proteins | sample 811161 | NCBI WGS metagenome assembly MDTB01 (sample SAMN05326650, study PRJNA326480) | marine metagenome | isolation source: seawater | place: Mediterranean Sea | collected 2009
GTAGCTTTTCTGAACATTAGTAATCCTTTGCTTTCTATAAAAGCTTTTAAAATAAATAATTGATATATCTAATTATAACTATAAATTATGTTTATTAGAAGCTTTTTTATTATTAAAGCTTGTAACAGACTGATTTTTTTGTGAGGCTATAATAGCTTTAAATGTTTCGAAATTCTAGGATTTCTTGGGCCTAAAATCTTCAATATTAAAGACCTTTGGTTCATTCGGTTTTGTGTTTTTAATAGGGCCCTCTAGGGGTTTATGCTCCTTGAAATCACAGTTTAGGCAATAAATAGTTTGGTCATCTGGGGTTATTGCAATTTTGTCTAATTCTTTGCAGCTTGGACAAACTGCACCAGCAATGAATCGGATAAAGTTTTTAGTCATAAGCCTTGCTTAAATCAATATTTGATATATCAGGAAATGTATCAAACCACAATTCAAATGAATATGCTGCTTGAGCAATAAGCATCCCAGTTCCATCGAATCTATTTTTAGAAAACTGACTGGCCCATGAAAAAAATTGAGCTGACTCTTTTCCGTAGCTTAAATCATAAAAAATAGTTTCTTCGTTAAGTTCATTCTGAATATTCCAATGAAAGGCCCCAGACAGAGCTGCTGAGGTGGCGTTAATTAGTAAATCTATGGGTTCATTATTATCTTGAAAAGGCTGAAGTTTAAATGAAGAGAACTTTTCTAATAAGTTTTCAATTTTGTCAGGAGATCTGTTATCAACCATAAGTTTTTTTGGATTCATCCTTGCAATTGATGGGATTATGCTCTGGCTTGCTCCGCCTGCCCCAAGAATTAAAACATTTTTATTGCTTATCTCTATATTTTTTTCAGAGCAATCTCTTATTAACCCAATGCCATCTGTTGATGAGGCAATGATTTGATTGTTACTATTTTTACTCAAGGTGTTTGCTGCGCCAAGTAATTGCACTTCACTTGATAAAATATCAGCACAATAAACACAATTTAACTTATGTGGCAAAGTTACATTAAGTCCATAACCACCGTCTGCAAAGAAACCTGCAATAAATTTATCTAGATCACTTTCAACAACATGAAAAGATTTATAGTCAATTTCAAGACCTGCAATATCACCGAATTGAGAATGAATCATTGGTGACATCGAGTGTGCAATAGGATCTCCTACCACTCCAAGTTTAATTTTATTACCCACCTACGCCCTCTCTCTCCAACACTTGTTAAAGTGTGCAATCAAAGATCTATTCTTTTTTTTAATTATTTTGTTTTTGGAAGAAGGCCAGCTAACCAAGGGGGGCAAAGAAGCTAGTATTGATTCTGCTCTTCCATTAGACTCGATTCCGAACTTGGTTCCCCTATCAAATAAAAGATTGAATTCTACATACCGACCTCTACGATATAATTGAAAATCTTTGTCATCTTTTGTGTATGTTGTATTTCTGTGAGCCAAAATAATTTTTTCGTAGGTATTAATATAAGATTCAGCAGTTTTTTCTAATAAACATAAACTAGTCTCAATATCTTTGTGCTGAAGTTGATCAAAGAAAATGCCTCCTATTCCTCTATTTTCTTTTCTGTGGGGAAGAACAAAGTATTCATCACAGTTTTTTGAAAATTTTTTATAATATGTTTTATTAAATTCATCTAAAGCTAATTTAGCCTCATTGTGCCAAAGTAATGCATCTTTTTTAGAGATGGCATAGGGAGTCAAGTCAAAGCCTCCACCTATCCACCAATTATTAATAATAGAGTTTTTGCCTATTTCAAAAAATATCCTTATATTCATGTGGCTTGTTGGGCAATATGGACTTAAGGGATGAGAGATAACAGAAACTCCAACTGCCTGAAATTTTAAATAATGTTTTAATTTTGATTTAGTTGCAAGAGATGAAACTGGTAATTTATTCCCAGAAATAGAAGAAAAGTTAACTGCTGCTTTCTCTATAATGTCACCGTATAAGGATATGGATTTTCCACCTCCGCCTTGTTTACGATTCCATAATTCGGCATCTCGCTGAGAGGATTTTTTATTTAGGGAATTAAGCTTATTCTCTATATTTTTTTGGACAGATTTAAACCTTGATTCAATCATCATAAGATTGTTTTTATTGAGTTTATTCACGAATATATTCCATGGTGTCTAAATCTATTATTGCAGATGGTTTTAAAGCATCTCCATTATCATGAGCATACACTGCAACGTCTGGATCATTGAAAGTTTTTTTTACTTCAGCAAGCATATTGGGGGTGGGGAACTCACTTATGTTTGCTGAAGTGGAAACCATTAAGTTGTTGAATGAATTGAGTAAATTTATTATAGGTAAGTGATTACTTACTCTAATGCCAACACTATTATCTAAAGTTTTTATATTTGATAATATAGATTCATTTGCCTGCATAATAACGGTAATATGGCCAGGCCAAATAGATTCTAAAAAATCAATCTGTGATGGAGCGACTTCAGCTGTACAAGCTAAAGCAAAGGGGATTGACGGGGCTAATAAGATAAAGCTTTTATTATTAGTTCTTTGTTTTAACAGAGATATTTTTTCACATGCATTTATATTTGATGCATCACATCCAAGACCCCAAACCCCTTCTGTTGGGTGGATTAAAATTTTGCCTTCTTTTAGCCAATTTGATGCTGCAGCAGGAGATGAAAATTCTTTCAAATTAATTTACTGAATGGACTCATTTGCAGCTAAAACATCATCATGCATCTTTGACTTATACTCAATAAGCATGCCAGCAACTTTTTCATCTGTTGTGCCAAGTATTTGCACCGCACAAAGTGCAGCATTAATCGCTCCAGACTTTCCGATTGCAAAAGTTGCAACTGGTACTCCTTTTGGCATTTGAACAGTGGCAAGCAATGCATCCATACCGTCTAGATCTCCTCCGCCAAGGGGGATACCTAAAACAGGTTTAGTAGTTTGAGCTGCAATAGCTCCTGCAAGGTGGGCTGCCATGCCGGCAGCAGCAATAAATACCTTTGCTCCGTTTTGTTCTGATTCTTTAACCCTTTTTACTACCTCTTCAGGAGTTCTGTGTGCTGAAAGGATGAACAAACGATGAGGTATATTAAATTCATTTAAAGTATCTGATGCAGCCTGCACAACTGGTAAATCGGACTTAGAACCCATAAATATTGAAACTGAGATGTTATTAGACATAAAATAGCTCCTTTTTGCTACAAATAAAGATGTTGATTATAAAGAATGAACATATACTGTGTATATGGCTATATTAAAAGTTTTAACATTTCCTGACCCAAGGTTAAGAAAAGTTGCTGTGCCCGTAAATAAATTCGACAAAAGTCTAGAAATTATTACGTCTAATATGCTTGAAACAATGTATGCAGAAGAAGGCATTGGTTTAGCAGCAACGCAAGTTGACATTCACGAAAGAATTATAGTTATGGATCTTTCTGAGGAACGAAATGATCCTAAAATTTTTATAAACCCAGAATTTAAAATTTTAAATGACAAAAGTTTACTTTCTTTCAAAGAAGGCTGTCTCTCTGTACCTGGGATAAGTGAAGAAATAACTAGGCCTGATAATATTTATCTAACCTGGCAAGATATAAAAGGAAATTCCCATGAAGAAGAAACCTCTGGGTTGCTAACAGTATGTATTCAGCATGAAATTGATCATCTAGAAGGAAAGCTAATGGTTGATTATCTGTCTCCTCTAAAAAGGGATAGAATTAGGAAGAAAGCCTCTAAGTAGAAAAACTTTAAAGAATTTAAGAGAATTTATTAGAATTTTAACTAAAATATGAAAGTTTTATTTGCTGGCTCCCCCGAATCATCTGCAAGAATACTAAATTCCATTATTGAAAAGGGGCTTGAAGTCGTGGGAGTTATCAGCCAACCCGATAAAAGATCTCAAAGAGGCAATGGTAAAGAACCATCACCTGTTTCGAGAGAAGCATTAAAACTTGGTATCCCCACTTTCAAACCTATTGCACTCGACAAATCCTTTAAAAAAGAAATTGATCTTTTGGATTTTGATTTTTTATTGGTTTCAGCCTATGGAAAAATATTGCCGGATTGGTTGCTTGAAAGCCCAGACATTTCACCAATAAATATCCATTTTTCTCTACTGCCTAAATATAGAGGAGCTTCTCCCATACAAGCTGCAATATTAAATAATGATACAAAGACTGGGGTCTCAATTATGAAGATGATTAAGGGAATGGATGAAGGGCCAGTTTATTATCTTCATGATGTAGAAATTTTAGGCATGGATAGCAGAAGAGACCTTGAAAATAAACTGACCTCTTTATGCATTCAAAATATTGTTAACGATCTCAATAATATTTTTTCTAATAGGGTAATTCCAATTGAGCAAAATAATGCTGATGTAAGCTATTGCAAAAAAATAGATAAATTGTCAGGCAAAATAGAATTCAGCAAAGAAAATACATCTGTCATACTTCAGAAGCATAAGGCATATTTTGGATGGCCTGGGTTATATTTTAAAAAAAATAATACCCTAATAAAGATTCACGGATTAGAGGAGTATCAGGGCAATGTAGAAGATCTTGAGATAAAATTTTATAAATTTATTCCTAAAGGTTTAGTTGTAAAAACAGCTGATGCTCTGATAGTTATTACTCACTTACAATTTCCAGGAAAACGTATTATCCCAGCTGCAGATGCAGCAAATTCATATACAAAATTTTTTGAAGAATAATTTACTTTCAGCAATTCTTTCAATTCATCAAAAAGAGGTTTAATTTATAACAATGAAAATTTTAATACTGGGAGCTGGAAGAGTAGGAAGCAGCCTTGCCTCTACTCTCTCGAAGCAAGAATATGAAGTCAGTATAGTTGACTTAAATAAAGATAAACTTTTAAGACTTCAAGAAGATTATGATTTAGCTACAGAAATTGGACATGCCTCTCATCCAAGTACTCTTGAAAGAGCGGGAGCAGATCAAGAAACTATTTTGTTAGCTGTAACTAATAGTGATGAGTGCAATATAACCTCATGCCAAATCGCAAAATCTAAATTTAAAGTTAAAAAGACAATTTGCAGACTTTCCGATTCTTCTTACCTTAAATCATTAGAGGCATTTGGAGAAAAAAGTATTGATATAGCTATTGGTCCAGAAAATGAGGTTACAGAACATCTTGCAGATTTAATAAGGCATCCTGGTGCAGAGCAGATTGAATCATTTGCAAATGGCTCCCTGAAAGTTGTTTCGGTTAAAGCAAAAAAAGATGGCATGTTAGTTAATAGAGAGCTTAAAAGCATAAAAAGTGATATGCCAGATACCGATACTTACGTTCCTGCAATATATAGAAAAGGAAAGCCCTTAATCCCAGACGGCAAGACAATTATTAAAGAAAATGATGAAATATACTTTATAGCAGCAGAAAGTGATATTGATGGTATCGTTCAAGAAATGAGGCTGCAAGATACAACCTCTTCCAGAATAATGATCATAGGTGGTGGAAAAATTGGTTTTGCATTAGCGAAAACCTTGGAAGAAGACTATAAAATTAAGATTATAGATCCAGACAAGAATAGGTGTGAAGTTCTTTCAAGAGAGTTAAATAGAACAATTGTTCTAAAAGGTGTTGGATCTGATGAAGAGCTCTTAAAAAGTGAGAATATAGAGAATATAGATATTTTTTGTGCTTTAACTAATGATGATGAAACTAATATTATGTCAGCGTTTCTTGCCAAAAAACTAGGGGCCAAAAAAACTATTATTATTGTAAATAATTACACCTACATAAATATTCTTCCCAAAAATTTTGTCGATATAGCTCTCTCGCCTCAAAGGCTAACTGTCTCAATGGTTTTACAACATCTTGCAAAAGGTGATGTTCCTCAAGAGGTAATATTTAAGATGCAAAGCGGGGCTGAGGCCATTGAAGGAATTATTCATAAAAATAAATTTACTGAAGGTTTTTTTGATAAGCCAATGTCTGAACTTCCTCTTCCAGAAAGCTGTGTTATCGCGGCAGTAATCAGAGGAGAAGAAGTCTTCATGCATTCAAAAGATTTACTTCTCAAGCCCAATGATAGGATCATAGTTTTTATTCTTGGAAAAACAGATAAAGAAAAAATAGAGAATCTTTTTCTAGAAGGCTAATGAATTACAAATCCATTTTTAATTTATTAGGTATTTTACTTGGAATATTTAGTCTTTCATTCATACCGCCTTTGGTGCTTACATATATCTACAATGAATCTGGTAGAGAGATATTTTTATTCTCTTTTATATTTTTCTCTATTTTAGGTGTCGGCATATGGGCATTAACCCGTCAAAAAAGTTTACCTCTTAATATTTCTGATGGTTTTATTATTACTACTTTATTCTGGGTTGTTTTAGCATGCGCTGGATCAGTTCCTTTTTACTTTTTTGGTCTTGGGTTGAGTGATGCAATTTTTGAATCAGTTTCAGGAATCACAACAACTGGCGCAACTACAATTATTGGTTTAGATAATCTTCCAAAATCAATTCTGTTATATCGGCAGCTTCTTCAATGGATAGGTGGAATGGGTTTAATAGTTTTAGCGGTAGCAGTAATGCCAGCTTTAGGAATTGGTGGAAGTCAGTTATATAAAATGGAGCTTCCTGGAACTCATGGCAATCAAAAGCTCACTCCCAAAATAACAGACAGCGCGAAAGCCTTATGGAAAATATATGTTGGTCTCACGGTTCTATGTGCAAGTCTATATTTACTTTCAGGAATGAGTTTATTTGATTCCATTGCCCACAGTTTAAGTACTGTCGCTGGTGGTGGATTTTCAACACATGATGACAGCATAGGATTTTTTAATAGTGGTTTAGTAGAAACTGTTTGTATTATTTTTATGTTGCTCTCTGCTGCTTCGTTTGCTGTTCATTACGCAGCAATATTTGGTGGAAAACCCCTTAAATATTTTTATGATTCAGAGTTTAGATTTTTCTTATCTGTTGTACTATTGATCACTTCGGTATCATTGATTATTCATATTATAAGTAACTCATATACGGATGTTTTTACTGCTTTTAGCTCAACAATTTTTCATACTGTTTCTATAGTTACAACATCAGGCTTTACAACAGAAAACTTCTCACTATGGCCTGGTTTTTTACCGTATCTTTTGTTGGTTGGAGCTTTTATGGGTGCTTGCTCTCAGTCTGTTGGTGGGGGCATTAAAGCTTGGCGCGTATTAATTATGATCAATCAAGCATACAAGGAAATATTAAAAACAATTCATCCAAATGCTGTTCTTACTTCAAAGATAGGAACTAAAGTAATTGATGCAAAAATTGCTGAAAAAGTCTGGGGCTTTTTTTCTATTTATGTATTTATATTCATGTTTTTACTTATGGCAATGCTGGGAACTGGTCTAAGTTTTGAGACTGCATTTTCTGCGGTGGGTGCTTGCTTAAATAATTTAGGTCCAGGATTGGGCGATGTAGCTAATAACTATACAAATGTAAATGGATTCGGAAAATTTATTCTTTGCTTTGCAATGATTTTAGGCAGGCTTGAGATATTTACTCTTTTGGTATTATTTACACCAGCTTTCTGGCGTCGCTAGTCTTTATATATATCTTTAAGTGGTGACGGCAGTCTTCTAAATTTTTTATACTCCCATGAATATTCAGAGGGTGATTTTCTGATGACGCTCTCCATCTGATTATTCATTACCTGAACGCCAGATTCTGAATAAATTTCTTCGCTGGGTTTTTCAAAATTTATTACATGACCGATATTTCTTTCATATGAAAGATAGGTAAGTAGGATCTGTTTTTTAGATTTACGAGCTAGATTTGGTGCTAAGGAAAATGAATAACAATCATGATCAAAGAATTTTGCGTAAACACCCAGTCCTCTAGCTGGGACTTGATCTGATGCCATGCAAGTCATTTGATTATTTTCTAAAGAGTTAAGGATTGACTTTACGCCCCCTATTCCAGTTTCAACCATTTTACAATTTCCTTCCTCTCTAAATTTCTTTACAAATTCGTTTATCGGTTTAAATTTAATTTTTTTATAAAGAGATGTATGTGATCTTTGTGAGCTAATCCACCTCAACATAAAATCAATACTTCTGTTGTGAAGTGCAAAAATTATAAGGCCATCTTTAGGTTCAGGAGTATTAAATAAAAATCTATTGTGAATTTTTTTTGTTTGGTAGATTATTTTTTTACTTGATCGAGACCAAGTATATAAAGTTTCATAAACGCTTTTTAATGTTTCTTTATAACTTTCTTTTGCAATCAAATCTAATTCATGGCCGGTAAGATCTGGAAAAGCTATAGATAAATTTTTCTGCGTAACCCTAAATGGGGGCAAGAATCTTAAAATGCTTAAGGGTAAAGCATTAAATATATTATCCCACATCATAAATGCAATTTTTAGGGGAAAAATGGTAAGAATATAAAAAATTATTTTCATTTTAAGTATTTTTCTAATTATCGTCCTTTAATTATCTATTTTATAGGCTTATCTATATAGAGTTGAATAAAAACTCTATAGATATGATAAAAATAACTGCATAATGTAGTTTTTCTTCATCATGAAATTTAAAGGATTAATTTGACAGCAAAAACAATGGATGAACTTGTAGCTCTTTGCAAAAGAAGGGGTTTTATATTTCAGTCCAATGAAATTTATGGAGGCCTTCAAGGTCTTTATGACTATGGTCCGCTAGGTGTAGAGCTCAAAAATAACTTAAAACAAGCTTGGTGGAGAGAAATGGTTTTTGACAGAGATGATGTTGAGGGCTTGGATGCTTCAATTTTAACCAAGCCTAATGTATTGAAGTTCTCGGGTCATGAAGATACGTTTTCAGACCCCATGGTGGATTGTAAATCTTGCAATCAACGCTTTAGAGCGGACCAAGTGCCTGATCACTGCAAACCAGAAGATCTTACTGAACCAAGACAGTTTAATCTAATGTTTAAAACTGCGGTTGGTCCAGTTGAAGAGAAAGATTCTTTTGCATACCTAAGACCCGAAACAGCTCAAAATATTTTTACAAACTTTAAAAACGTTGTAGATTCAACGTCTAGAAAGGTTCCCTTTGGAATTGCACAAATAGGCAAAGCATTTAGGAACGAGATAACTCCAAGAAACTTTATCTTTAGAGTAAGAGAGTTTGAGCAAATGGAGCTTGAGTTTTTTGTTGTTCCCGGTTCGGATGAAGAGTGGCATAAGACCTGGGTCAATGCGAGATTAAAATGGTGGGATGAACAAGGTGTAAATAAAGATAATATAGAACTTTACGAAGTACCCAAAGATGAACTTGCTCATTACTCTAAAGCTACGGTAGATATTATGTACAGATTTCCTCACGGTCTTGAAGAGTTAGAGGGCATTGCAAACCGAACTGACTTTGATTTGGGCTCACACAGTAAAAACCAAAAAGAATTAAATATCCAAGCTACCGTTACGGAAAATAATGAGTCAAATGCAAGGCTTGCAACACAAAATTTAGAGACAAATGAATGGAGTGTTCCATATGTAATTGAGCCATCTGCAGGAGTTGATAGGGGAGTTCTTGCTGTATTGAATGAAGCATACAAGGTTGAAGAACTTGAAGATGGCAAAACAAGGACAGTTTTAAAGCTGAAACCACATCTGTCACCAATAAAGGCTGCTGTTATTCCACTCAAAAAGAATCATGATGGCTTGGTAGATATAGCTTCAAGCATAAAAAAGGATCTGCAAAAGCTAAGATTAGGGCGGATTTTGCTAGAAAATTCAGGAAATATTGGAAAAAGCTATAGGCGACATGATGAAATTGGAACCCCACTATGTATCACAGTTGACTTTGATACACTCGAAGATAGCTCTGTTACGATTCGTGATAGAGATACAATGCAGCAAAAAAGAATAGAAATTTCAAAACTTACAAAATATTTAGAGGACTTGATATTAAAGTAGACAAAAGTCTATATTTAATTAGTTTAAATAATTAGTATTTTTATATTTTATTCAATCTTTGTATCAAGCTTAGTTTTTGTCTCTTTAGCAATTATTGCTACTTCATTTTTTATTTCCATACAATCAGTTCAATTTATTGGAAAGATTTGGATTTTATTTATTTTAAAAACCCTAAAAGTAGTTTGTAAAATAGGTTGGAATATTAAAGGAGTGGAAAATATTCCTGAAACTCCTTTTGTGATGGTTGCTAACCATCAAAGTCCATGGGAATCTTTTTTTCTTCAAACATTATTTGTTCCTACGAGCAGTATAATGAAAAAAGAAATTCTTTTGATTCCATTTTTTGGGTGGGCAATCTCAAGACTTAAACCAATTTCAATAAACAGAAAACTTAAAATTGAAAGTCTAAAAAGAGTAACTGAGGTTGGAGGTCAAAGAATTAGAGCGGGCTTCGCGGTATTAGTTTTTCCAGAGGGCACAAGAAGAAATCTAAAAGATGGTATTGGAAAGTTTGGAAATAGTTGTGGCGTTTTGGCATCTAATGAATCAGTTCCAATTATTCCTATTTGTCATAACTCAGGTAAGTACTGGTTAAATAAATCTTTTAAGAAAAAAAGTGGTGATATTAATGTAGTTATAGGAAGGCCAATTTTGGGCTCTGATCCAAAAAAATTAACTGAAGCAGCTCGAGTTTGGATTGAAAAAACATATTCTGAAATTAATTAAATATCTAGATTTGATACTGAAAGTGCGTTAGTTTCTATAAACTCTCTTCTTGGCTCAACATCATCACCCATTAAAGTTTCAAACATATCAGTAGCCTCTTGTGCATCTTTTATACCTACTCTCATCATTCTTCTGTTTTCAGGATCCATTGTTGTGTCCCAGAGTTGATCAGGATTCATTTCACCTAAGCCCTTATATCTTTGGACATCGATGCCTTTAGAACCAGATTTAGAAAATTCTTTAATTGCTTGATCTTTTTCATCTTCATCTGATGCATAAACAAATGATTTCCCTTTAGTGATTTTGTATAATGGAGGCATAGCAATATAGACATGCCCTCTTTCTAAAATATCAAAATATTGCTGGTAGAAGAAAGTTAAAAGTAAAGTTCTTATATGAGATCCATCTACATCAGCATCAGTCATAATGATAATTCTGTGATATCTAAGCTTTTCAATATTAAAGTCTTCTGTTCCAATTCCACACCCCAATGCTTTGACAAGGGTTCCTATCTCAGCAGATGAAAGCACTTTATCAATTCTAGCTTTTTGAACGTTTAGGATTTTGCCTTTGAGTGGCAATATGGCTTGATATTTTCTGTTACGACCTTGTTTGGCTGAGCCTCCAGCTGAATCACCCTCGACTAAATAAATTTCAGAAAGAGCTGGATCTTTTTCCTGGCAATCTGCTAGTTTTCCAGGAAGGCCTGCTAACTCTAAAACCCCTTTTCTTCTTGTCATTTCTCTAGCTTTTCGAGCTGCTTCTCTTGCAAGAGCAGCCTCTGAGACCTTAGAAAGTATTGCAATTGCTTCTTTAGGGTTTTCTAATAGAAATTCATTGAGGCCTTTGTTTAAAACAGAGCTTACTATTCCTTCAACCTCTGATGACACAAGCTTTTCCTTGGTTTGGGAAGAGAATTTTGGATCTGGCACTTTTACTGAAATAACTGCTATAAGCCCCTCTCTAACGTCTTCCCCTAAAAGCTCTATAGGAGAGTTTTTATTCAGCTCTTCTTTTTTAACGAAAGCTTTTAAAACTCGGGTAAGGCTTGATCTAAAGCCAGATAAATGAGTTCCTCCATCTTTTTGAGGAATATTATTTGTATAACATAAAACGCTTTCGTTGTAGGAGTCATTCCACTGCATCGCAACCTCGACCGTTACTCCATCCTGCCCCCCTTCACACTCAATTGTTTGGCTTAATGGTGATTTTCTTCCTCTTAAGTAATCTACGTAGCTTGATACACCACCTTCATTCTTAAATTTTTTGGATTTACCTGTTCTAGCATCTGTTACTTCAATGCTTACGCCAGCGTTAAGAAAAGAAAGCTCCTGGACCCTTTTATTAACTCTCTCTGCTTCAAAGTTGATTGATGTGAATATTTTTTCAGACGCAGTAAAGGTGATCTCAGTTCCAGTATCTTTAGAGGGTTTAATTTTTTTTAGTTTAGTTTTAGCTAGGCCTTCGCTATATTTTTGTTGATACATGCCCCCATCTCTAAGCACCGTTAGGGTTAACTCCTTAGACAGGGCATTTACGACAGAGACTCCAACTCCATGCAACCCTCCTGATACTTTGTATGAGTTATCGTCAAACTTTCCACCCGAGTGAAGAGTTGTCATAATTAATTCTGCTGCGGGCACTCCTTCGCCTTTATGGGTGTCTACAGGTATTCCTCTTCCATTATCTTTAACAGTTATTGACTCATCTTTATTAATTATAATGTCAATCTTAGAGCAATGGCCCGCCATTGCCTCATCTATGCAGTTATCCACTACCTCAAAAATCATGTGATGGAGACCAGAGCCATCATCTGTATCTCCTATATACATGCCTGGTCTTTTCTTGACTGCCTCCAAGCCCTTTAAAACTTGAATATTAGAGGAATCGTATTTTTTATCTTCTGATTTCTTTTTTGGCATTTTTTTATTTTAATTGTTCCACGTGGAACTTTTTAAATGATTGTTCTTTATCTAATATTTTACTATCAAATAGGTCAACAATGTTTGAAAAAACGAAACGATTTTCAATATATTTCAAAGTAGGCAAAAAACACTCGAGCATCTCTGTATCTAATTCAGATGAAAGATCATCTAAAAGAAGAATGGGGCTTAGGTTAAATACTCTGCCTAAATATATATTTTGAGAAAGTGACCACAAAATTGAGAGCAGCTTTTGCTCACCACGAGAAAAGATATCTTTTATTAGTGAGCCCTTACTTTCAAATATAACATCAGCTTTGTGTGGTCCAGATGTTGTTATTCTTCTTTTTAAGTCAATAACATTTGTACTTAATAAGCTTTCCATGATACCTAGATCACTATTGAAACCAGGTTTAAGATATACATCTAAATCAGAAAATATAGAAGCCCTTTGATTTTCTTGAGTTAGGTTTTTTACAAGATTAAAATAAATTTCTCTCACTTCAATAATAAGATTTTCTCTTAGGAGATTTAATTTTTCTCCGTTTTCAACTAACAGAGGATCATAAGCTTTTGCTTGCGCTATATCGCCAAGTTTTAATGCAGAATTTCTTTGTTTTAAGGATCGAAAATACCCAAACCAATCTTTTGCATAATCAGGAGAAGCTATGAAAAGCCCTCGATCTAGCTGTTTTCTTCTATATTCTGGAGCATTATCGTTATAGAAGAAGGTCTTGCTATCAATAGAGAATGAGGGGAAGGCCCTTACAAGCTCACTTATAGTTACCCTGGAATTATTGATTTTTATGTTAATGGGTTTATTTTTAGCTTTTTTTACCTCTAAAATTGACCCAGTATTGTTATCATAAGCCCTTATAAAAAAGGCCTCAGAGCCTTTTTTAATGAGAGATTCAAGATTAGATGTTCTAAATGACCTGCCTGAGCTCGCGACATAAATAGATTCAAGAATTGAGGTCTTCCCACAGCCATTTTTGCCGTAAAATAGACTAGATTTTGATGAAAGATCAATAGATAAGGAATCAAAGCACCTAAAGTTTCGTAAATCTATCTTTGAAAAGGCCACTTCCCTATATAAGGAGAGGCATAACAACATATTTAGGGCTATCACTCCCTGGGGGTGTAAGGAGGCAGCTTTTATCAGATCCAAAGAAGTTAATATGGCATGTATCTGTTTGCATGTGAGACATTATCTCTTGAAGGTAAGTAACGTTAAAAGCAATATCTAACTCCTCGCCATTATATGTTGCAGGAAAAAATTCTTCAGCTTCTTCTTGCTCTGGATTATTTGCTGAAATTCTTACGCCATCATTGGAAGTAATTAAACGGATGCCTTTATATTTTTCACTAGACAAAACAGAAACTCTGCTTAAGGTTTCTGAAAAATCTTTTACATTTATCTCTAATACAGAGCTTTCACCCGAGGGTATTACTTGTTGGTAATCTGGAAATTTTCCATCGATTAATTTACTTTTAAATATTAAATTTCCAACCGCAAGCTCCAAAGAAGCATCATTAATTTTTAATTCAGCATCTCCATCTTCATCAGATAAAAATTTAGCCATTTCATTAATTGATTTTCTTGGGATAATACCAGAAAAAGAATGCTCGGATTGAGTAGGAAGATTTGCAACTGCTAACCTATGAGCATCAGTTGTAACAGCTGTAATTTCTCCGCCATTAATAGATAAATACAAACCATTTAGATAATGCCTCCAATCCTGATTGCCCATTGCAAAAGATGTGTTCCTGATTAATTCTCTTAAGTCTTTTGCTGAAATAACAAGTGGGGAGTCTCCTGAATCTATATCAAAGATAGGAAAGTCTGCACTGGGCAAAGTTGATAGTGAGTACTTACCATTAAGAGTTTTAATGTTCAACTTATCGCTATTTAATGATAGCTTTATATCCTCTCCATCAGGTATCAATCGGCAAAGCTCATTCAATTTTTTTGCTGAGGTTGTAGTTTTGCCTGCTGATTGAACACTAGATAGTGGGCCGCTTGTGGTGACCTCAGATTCTAGATCTGTAGCTGTTAATTTAAAAGTATTTTCATCAACCTCAATTAGAACATTAGCAAGTATCGGGAGTGTTTGTCTTTTTTCTACTACGCCCAAGGTA
>MDTB01068147.1_pt1 | contig 14679 bp, 7 predicted proteins | sample 811161 | NCBI WGS metagenome assembly MDTB01 (sample SAMN05326650, study PRJNA326480) | marine metagenome | isolation source: seawater | place: Mediterranean Sea | collected 2009
GTCTAAGAAACAAGATGGTGGTATCGTATTCTATACAGGTATCAACTCTCAAGGTGACCTATACATTGGTAACAGAAGAATCAATGCTATCACTGGTGAAGAGACATTTATTGACAGAGCAACATTAGATGATGATGGAGACGAGGATGATACAATTGGAGGTTTAGTTACTACCTTTGATACTCCTGTAACATTCAACCAGAATATTACAATTGTTGGTGGTGACGGTGAATTAGTTAATAGTATTGAGTCTCCTATATTAATCTCTGTACAGGATGGTGACTTCATACAACAGAAGGATTCTCTAATCATACGTTCAAATGTAGATAGTACAGAAAATAATCTTGGTCAAGTTGAGCAAGATGAAGGACTAGACAGAGTACAGTTTGTTCCTGCTGATGCTGGTGATATCACTCTTAGTAAGAACAGAATAAGATCTGCTATCTTCCAATTCAATGCTAGAGGTAATGGTCAAAGGTATATGTTCCAAACACATACCGTTGATGGTATCGCTTCTAACATCACACCAAATATGTCACCATTGGTTGCAAATGGTGGTTCTACACTCAATATAGCTCAGACTATTACATATGGCGGTGTTCTACCTTATCCTGGCGATGTATTACTCAAGGGTAGTGAAGTAGGTAAGAATGGATCACTTGGTTGGATCTTATCAAATTACTTTGAAGTAATATCTGAGACTCAAATTAAGCAATTACAAACTTTTGGTACTAACATTATCAAAGTTGAATTTGAACAAAATGGAGTTGGTATTGCTGTTAAAGATATTGGTGGTGGTATTACTGCTAGTTCTCAAATTAGAGTTAAGAATTACTATCTAGATACAAGATTAAATCTAACTTGGACAGTATACAATAATCCTAATGATCCATTTGTAAATACAAACACTTACGTTTATTTCCAAGTTTCTAATCAACTTGCAGCAGATATTCAAGTTTGGTCAGATGTTGTTGCTGGAACTGCAGTTGGTTCTGAAGTTCCTACTATTGAGTTCTCTAACTCTAACTTTAAGGAAGTTGGTGTATTAGGTGCTGAAGCATTAAGGACAGGATCAGAAACTATTGGTGACTACAAGTTAGGTATTAACACAGTTGCAAGAGCACCACATAGTGCATATACAAATGCATGGGTACATCCAGACGCTGATCCTCGTGCAAACCTTGATGTCGTTGGTACAGCATTCATCAGTGGTAAAACAACTGCTGACTTCTTAGATCATTCACAGTTTGCTGATCGTGATAAGACTGATGTTGATAACGCATTCTTAGTTGGTGGTGATAGTGCTAATCCAAATGATGAGGCAGTATTACGTGTTGCAACTACAAACAGTGGTCGTGTTGGTATCAATGTAACTAACACTGAACTAGACAGAGCTCTAGTTGTAGATGGTACATCTAGATTTACAGATGATGCTAAGTTTGAGCATGATATTGAAGTCAATGGTGATGATGGTGCTCTTGCTGAAATAAGAACTTCACAAACAATTGGACAATTTAACTTGCTCAATGACAGCACATTTGTTGGTGGTGATAACACTGCTGGTTTACATATCGGTGGTTATGCTAAGACTATTAGAATTGGTGATTACAACACTAGTTCCACTCAGTGGATCTACGTTGGTGATAAGTCTACTGGCGATCAATTTATTTACATTGCAAATAATGCCAACCATAATAATATATTCCTTGGTAACATTGCTCAAAATGCTGCAATTTCTAAGACAAAAATTGGTGGTGCATATGATCGTGTTGAATCTCTATCTTATGTTGACTTTGAAGTTAAGAGAACTAAGTTTGCAGGTGATGTAACCTTTGGTTCCTTCAAGCAACTTGGTGGAGATAGAACTAATCCTGAACAAGTTGTAACTCTATCAACTGAAGCAGGTATTGTTAGTTTCTTCTCTGGTAATACTCAGACAATTGACTTTGCTGTAAATGCTTCTGAAGTTAATATCGCTGGTCAGGGTGGTACAACCACTATTAGAAACAGTCTTGAGGTTGACGGTGAGACCACATTCAACAGTAGTGTTAAACTCTGTGGTGGTACTTCTTCCTTCTCCTTTGTTGGTGTTGGACAATCTCTAGGAACAACTGGAATTGCTCACGCATCTGGTATTCTAGGACCTTCTACCTTCAATCAGAACGTTGACATTGTTAATGTTCTACAGTTAGTAGCTTCTGATCCAAATTACAACAGAATTGACACTGCTGGTTCTGCATCTTGGGGTGATGCAACATTCCAAGACATCAAGACTGGTGCAGGTCCTGAAGGAGCTGACCTACCAGCACTAAGTGGTAAGCAATACTACTTACCATTATTAAATGCACCTGGCACTTACTTTGCTGAGGGTGATTATCTATTACTTGATGCTCCTGTTGATATTGGAACTGGTACTAGACCTGAAATTGTTCGTATTGCGGTTGGTGGTTTAACAGGTGCAGAAAGTTCTCCATACTACCTAACTGTTGAGAGAGAACCACTTGGTTCATTTGCACCTCAGACTGATAATCATCCTGAGAATCCTACCAATAGAACTCCTGTTTACAAGTGTAACATTGCATTTGACGCAACATGGATTGAGCAAGCAATTGATGGATCAAGAGATGTAACTAACGAAGAAAATGTTTATCTTTCAACCTTTGGTGGTACTTTACAAGTCGGTGTTGACTATGTAATTGTTTCTCGTGAAGACACTAATACTGATGGAGACTTCAATCAGGGTGAAGCATTCAAACTTGCTACACCACTAGCAATCGTCAATAAGAAATTTGAGATTACTAATGGTTGTCCATCTGGTGATGTTCTATTCTCTGTTGACAGTGTAACTGGTGACACAATTATTGGTAATGATGGTGTTGATGGTGAAAATGGAAAACTAACTGTTAATGGTTCGTTTGAATTCAAAGGTGGATGTAAGACAGCATCAACTCAGACATTTGTTGGTAATGCACAAGCAACACTTAATACAATTACTGCTGTTCCTTCAGTTGAGGGACTTGAGGTTGGAGATTATGTTGAACTTACTGGTAATGGTGGCACAGTCACACTTGAACAAAACAGATTCCCAACAGATTCTGGAACTGTAAGACTAACTGATCCTCAAATTGTTAGCATTGTTGGTAGCACAATTACACTTAATGTTCCATTCACAGGATCTGGTAGTGGAACTGGCATCACATTCAGTGCATCTAAAGATGAGAAGTTTAGAATTACTGATAGAGTTCGTGACATATTCACTATTGATGGATGTTCTGGTGATACAGTAATTGGTAACCCAAGTGGTATTGTACTAGCAAACAGATCTCAGTATGGAACCTCTGTTGCTTCACACACAGCTGGTGCGACAGTCTATACAGCTCTCAAAGATCCTAAGGTAGACAACGGTATTGCTACTACATTTGTTAATACTGTTTCAACTATCACAACTGGTGCTACAACACTTCCTGTTGATGATATCACTAATTTTGAAAATGGTGATCTTATCTTTGTTGGATTTGCATCTGGTGGAAATGAAGAGATCATGCAAATCAGTGGAACTCCAACAAGTAGTGGAGTTGCACCTGCTGGTAACTTACCTGTTACTCGTGTTGGATCTCTATCAAATGTTCCTGGCACAGCAACAACACACAGTGATGGTGAAACAGTATTCAGAATTATATTAAGAGAGACTACACTTCTAACAAGTGATATTGCTGGATCTGGATCTAACTCTGTTGAGATTGGAATGAAGAATAGTGATGTCGTTCCATTCTTCCTTGATCGTGAATATTGGATCTTTATTGACGATGAAATCTTCCTTGTAACTAGCAGCAACACTAATGACGGTGGCACTGTATTAGTTAAGAAAGACTATCATCATGGTAGATTAGATGTATATGATGATGTTAAATTCATTGGATCTAATTTTGAAATCACTGGTACAGATAACAACGTACCTATCCTTAAATTACTCAATAACGAGGAGCACCACTTTGAGGGTGGAGCACTTGATATCAACGCTGCTACTGACATCAGTGGTAACTTGAGACTGTTCCCATCTAAGTGTATTGAGGATCCTGATGCTATTCAGTTTACTAACAAATCATTTACTCCAACATTTAGAGTTGAATCTGAGTTTGGTGATACATTTGTTGGTCGTTTACTTGAGGTTGCTGGTATTGCTGGAACTAACCCAACAAATTCTCAACCAATTCTTGATGTTAAGAATCTAGGTGTTAATGGTGCTAATAGCTTTACCATTATGCAAGATGGATCTATTGATGCATTTAGTTATAAAGGATATAAGAACAAGAATGGTGGACACATTACTAAGTTCCTCAACTCAACTTCTACCTTATCTGTCAATATAAATTATATTATAGCGGTAGCTCCTTCTACTGGTGCTCTTATCCTTACACTCCCAACTAATCCTGAAACAGGTGATGTTATCAGATTTACTGAAGTTGCAGGAGCGTTAACTTACAATAATTCACTTGTAATTCGTGCTCCAATCGTTGGAGGTGAACCAGTAGCACTTCAGGGAGATACTTCAGGAACCAAGTTGGGTGGTTTATCCACACCATATGGATCTGGTGAACTGATTGTTCAAAATAGAAATGCATCCTTCGGACTCATTTACGTTGGACAAACAGATGGAGATAACTTTATCCCTGCTGTCTATCAAGGTTGGTGGTTAACTGAACTATAATGGCATTCTATAACAGACTAAAAACTATGAAGTCTGCTCCAGTAGGCACTATCATGCCTTGGGGTGGACAATCTAGTAGTGGTAATCTTCCTAACAACATACCAACAGGATGGATTGTTTGTGATGGTAGAACTTTTGAGGCTAATGATTTTCCTTTGTTAGCATCTATTCTCGGAAATACATATGGTCCTACTGACACATCAATCGTTGGAAACTTTCCTGATTATGATGAAGGAGATGTTTTCAGAGTGCCTAATATGAATGGTAGATCAATGGTTGACATTGAGTTATCATATTTACAGGAAGAGAAATATCAATTCAGTCAACCAGATGCTGAAAATGTGATTGGAAGTTTAATTTCTGATGATGGTACGGGTGTTACTCCTCCAACTATCTACAGTGCTGACACTGATCTAAAATTTCAATTAGATCCAATTGACACAATGGCAGGAAAAATTCAAAATATTACATTAAATGATCCTACATGGTCTAAGACATATTATACTATTGGAAGAAAATTAGGTATTGATCACACACCAGGTCATAAACATGCAGGACAATATACAACAGCTTTTCCTAGCGGTAAGTATGTTCAAGTATTTGAAGCACCAATAGCAGGATTAAATGGTGGTAGTAATTATGAATCTGCAAACTTAAATGGTATTCAAAACACTGATACTGCAGATACTTGGGGGAGTGGATATGGTTCAATGACATACTATGATGAAAATTCTCTAGTCTTGACAAATGAAAGTAAAACATTTACACAAGATAGAATTCCAGAAGCAAATGCAACAAGAGCTATTCCTGCTCATGCTGCATACACAGCAGGATTTTCTGATACTTACAACGTTGCAGCTTCTGGTGCTTACGACCATTCTTTGAGACAGGTTACTGGTGTATTTCCACCACCAACTACTATTTTTGGTAAACCAAACTATTACAACGGAAACGTTTCTCAAACATATCCTACTAACCTTAGTCATCTTGGTCAAGATTTTACAGATCAAACAGTGGCATCACACAACCACTTCAGTTTTGATGTTTCTATGAATATGGGTGGTCTTAGAATCCCACCAAATATTGCTGTAAACAATGTACAATCTTATACTGTTAACGTTTCTGACATCCCTGATGCGTTAAATATTCTTATGGACAATCAAACACCATCACAAACAGTGATAATGATTATCAGAGCCTACTAAAATGCCAGTCTTTTTAAATCAAGAAAGAACAAAAATAGGAACAACTACAGGAACGCTTGTTGCTTTTCCTCAGGAGTTAGAGGTAAACGATCCTAACGTTGGAAATAGTGCAGAATTACTTCCTGCTGGTTATCTGAGATGTGATGGTTCAATTCTTAGCTCATCAGTATATCCAGCATTAGCGGAAATTCTTGGAACGGGTGATGCATGTTCATTCAAACAAGAAGGAGCAACTTTATCAGAAACACAATTCCAGTTACCAGATTTAAGATCTAAATTTATTAGAGCTAGTTCTGCATCTGATCAAGGTGTTGTTAATGATAATACAGTAACCAATGCTTCAGGACAAGTTGTTGAGAGATCTGGTGTTGGTGTTACTGTTTCATCTAACGTAGGAAGCGTTGCAACTGTTGACATGATAGGACAATTTAGAGTTCCTGCTAGAACTGTTAATCTTACAGGTAATGTTGGTTTTACTAGACCTAGAAGACCAGATGAAGAAGTTGTACCTGCAAATGCTTTCTTACCACACATGCACTATAGTACAACATTTAGATCTAGAACTATTAGACGTACTGGTAGTGAAGTATTTGAATTAAATTATTTTACAAACGCATCTACAATTGGTGTTGAGAATTGGTTTGATGCTACAGATTCTGGTGATGGTAGACAACCTGCATGTAAACATTATGCACAGTCTGAAAAATGGAATACTGGTACTTATATTCCTGGTGGTGGTTTTCTTTCAGCGAGTTTTGAATATTATGGTATTTGTAAAGGAACTTGTGGTGGATTTATTACCAGTTGTTTGATTCCTACTGGAAAATCAGTTTTTGTTGATACTACTCCAGAGGGTGATTGCTTTCAAACTTTCAGTATTGGATTTGCTACAGTCACACTTCCATTTACTTGTCCACCAACTGATGAGACACTACCTGCAAACTATGTTCAAGGTGCTAGTGGAGTTGGTAGTGATGATATTCCTACTACTGCAGCTGGTCCTGGCGGTGTTGTACAATCATTTGAATTATATGAAAGTCTTGATGTAACACCAGCATATTACAGTAAAGGTATTGGACAGTGGGTGTATACATCTTATGGTTCTGGTGTATGGAGTACTTTAAGTGACTTTGGTCAACAAGAAGTTAACTTAGTTGGTGGTAATGGATCTAATTTTAAAGCATTAGTAAGATTTGAAGCATGGCCAGGTGATGCTGGTGCTCCAACTAATACAAGATATAAAATTATTTCTTTTGTTGATGCTGGTCAGAATTATCAAGCAGGTGATGTTCTAACTTTCCCTGATGTTCAAGGGTATAATATTAGTGGTGCACCTACCAGTGGTGCTGGAGGAATTAGTTTTAGAGTAGCAACTACGACTTTTGGTGATGCAGCTGACGCTGCAGCGTATTCTCATAATCAATCATTACATAATGTTTTACCATGTGACACTCAAGTTAGTAGTAATGTCAATGTTGCATATCCTCAAGTTTCAAACATTGTTGAAACTACAACTCCTTTTGATTATGAGTCCGATCCCACACAACACACACATACTATAACTTATACAACTGGACTTACTAACTATAAGTTAGATGTACCAGAAACATTTATTTCTGTTGATGGAATGAGTGCTTCTATTTCTATTCAGCCAGAGACTGACACAAAGATTGATAATCTAATCTCTCCTTTTGTTATGGTAGATTACTTAATTAAGACCTAAAATGTCAAGAAACATACGTTCTAATTTTCTCACAGACAAATCAACCTTTGGCAACTCTACAATGCCAATTGGTTCTATTGTACCTATTTTTAAAGCAACGGACGATAAAGTTACAGATAATGGTGTTGTAATAAATTTAGGTTCAATTGTCGCTGGTGCTGGTGGTGGTAGTGGATATGTAACTGACTTAGGAATAATTTCTGGATACCCTACAACTCCAATAGAATATGACATTCCAGCAACAGCATTTCAAGAAGGGACAGATAACGTTAATATTAGTAATCATCCTTTTGTTGAAGGTGATAAGTTAACAGTTACAACAACAACTCAAGCTCCAAATCAATGTAAATTAGGATCATCTATTCAATCTTTTACTATTACTAATGGTGGTAATAATTACACAGCACCGCCACTTGTACAAGTAACTGATACTGGAAGTGGTCCTGTCTCTGCTGGTACATTCAATGCAGAAATTGATGTTAGTTCAGGACAAGTAACTGGAATTACTGTTGTTAATGGTGGTGTGGGATATCAATTTCCTCAAGTCACATTAATTGGTGGTGGTGGAACTGCTGCTGCTGCATCAATAACAACATCATCTGGTGGTATTGGTGGTGTTCAGCTTGATAAAGGATTTTCATTTTTAGTTGATGTTGTTGATTCAAATACTATTAAATTTGCTAGAAGTAATGGAGATATTGCTGCAGGTAAATATTACAATATTACTAGTGTTGGTGACAATGGAATAGTTAGCGTAGCATCAAGCACAGGATTTGGATTGACTGTTGGTATTGCAGCAAATTTAGATGGTAGTGTTAATTTTGTTACCAAGAAAAATTCTGGTTATGGTTACCAAAATGGTGATGTAGTTTATATTTCACAACCAGGTAGTAGTGGAACAGCAAGAGTTGAAATTGTTAGTACATCCTCTACAACATCTACCGATCCAGCTATGCAATATGAGGGTTGGTTATATTGTGATGGATCTGAATATGATGCACAGGATTATCCACTTTTATATGAAGTTATTAAGGATAAGTATGGTGGACTTGGAGGATCTTATGATCCAGAAGATTTTGGACAATCTTCAGGTATTAAATTTAATATTCCTGATTATAAAGCTAGAAAATTAGTTGGTGCTGGTGGTGGTGTCAGTGGTGGTGGATCTCCTGTATCTGGTAATGTTATCTCTACTGTTGGTGCGACTGGTGGTAGATGGTTCTTCTCCAAAACACAACAGGAAGCACTATTTGATATTGGAAATATTGTTATTAATGGATATGCAAATGTATCTGAGTTTGTTGGTGGAAGTTTAACTGGCGAAGTAACACTACAAATAGGTCCTTTACAGGAGAAAATGATATCTTCAGTTCCTGAGCATGAACATGCTCTTATGACATCAACAGCACCTCAGGCAGGAGCATTTGAAGGATCTGGATTTGCTGTTGATAATCATCTTGCTGGTTACAAAGATAGTACAGGACAAGTTGATTTCTTCTTACCAAATGGAGGAACACCACTATTTCATAGTCATGGTCTGGTAGACTATGTTATTACTGATCCGTCTCTTTCTACATTTGGTAATGTTAGTGGTATTGGTGAGACAGTAGAAGCAACTATTACTGCGACAAATATTATTGGTGAGGCTGAAGGAACAAAATTTAATATTCCTGCTCATGGTTTATTTACTGGATATAAAATTAGAGTAAAGTCAAATGATCAAACAACTCAATTAGTATTCAACATAGACGGTGTTCCTGTACCATTTGCACAGAACACAGAGTGGTATGTAATTGGACTTGATGATGATAATTTTTATCTAGCAACTTCAAAATATAATTCTAAAAAAGGTGAAGCATTAATTGCATCAACTAATGGTAGTAGTGGTCAAAATATTGTAATAGAATTAGCATATAAAATTGCAGGAAATTTACCATCAGATCAGGTAACAGTTATTCAACAACCAAGTGACACTGTATATGATATTGATGATTCGTATACCATTGGTGGTAAAACAATTCAATTGCCAGGTGGATCTACATCAGTAACAGAAACTATTACAGAATCTCAATCTCCAGGATCTTATACAGTTCCAGGTCCAACCGCATCCCAGACAATCACAGGTGTAAATGGAAGTCTTGGTGGTTCTGGTGGTGGAGGTGCTACTAGTGATGTTGATGGTACCAATGGTGGAGACACTTATTATGAGTTTAATTACAATGGAAATCAAATACAAATAGTAGCAGAAGGTGGTCAAGGAGGTGATTCATACGAACAATTATTACAAACAAAAGATTGGGTTGCTGTTGATGCATCTAATATTTCTTCTGGTGCTGCTGCTGTATGGTCTAGTTTCTTGTTGCAATATGGAATTTATAAAGTTGCTCCAGTAGGAAGTTCAGATCCTTACGTAGGACAATGGATAGAAGCTGGTGTTGGTATTAATGTTGATGCATCTCTTGCTGCTGCTGGTTTTAACGTTGAATTCCATTGTGATGGTCTGTCTGAAATGGATTTATATAATCCTGATGGTAGTTGGAAGCAAGGTAACGCTACACCACCAAATACTACAGGACCAGGTGTACCTTATACCAGTAGTGCAACCTTGGTTGTTCCTGCAAATACTCTTATTGTTGGTTGGAATCAGTTGAAATGTAGAGTTAAAAATGTTTTTGCTAGTAATAGTGATGATACTTGGGCAAATAATCCAGGTGGTGTTGGATTTGTTGCTACAAGAAATGATACTGGTGCAACAATGTTTACTTCTAGAACAGCATGTACAGGTGGAGTTACAACTACTACATTACCTGGCGGTGGTGGCGGTGGTGCTGGCGGACAAGCTAGAATTGTTTCTGGTGCAAGTGGAGCAACAAATGTTACTGCAGCGGGAACATATAACGTAGGTGGATTAGATATTGAGATATTACAATATTTTGATGGTAATCCTGGTACTAGTGGTGGTCCTACTATCGCAGGTACAGGTGGAGTTACATCTTATATTGGAGGTGCTGGTGGTGATGGTGCTAAAACTTTGTATACTGGAACAAATGAAGTAAATCAGATATTTTCTACACCATCTAGTAGTTTCTTTACTTATACTACACCTAATACATGGCCACTTGACAATCTAAAAGCGGTTATCAAAGGTGGTGGCGGTGGATCAGGTGGTACAGGTGATGGTGGTACAGGTTGGTGGGCAGGTAATGGTGGAGATGGTAAAAGTCTATCTGTAAATGTTGATGGCATTGTTTCAGGTGGATCACTAAGAATCTATGTTGGTGGTGGTGGAAATCCAGGTATTAATAAAAGTGGTGGTGGTGGTTCTAGTGAAGGTTTCTCTATTGGTGGTAGTGGAGGTAACGGTACTGGAGGAGGCGGAGGCGGAGGCGGTGGTGCTTCGTCTGCTATTGGTACATCAGTAGTCATGATCGCTGGAGCTGGCGGTGGTGGCGGTGGAGGTGCTGCAGGTGATGCAACTCAAGGTGCTGACCAAAACGGTGGTCCTTCTGGTAATGATGGTGCTCAAAACTTAACTAATATTTTCTCTGGTAGTGGTGGTAATGGTGGTAACTCTGTCTGCTCTGGTGGAGGAGGAGGTGCTGGTGGTGGTGGAGTCGGTTTCGGTGCTGGTATTGGTGGAGGTGGAGGTGCTGGAAACGGTTCTAACGCACGTAGAGATGGTTATGGTGCTCAAAGAGGACAAAGTGGATATAAGGGATCTGGATCAGGTCCTACAGCATCACTCATTACTGATGGAGATGCTAATAATGGTGCTACTGTTGCTCAAGGACAACAACTTGCTGGTAATGATGGATCTGTTGAAATGATTGCTGTAGAAAACCAGACATTTTATGGCGATGGTGGTGGTGGCGGTGGATCAGGTTCATACTTAGCATTTAAATTTGAAACTAGTAGTATTAACACTGGAACATTAGTTGTTGGTGCTAGTGGTGTTGCAGGTGGAAATTCAGGTTTAGGTTCTATCGGTTATCTGTCAACAGAAGCTACTGCTGGTGGAACTGCAACTTCAGTTACTTCTGGATTATTCAATAGTGCTAGTGCGTCAGTTGATTATGTTCAGGCTGGAACTGGATCAGGAGCAACTGGTGGATTTGCACCTGTTGACAACCAAAAATATCTTAGATTCTTTGGAAATGAAGCTACAAGATTTGCAAGAACAATTGCTGTCAATGCTTCTTTATCTAACTCAAAAGGATCAGTAATGAATACAGTTAGAATAAGATTTATTTGTGGTAATGGTAGTAATGGTGGAGAAGCACCAAATGAACCACTAGAACTATTTGCTAGTAATGATAATGCTACTAGTTTTACTAAGATTGGTACAATTTCTTCTGCTATAGGTCCTTCAACTTGGACTTTGATTGATATTGGTATACCAACAGCATATCGGGTAGCGAATTTAATATTAGAAGTAAGGCAAACAAGATCTGGTGCTGGAAATCCTGATAATGATAACTTTGGTATTGATTACGTTTCATTCGTTCATGATGAGACAGAGCAAACTATTACAACATATCCATCTGGTAAGACTGATTTAGGTATTGAGTTTGTTACCGAACGTATTGAACCACAAGGAGATCCAATTAACTCTGCTGGTCTTGATGTAAATGAAGGAACATTCACATTGTCATCTGCTGTTAAGTTAAATGTTTCATCTTCATTACAACCAGAGATTGACATTCCGCTGTTAACAAGGTATCATTTAGTTAAGTATATGATCAGAGCTTATTGATGTTAGAAGCGAGTGAGAGTGGATTGATCATTGATCCTGATAGATTAGAAGGACAGTTTGAAGATTTTATTGGTGTGTATAGAAGACTTGTACACCATGAGATATGTAATTCTATTATATCTAATTTTGAAAAACATTTAGAAATTAATCCAGATTACGTACAACATGGTAGTAATCAAATGCCACAAAAGAAACTAGCACGTAACGATGTTAGTATGATGTATGATGATATTGACATGGGACTGTCAGCACATTTCTATAAATATCTGAATTCTGCATTTGAGAACTATAAACAAGAGTATGATCATATCAATAAAGTTAAACTAGCATCAATTGGTTTAAAAGTACAGAAAACTCCAGTTGGAGGTGGTTATCATACTTGGCATTATGAAAACTCTAGTTTTAGAGCAGCAAACAGAGAATTAGCATGGATGGTATACTTAAATGATATGCCAGACGGTGAAGCAGAGACTGAATTCTTGTATCAAAAGAAAAGATACAAACCACAAACAGGTACATTACTGATCTGGCCAGCAGGAATGACACACGTTCATCGTGGGAATACAGTCTTTACCCATGATAAATATATTGCAACAGGCTGGTTCAATAAAATCCCTTAATCAAATGGCAGACATCCGTGTAGTAGTGCAAATCAATGCATTAGAAAGAATGATAATCGTTGATGGAAAGACACAATTCATCGGCGAAGACTATTGGAATGCCAATATTCAAAATATTCTATTTCCATTTTGGACATCTGATAAAGATCGTTTGATTCACTTGAATTATTTCAGTGATGGGTCATACGGTATTGAAAAGAAAAAGTATGTATATGATCGTGCTACTAAAGCTAGGAAATGGCAAACATATCAATGGGTAGAACCAACTGAAGCAGAAGTAACACAGATTGCTGAAACTCTTAAAGAGAAATACTTTGAGTATCAGGACACAGAACAAGAAGTTATTCAAGAAAAACTATACAATGAGTATGGTAGATGGAATAAAGTATCTTGGGAAGGTATCAGAATGATTAGAAACTATCTTCTTACAGATTGTGACTGGACACAGATGCCTGATGCTGTTCTTAGTTCTGAATTAAAAACACAGTGGACAGAATATAGAACTAAGTTAAGATCATTACCACAAGACTATGATGGTCAAGATGCTGATGATGTCAAATTTCCTATAAATCCACCACTCTATGCAATTTGGGTTACCAAAGTAGATAGCAATAATATTAAACTTAATGAAGGTAAAGCATATCTACAAACTGATGATCAATTTGGAACATTTACTGCAAACACATATGGTGAGTATGCCAAGAGAATTGTAATGACAATCGCATCTAACTATAAGATTAAAAATCCTGATATTATCTTTGCACCTGCAGACTATATTAATGAGCATCCAACTACAGAGGATGAAATAAACGATCTATTAGAAAAAATTAAAAACAACAACGTTTAACTAAATTATGGATGATAAATTGAATATTGTAATTCTCACGGTAATAACGGGAGAAGAGGTGATCACTAACTTAAAAGATTATACTGAAACAACTAATGGTGTTGAGAAACAAGTGTGCTATAATATGGTATATCCATTTACATTAACAAGATCAGGACCTATTAAAAACAATAACCAAGTTGGTGTAATATTTACACCATGGAAGTTCTTTTCATCTGACACATCATTTTTGATTGGTTATGATAAGATTATCAATATGTGTACTCCCATACAAAATGTTGTGGATCAGTACAAAAGAGCTGTAGACTCATACATTCAAGGCATAGCGGAGCAACAACAATGATCTCATTTCTATTTTCAATGGCAGGTTTATTAAACCTGTTGTTTTATATCTTTGCAATAGGTACTGTTATCTCATTCTTACTAGAGCAATGGTTAAAGGTAAGACCTTTGTCTGTTGACAAGTCAATGAACGAGAGAAACATGTACATCGTAGAGATCAACAGGAAGTATTGTTTTAGACAAGCATGGATGACTAATATATATTGGTTCCTATGTAACGTAGGATTATACTTTATCTCAAGAAACATGGCAACACCAACAGATAACTTTTGGAACGGAATATGATTTTCTTCTCTATTATACTATCATTCTTTGCTAATCATCTACCAGTGATGTATGTGCAAGTGCCACAGTGGGCAGATGATTGGGCAGTTTGCGCAGTAGATATACCTGACGCTAAATGTCATTGGTATGTCATGTCACCTGACAATACATTCGGTGAAGGTTTTGATTGGGAAGAAGCACCATGGTTTGATGCGAA
>MDTB01070945.1_pt1 | contig 14679 bp, 8 predicted proteins | sample 811161 | NCBI WGS metagenome assembly MDTB01 (sample SAMN05326650, study PRJNA326480) | marine metagenome | isolation source: seawater | place: Mediterranean Sea | collected 2009
TAAAAGATTTGATGAAACACGTGGATTTAAATTTATTTCATATGCTGTTTGGTGGATTAGACAATCAATATTACAAGCACTAGCAGAACAATCAAGAATTGTTAGGTTGCCTTTGAATAAAATTGGATCGATTAATAAAATCAATAAAACATATGCATCCTTAGAGCAAAAATATGAAAGAGAGCCTTCAGCTGACGAAATAGCAAATGTATTAGAAATTAGTTCAAATGACGTGAGAGAATCACAAAGGAATTCAGGTAGACATATTTCAATGGATGCACCTTTAGTAGATGGCGAAGATAGTAATCTATATGATGTGATTATGAGTGGAGAAAGCCCTAATCCTGATGATAGCTTAATTAACGATTCATTACGAACAGAGATTGAAAGATCTCTACAAACATTGACTGAAAGGGAAGCAGATGTAATAAGATTATATTTCGGATTAAGTAGTAAACATGCAATGACATTAGAAGAGATTGGTGAAAAATTTGATTTAACAAGAGAAAGAGTTAGGCAAATAAAAGAAAAAGGCATTCGAAGACTTAAGCATACCACTAGAAGTAAAATTCTCAAAACATATCTCGGTTAATCTATGAGTCACTTAATAGCCCCTTCAATGCTAGCTTCTGATTTTGGAAATTTAAAATCAGAAGTAATAATGATTAATAATAGTAAGGCTGATTGGTTTCATTTAGATGTAATGGATGGATTATTTGTTCCAAATATATCATTTGGGACACCTATTGTTAAAGCTATTCAAGAAAATACTGAAAAGCCATTGGATATTCATTTAATGATTGAAAAGCCTGAAAGATATATTAGAACCTTTAAAGATTTAGGGGCCAATATTCTTACAGTTCATTTTGAAGCCTGTAATCATTTACATAGAACAATTGATGTTATCAAAAAACATGGAATGAAAGCAGGTGTTGCTATTAACCCTCATACTTCTCCACATGTACTTACTGATATTTTAATAAATATAGACCTAGTTTGCGTCATGTCCGTTAATCCTGGTTTTGGTGGACAATCTTTTATTGAAAACACTTATAAAAAAGTAGAAGTTTTACATCAATTAAAAAAAGAATCTGGAAATGAATTCTTTATTCAAATTGATGGTGGGGTAAATATAGAAAATGCGAAAAGATTAATTGAAAAAGGTGCAAATGTATTAGTTGCTGGAAGTAGCGTTTTTAAATCTAAAGAACCTCAAAAAAAAATTAGTGATTTAAAAAATATCTAAAAAAAACCTACAAGAAAAGTTACAGAATATAATCACTTAAATAATTGAAATTATCTGTTAACTGACCATTCAATGTAATAGTAGATCTAGAAATAATGTCACCACTTGTCAATAAATCTGGCAATACTTTTTGAATGAAAACTTCACCAAAATGTAGCGAAGAATCTCGTGGTAGTGCACATGGAAGATTATCTACTGCCATGACAGCAATAACACCATCTTGATTATAATCATCTTCTAATTGGGTTATTGGATTATACCCATAAAGCGGATTTTCTATAGTAGAAGGTCGTATTGTTGAACCAATCGGACCATCAATATCACAACTAATATCACCTATAACATTCATACTAGATGTATGCTTCTGAATATCTTCTTTCGATAAAATAATAGGATTACTAGCAGCATAGTAATGACCCGTAATCAACATATTAGCATATCTAGTATATTTTGACAATACTGATTTATATTCATGAGGATTATTGTGAAAATCTGGCTTCGATCCTGGCTGATTATCAATTCTTTCATTATAATCTAAATAATTTAATTGAACATAGGTTGGGTAATTAAATACTTGATTTAAAAACTCTAACTTATTGACCTTTTTAATACCTAATTTTTCTAATATTTCAATAGAACCATTTGCCACCCTACCTTTTCCAGTTAAAATAATTTTAAAATCTGTTGGCAAAGTTACTCTTGTTAATTCATTATATAGTTCTTTTATCCCCATCAATAACTGAGGAGGTTTTAAATTATATTGTTTTGATTTTTCACCATAAGCTATAAATGAATTATAACCACCTACAATGCCGGCATATCTACCAAAACCAATAATACGTTTTTCATTTTTATCGACTAATGTTTCATAATCAACTAACTGAATATTTTTTTCAAGAATTGCTTTTAACAACAACTTATTATATGGCTGTTTTTTAATTGTATGGGAAAAGAAAAAAAATATTTTATTATTGATTAACATATCAATTGGAACCTCTTTAATACCCATAATTACATCACAGACAGATAAATCCTCAGTGATAATTACACCATTCTTTTCATATTCTGAATCTAAAAAACAACGATTTTGACTAGGCTGAGCGTATAATGACAAATCCGGATAAGATTTCATAATATAAGAACATTGACTAGGTGAAAAAGCCACTCTTTTATCTGGAGGATTTTTTCCTTCTCTCAACAAACCTATATTCATATTATTTATTTATGATTGTAAAATTATAAAATTCTAAAGTATTGTGTGTAAATTTGTGACGAATAAAAATTGTTCTTTGATTTAATGGGGATGACCGGCTTTGACAGCAAGGTAAATAAAATAGTAAGCATGGCGAGTATTGTTATACTCACTCGTAAAAAAAGTATGCAAAATTTTAAATGGCGAGAATAACTACGCTTTAGCTGCTTAATTATATATTAACTAGCTTTTGTTCCTTTTTTAGGTTTGTTTAACACCTAGAATATGGAGCATAATATAAGTTAAACTAGCTTTAATACTTCCTGTGTATTAAAGTGAAAATATTACAGGATAAGGTAAGTTTTGATCGTGTTATATCTGAATTTATTCGAAAAAAAAATAACACTAACCATGTAGAAAGTTGTTTTATAACTTGTTTGGACCAGGGTTCGATTCCCTGCATCTCCACTATTAAATAATCATAAAAAATGAAAAAACTACTATTTCCAATATTAATCATTAGCCATTTAACTGGCTTATCTCAAGCATGTTTATATGATTACATAGTTCAAAAAAAATCTAATACCGATGATATTAAAAATTATGAAAAAATATATGACCTTGCTAATAATAGACTATCAAGTAGTACCGAAACATATTATATTCCTGTAGTATTTCACATCCTATATAATACAGATTCTCAAAATATACCAGATTCTGTTATTTATTCACAAATAGATGTGTTAAATGAAGATTATAGAAGACTAAATGAGAATGCTTCAGAAACAAGAGAAGAATTTTTGGAATTTGCAGGAGATGCAAATATTGAATTTTTTTTAGCAAATGTTGACCCAAATGGCAATCCAACAAATGGGATTATTCATAAATATACAGACAGAACAGAGTTTAATATGTTTGATGATTTGACAGATATATTAAGTAATGAATTAAGTATTGATGAAGTTAAGTCATCTTCTAATGGAGGTTCCGATGCCTGGAATACAAACATATACTTAAATATTTGGGTCTGTAATATTGGTAGTCTAGATTTTGCCGGTTTGGAACTTGGACAAGTTTTTGGGTATGCCTATCCACCTACTAATATAGATGAAGCTATTGCCAATTTAGAATCTGGACCTGATTGGCCAGTAGATATGTTAACAGACAATGAAGACTTACAAGGAGTAGTAATTCATTATACTACTGTTGGAAGAAATAATCCTAGTGCTAATGAAGATGGTATGAGTGAAAATAATTTAGGGCGAACAGCGGTTCATGAAATAGGTCATTATTTAGGTTTGCGTCATATATGGGGCGATGCAAATGCACTATTTGGAGGGAATGATGGATGCAGTTTAGATGATGGCATAATAGATACACCTAATGCGGCAGATCAAGCTGGATATGTATGTAATCTAAATAAAAATACATGTGATGGAGATAATTTTGGTTCAAGTGGAGAAGACTTACCTGACATGGTAGAAAACTTTATGGACTATAGTCCCGGTGCATGTTTAAATATATTTACTAATGGTCAAATTAATGTTATGAGAAATGTTTTGGAGATTTCCAGAAATGATTTAATTAATGAAAACTCATCTCTACATATTAAAGAAAAACATCCATCACAAAAGGAACTCATTCAAAATATAGATCTCCTAGGTAGAAATATACAATCAAAAGGAATAAATATCAAGATATATAGCGATGGAAGCATTGAGAAACACCTCATTTCTCCATATTAAAAAATTATTTTTTTATATATTTTTTTTGTACAGAACCATCATCATAGATATTAAGAAAGAAATTTGAAACACTATTCATTCTTCCTAAAAAATCAATAGAATATAATAAATTCTTGGAAGATTCAATCTCAGAAATATTAGTGTAATCAAAGTTAGGATTAGATAATTCTACAATCTGATTAGGCCCCTGACTTGGCCAATCATTACCATTAGTAGCAAGATATATTTTGCCACTAGGACTTATACAAATATCTCTTAACCTACCCCATTCATAATTAAAAAACTCTGTTGTATTTAATAGTTCTAATCCATCATCAGAAAATTCAAATCTTACTAACATCTTATCTTTAAGAACAGTCATTAAAAGAGTATTCTCAAATTCAGGAATAGATGGATGATTGTACCAAATAATATCAGAAGGAGCAATAGTTGGTGTCCAAGCAATTAATGGCTCAACAACATTATATTGAGCACAAAATGATTGTTCTGAGAAACCATCACAAAAACCATTGACATTTGGCCAACCATAATTTCTATTTGGCTGTAAGACATTTAACTCATCATCATTTTGAGGACCATGCTCGGAACTATATATAATACCATTGGGAGCTACTTCTATTCCCTGAGCATTTCTATGACCCCATGACCATACATAAGAATTTTCAATAGGATTATCTGAAGGAACACCTCCGAAATTATTCTCAGAAATATCCATTCTTAAAATTTTGCCAGTTAATGCAGATTGATCTTGAGATGCAGATTGATCTTGAGCATCTCCTGTAGAAATTAACATAGTATAATCATCTAAAGTATGAATTCTACTGCCAATATGAGTACTATAACCACTAATGTTATCTATTAATACCTGTTCATTTTCTAAATAATCGAGTGTAGTATTGTAAGTATAAGCAACAATTCTTTCTTTTATATTAAAACCTTGATAATAAGTATATACTAAAAATAAAATACCATTATTATCAAAATCAGGATGAAACTCCATACCTAGTAAGCCTGATTCGCTTTCAGTAGTTACAATATTCTGAATATCTAAAATAATATGCTTTTCTCCCGTTTGAACATCAATACGACTAACAATACCTGATCGTTCTGTAACCCATAAAAAATTATCAGAACCCCATTTAATTTCCCAAGGAACATCTAATCCATTAACAACTTCCCTTTCTTCCAAAATAGTATTGCCAACTTGAATTTGAGCATACATAGCTCCACTGAACAACATTATTATAACTAAAATATTTTTCATAGCATTTAATTTAATTTATATACTTTTTCAACAGTTCCATCATCATATATATAAATATAATGACTATTATTCATATTAGTGGCTTTGCCTAAAAAATCTGTAAATATCACAATTTTTTTAACTTTATTACTGACCTCTGCTAAATCTATCGTAGAAGGGGTCACAGTAACAGGTAATTCTATAACACATGTTTCATTATTACCATAATACTGTACAACACTAATTACACCTAGACCTACATCTAGCCACTGAACTCCAACACTTGGCTCTTCAGAAGAATTCCAAGCTATATTTCCACCATCAACTAACCAAGCAACCATATTATCTGTTTGCGGATTAAAAGTATAAACGTGATAAGATCCTGCCTCTACTGTAATTTCACCAAAAATATCAAGATACTGACATGAACATTCATCTCCGTAACCATCACCATCATTATCGATTTGATTAGGATTAAAGTCTTCTAAGCAATTATCTACTTGATCGCATACACCATCATTATCACCATCTAATAAACAATTACCATCACAATCAATAAAATTATCAGGACCATCACCTCCACATTCACCACATTCATCAATAATAGCATCACCTCCACACTCACCATTACAATCTAAAGTAATTAAACAATTGCCATCACAATCAAAATTAACTAAAGGATATTCGCAACTAATATCATCAATAATAGCATCAACATCATAATTACAAGCTAATGCATCAGTACAACCTAAACACGTAGTATTATCTCCATCACAAACACCACAATCATCAATTATCGAATCACCTCCACATTCACCACTACAATCTACTGTAATTATACAATTACCATCACAATCAAAATTTTCTACAGCGTATTCACAACTATCATTATCGATATTAGCATCAATTTCATAATTACAAGCTAATTCATCAATACAACCTAATATATCACATATGTCATTATTATCTATATCAGATATACAATTGCCATCACAATCAAGATTATCAAGAGGGTATTCACAACTATTATCATCTATAATAGAATTAATATCATAATTACAAGCTAAACTATCAGTACAACCTAAGCAACTTGTATTGTCTCCCGCACATTCACCACATTCATCAATAATAGCATCACCTCCACATTCACCATCACAATCAGTATCAACAATACATTCATCATTACAATTAAAATTAACTACAGGATATTCACAACTATCATTATCAATATTTGCATTCATATTATAATTACAGGCCTCTATATCAGTACATCCTTCAATTAAATTTTCTCCAACAATCACATTTACTAATAATGGTTCGCTTTGACAACTATTATTAATGCTGATTTTCCAATCATAAAAATAATAATAGTAATCTGTTGATGACCCTGTCCCATTATTAGTCCCATCATTATAATAACCCTCTGTTATTTCTAATATATCATCAATAATAAAAGGGAAATTTGGAATGCCTCCAGTTGTTCTTTTAAATAGTGGATTATTATCATCGAAATTTAAATTATTTGTTTGATTATTTGTAGTTAATAAATATTGACTACCTGGTTCTATTTCCCAATTCAGATTAATTACAAAACCTTCACTATCAGACTCTGGAACATCCACTAATTGACTGAGCAATATATTACCAATATTATCATGTAACTCAATTATTCTTTCTCCAGGAGTATCTGTATATACCTTAACAGAATTTAATACAAAGTTGTTTTGACAATTAAATAATAAGCCTCCGTTATAAACAGAGCCACTATAATTACAATTTACAGAACCATCACATTGATGGATAGGTTCTCCAGTGTCAAAATTAATTATCTCTACCACCTGCTCATTAATAAGTGTAAACACTGTGTTTTCAAATATCGGATCTGTTTGATAACTAGCATCAGCTGACACAGTATTGCCTAGATTATCTAACCAAATATAGCTTGAACCACCTGAAGCCTGTAAAGTTGTTGTTGAGCCTGAAGACACCAAGACATCATTACAAATTGGTTGAATAACCTCAAAGTCATCACAAAAATATTCACAAAAACCACTCTCCTCTGTGGCATTAACATCAAAATTTTCAGCTAATGGATCTGTACACCCCAACACTTCATCTTGATCGCAAATATTATCACCATCTACATCATCACAAAACTGAATGCAAAATTGATTTATAGATTCATTACCGAAATCCAAATTTGACATTTGAACCAAATAAGTCCCTTCAAAATATATGTAATAATTTGGCGTATTACCTGCAGTATTATTCGAACTAATACCATCTCCCCATTCATCATAAATATTAAAATTATAACAACCTTCAGCTAAACAATAAGAATTAGAAATTATTTGGCCTCCATTAATATAATTATTACCATTATCTATTAATTGCGTATTGGAATCTGGGACTAATTCCCATGATATTTCACTACTAAAATAGTCAGTTTCAAGATATAAATCTATTTCCCCAAAACATATACAAGAACCATCATCAAAAGTAGCTTCTGGATTATAGTTATTAGCATTCAAACTTGTACAACCATATATATATTCACAGGAATTATCATTGATGTTGGCTTGCGGATTATAATTTTCTGCCACAGAGTCGGTACAACCATAAATAGCATTTTCACAACTTGTTTCTAAATCATCGCAATCTCCAAAACAAAAACTATTGTTAATAGTAGGAATCAATGCTTGACTCTCAACGATAGGATGAAACTCTAATGTTTCATTAATAGAACTTAAATAACAATAGCTCATTATAGTACCTAAAGATTGTTGCCAAGTTTGATTTGGTGGATTTCCTGGATTAGAACAATTTCCTTCAACGGGATAACAACCATCTATAGCTCCTCCAGGAAAGTTAAGAGATGCATCGGCATCCCATACACAACTATGAGTATGTGAAGCACCAAAATTATGTCCTAATTCATGGCCTATATAAGAAAGGTTATAGCTAAATGGGGTGTTATCTGGATAGTTATATGCCAAATTTGTATTCAAACCACTTGAAACACCATATCCAAAATTATTATCACAAGTAGCACCTACATATGCTACACCACCATTAGCTTGTTTCCTAGAAAAAAGATGTACCAAATCTGTTTGGTCATTAATGTCATCAAAAGGTGGATTATTCCAGTAGTTAGGCATTTCATCCAACATATCTGAACAATCATTTAATGGATCATAATTCTCTATAATTTCCCAAACATTTATATAGCGTGCTTGTAAAAATACCATGTTATCTAATTCAGCCATATAGACTTCACTAACACCAGCCAAGACTGCCAATGCCCAATCAACTGCATCATAACAATTACTATTGAATTCTAAAAATGTATAGTAATCAATATCTATAGCCATTTCAACACATTCTGACCCCCCATATTGTAAAGAAAGGTCATTATCAATTTCTATATCTTCAGTTAGTGTTTGACAAGAAAAATTAGGTGGAGTAAGACTGTTGGCTACATCATATAACACATAAGTATTATCTTGAATTAACTTAAGCTCATATATATGACCACTTTTCTTAATAACTCCTATTAATAAGTTGTCCAAAAAAGAAATAGATCCACTCCAATCCTCATTCCCAATAATTCTATAAGATTTAATACTTGGCTGATAATCATCGTAAATCAAACCATCATCTGTTCTACGTAATAATTGAAAATCCTTGGTAAATGGATTAAATGCTTCAAGATGTAAATTCAATGAATCACCCTCAAAAGAAGGTATAATAATATTTAAATCACAAGGATTAACTTGATTAATTGACTGAAAATAATCTTCATTTATTTCCAACGCAATTTGCTTATTATGATCATGAACTAACAAAGGTACTGACTGTGTTGATGTTTCGAATAAATTTGGCTGTGACAAGCAAATAAAAAATGAAGAGAAAGTGAAAATGAAAAAGTAGAATCTGATCATATAAATAAAATTAATAAATAAGTTGTTTTTTAACCATGCCACTATCAAATATTAAAAAGACGATATCTCCCTTATTAATACTATAAATCTCCCTACCTGTAATATCAATAATCGCAATCAATTTCTCTGAATCAAGCAGCTCAGTTATGGATAATCCATCACAAGCGTCACCTACTCCATCATTATTAAAATCTTCCTGGTTTGGATTATATATATCAACACAATTATCAATTTGATCACATAAAAAGTCTAAATCTCCATCATCTAAACACGTTCCTTCACAATCATAGAATTCAATAGGATACTCACAAGAATTATCATCAACATTAGCCTGAGCATTAAAGTTACATGCAAATGAATCTGTACATCCTGAAACCCACCCTATACAATCATTAGATCCATAAAAAAACGAATTAAATCCATCAGGTGCTGTAATGGGTCTTACCTGTTCCTTGCCGCTATTAGATATTGCGGAGACATAATACTCTATATTTACATTAAAAGCATCAAAAGTCAAAACCATATCCCACATATCGTTACCATTATTTTGCATTTGAGTAGATAAAAAATTCTCATCACCCTCAATTCTATAATGAAAGTATGCATTTTGAATACCCGATGTATGTTTAATCAAAGATTGTAGTACAACATAGGGAAACTGATTATAACAATCATTTTCAATTTTTTTATATGAAATCAAGAGAGGATTGTCAACTCCAACTGAATGTGTTATGCAATGAATTGCACCGCTCTGAGAAATTAAGTTATTGTTATTATTATCTACATCTATCCCAACTATATTGTAACCAGGAAGGGCTTCTTCATAAATTCTTTGGGCAATAGTATCAAACTCTTCTCTATAAAATGGCACTAAAACAGTTTTATTGACAAATACTGAGTTTGTATAAGTTCTGTAATAACCATCTATTGGGTTAAAATCTTGTTCACCTGGATAAGCACCACTTGAACTAGGCGGACTTGGAATCCTAATTACTTTAAATGGAGTGCCCCATTTAGTAGTAAAGTTATCAAGAATAAAATTTAAATTTTCCTCAATCTGAGGACCATCAGAGACTCCTTCTGGATATTGAGAAACTAATAAAGTCTCCTCATCTAATAATTTCATATGCATATCGATATGACTAATACCATCAAAAGGTAAAACCGGCATTTTAATATAATTATCTATACCCATAAAAAGATTCATGATTTCATCAATTTCTTGTTCAGTATGATTTGGATAATTAACACTATTATAAGGTCCCGCTCCATCATTTTCATTTAGTATTAAATTAGAGGAAAAAGCTGTGCCAAATCCATCACTCATAAAATTTCCTCCAGTAGATACAAGATTATATGGCGAAACTGATGTTTGGTATAAATCAATATTTAGATAATTAGCTAAAAATTCCGGATAACTATCATCATCGGGCCTTGGACGATTATAAATCCAATCAACTAGAAATAATGAATCAACATCATTTGAATAAACTGTATTCTGTCCATAATCTCGCATCCAAATACTGTTAGTATTAATATTTAAAAAATCAACATTATCAATTTCAACATCATTATCAATTAAGTAATCTTCAACTTCATTTGGACTATCACATGCAATAATTACATTACATTGATCTACGGAATTCCTTACAATTTCTAACAAAATAGGCTCAAAGCCCTCCCATGCAATTGTAAGAGCTTGTATTTCTTCCCATTCCGCCATTGTTCTCACAGGAAAACTAGGAGGATCTACAAAAACATCACTGTTAATTAATAACGTTGATAAATATGTGTCCATTTGCATTTTCTCTCCTGAAGAAAAACCCTTGGGAAGATTAATCTGTTGCGAAAAAGAAAAACAAACAAAGACAAAACCTAAAAGAAGAGTACAATTTATTTTTTTCATAATTTATTTTTTTCATAATTAACAATAATATAGAACGTTTATTCCAAAAAATGGAATGTAACAACTTTTTTTCAATTTACAAGATTAACACTTTTTTAAAATAACTTGATTCAGCTTGACTATTTATAATACGCAAATAATATAGCCCTGAAGGATAATAATGTGTAGAAATATTATGAATAGTGTTTTCAATATTAGCTTTATACATAACCTTCCCTGAAATACTAGTCAAAATAACAGAATCATACACATCTAAATTATCAAAAGATATTATAAGATAATTTGATGATGGATTTGGATAAATCGATATATCACTATAAGAATTATCACTTATACTAGTAATATCGAACGCATCATTAATTACTACATCATAAGACACAGAATTAGATAAACCTGTACAATTATCAATGACCTGTAGTGTAACATTATAACTTCCAGTATTTTCAAATATATAAATAGGATTTGGGTCTTCCGAATCAATCTCTCCATCACTATTAAAATCCCATAGATAAGTGTTATTTGTTGTCACTGATGATATATTTGAAAAAGCTACTGTAGCTCCCAAACTACTGTACTCTGGCTCTACCCAAGTAAAATCTATTTGATTATTATTAGTTGAATTGCTTTTTTGAATAAATACTCCCGAATCTAAACCTGAGAAACCACCCGAGACACCATCTAGAATTACAATTTTAATTCTGTAATTTGCACCTGGGTAAAGTGACAGATTAAATAACATTGGAATTGTATATCCATCATAACCAATTTCATCACAAAATGTACCATTCTGATTATCTAAATATAAACACTCATTCATACCTTGCATATTTAACATTTGTGAATATGGACGAACTGTCCATGCAGAAATGGGCTTATTGGTAATATCACAGTTGGCATTCAGCACATTACCTGTTTCCATAATATTAGTAGGATTAGCATCAAAATTAGGATCAACATCTCCGTCAATTTCACTCACAAAAAAACAAAATGCATCTGCATAGTATGGACTCATCCATTCCGTATATTCTTCTGAACCAAAGATTACTTCAAAATCAAATGTAGCAAATGATTCTGGAGAAATATCAAACTCTAAAACACAAGCATCATAAAGACTTACACTAGGTGTAATCACACTATGTTCAACCAAATAATTATGTAAAAAACTATCATCATACTCCACATTCCATTCTTGGCCAGAATCACCACTATTATTTGGCCCCAATGCATGATTAATCATTCCCGTAGTCATTAAGATTCCTCGATCCAATCCAAATTCACCAGAACAAAGATTATCGTTTTGAATATAATTAAACATACCTATAGACTCCGTATTACCTGTGAAATTTACATTAGATACATATGTATTACATCCGAAAAGATCTTCGACAATAGAGTTTTCAATTATGTTATCATCTGTTACAATTGTACTAAGTTCTAATTGTGCTATTGTATTAAAGCATAATAGAAAACAAAAAAAGATAATATATGATTTGTCTATCATTAATCAAATAATTAACTACATAACTAGTATACAAATACTATACCAAAACAGTAAATTAATAAATAAAAATTGTAAAAAAAGAATTTTATCTAATATCCTCATTAACAAATAATTATATATTTTTGACAAATTATGAAAAAATTTATTCTTAGGCTCATTATATTGGTAAGCATTTTTACAAATGCACAGAAGATAGAATTAATTGAATCTTTTATAGGATACACAAACAAATCAGAGATTATTTCATTCACTCCAAATCCCAAGTTAATTATGAGTGGGAATTATAATGGAGGAATCAATTTATGGGACTTAGAAAAACAAAAGCTAATTAGGACTATTAATGCCCATACAAAACCTATTCAAAACATCACATTCCATGATAAAAAAAAGATGTTTCTTACATGTTCTCAAGACTCAACAGTTAAGTTATGGTCATTCTATTCAAATAAATTAATTGACTCTGTAAAAATAGACAACATACCTAATCTAGCCATATTTAGTGATAAAGGAAGTGGCTATATTATTTTTACTAACAATGGCTCAATAATGGAGAAAAAAATTAAAAAAGAGAAGATTTATCAACTAAGCGAACTTGGAAATAGTATTAGTGACGCCATTCTTACTAAAGATGAAAAAAACATAATAACCTGTGACAAGGGATCTATAAAAATAATTTCTAAAGAAAACGGATCCATATTAAATGAAATTAAAAATCCATATAGTAGCCGTTTTTTAAAAATTGACATTTATTCCGGAGATACTCTAATATCATGGAGTGAAAATGGAATAATTAGCTATTGGGATCTGAATAATAATAATGTACTTACTGAAATACGTGCTAAAAATGCTTATAACAAACTTCTAATGAATAAGCATTCCGAAATTATATTATCTGGATATTATAATGACCGTCCTCTAGTAATCAATCTGAAAGAAATACAATTAAAACAAAAATATACAGACAACATGATTGTAGTAAATACATTTCTGTCTAGTTTAGATCAAAAATTTTTAGTAAGCGCAGACTTAGATCAGAAACATAGATTAATGAGAGTTCGGGAAGTAGACTTCACACCATTAGTTATTCAAGAAAGAAAGCTCCATGATGAAAAAATATTTAATATTAATTCAAGATATGTATTGATTAAGATTTGGGATGATGAAAAAATTGATGGAGACACATTATCAATTAATTTTAATGGGAAATGGGTTTTAAAACACCACTATTTAACAAAGGAAGAAAAAACACTACTATTACCATTGAAAAAAAATCAAACAAATGAAATTATATTTCATGCAGAAAACCTAGGGGATATTCCTCCAAATACAGCAGCAGTCAAATTAGAATATGACAATGGGATAACAAAAGAGTTTAATATGCGATCTGACTTTGATTCTAACGGGATAATAAAACTTGTTCAAAAAAATGAAAAATTAGAATAGTTATGGGATATTGTTAATTACTGTGATTCTTTGAAAAACACAATTTTCAATTCTAATAGAATCAGTTAAATCATAATCATCCACCATATCATTTAATAAAGGATTATATAAATCTAAATCAGTAAAATTATCTACTCCCATAAAAGCCCCTGGGTCATTCACAGGAGTTCCTCTATATAAAGTAGCACTAAACGTTCCTGACATAACCCCATCACTAAGATTGAGATCTTTAATATCTAATTCTGCATCATACCCAAAATACTCAATACCTTGACCATCATTATCTTGACCATCTTCATCTTGGTATAGTTTATATTGTACCGCGATTCTATTTGTAGGATAATCTGGATGGTTGGAGAAATGACTGCCGGACACATACATCTGATTATCAATCTCATTGACATAAGCCTTAATCTCTAATTGATGCTGAACTAACTCTTGTTGTGTTGTATACCAATCATA
>MDTB01099219.1_pt1 | contig 14679 bp, 11 predicted proteins | sample 811161 | NCBI WGS metagenome assembly MDTB01 (sample SAMN05326650, study PRJNA326480) | marine metagenome | isolation source: seawater | place: Mediterranean Sea | collected 2009
GGAAGGTGATGCAGGCGCTACGTTCACTGGGTCTATAGCAAATGCTTTGTTTTTATCAACCTTTTGTCCAAATGCTCAAAGCTCTAGTTTGCGCCCATTTCAGATTGCTACTGATTCAAGCAATAATGGGTTTAGAAATAGGCTTACTGTTGAGGGAACACACGGGTATGTCGGTATCAATACAAGCACTCCCTCACAAGAATTAGAGATTAATGGGACAACCAAATCCAACTATTACATAACAACTCCCACCACCCAAGATTTGGGTAGCGGAACAAGCAGCACTCTGTCTATTGGCTCAAGTTTGATGTTTTTGGATGCTGACTCTATTACGGGACAAGATCTTGGAATTGGTATGGATGTCCACACCTTAAATATCCCCAACGGAACCACAAGCGGACAAAAACTTACTCTTGTTATAGAGGGTAATATGGGTGGTGGCAATAGTGTTGGTATTATGGTAGCGGGAAATCTTGCCGGTGCCTCTGATATGTTCATGCCAAGCGCAAAGACCTCACTTAATTTTGTATACTATTCAACCGCCGCAATCTCTGCTTGGTATCAAGTATAAACGGAAAGGAAAGAGATGAAAAAATCGGAACTCAAGAATATTATTAAAGAATGCGTCAAAGAAGTAATCTTTGAAGATGGTGTTCTCTCTGGGTTAATCACAGAGGTTGCCAAAGGATTACAAGGAAGTAATATTGTACAAGAAAGTCGAATGGCAGAAGTAGTACAACAAAGCAAACAGCCCAGTAGGGCATCAGAACAGACAAAGAAGAAAATAATGACAGCGATCGCTAATGATTATTCAGAGGCTAGGAACAAGTTTTCAAACCCATCCCTATTTGAGGGCACTAAGCCAATCCCATCAGGAGATGGTCGTGGTGCTCTGGCTGGTGTTGCTTCTGGTGACTCTGGCGTAGATCTAACATCAATCCCAGGAATGAGTAGCTGGGCTCAAATTGCCGAAGGCAATAGAAAGTAAAAAAATGAGAAACAATAAAAGAAGATTTAATAATAACGACAAAAGGACAAAGAACATATGCGGTGTAGTCACGGTCACTTCTGACGAGTGCCATGGGGATCCGGATAAGATGGTCCGACGCTTTATCAAGAAAGTCAAGAATGAGGGAATTGTAGAGCAGGTCAGAGAGCGAAAAACATTTACAAAACCTTCCGAGGTCAGACGCTTACAAAAAGCAGCTACTAGAAAAGTAATAGAAAAAGTCAATAAACAAAGACAGATACTATTTAATCCAGGGGAAAGAAAACTCCCTCGCAATAGGAGAAAATAAAGATGACTAATATGAACGTAGCAAAACCCGGATTAGGATCTGTGGGTTCCTATCAGGTGTCTGGAACGCCCTTCATCACAAGTTCTGTTCTTCTCGGGAATCAGGAAGTTCATGTTGCTTTCCCTAATGTCACCCAAGAATTTACAATATTTACTAATAAAGAAAATGTTTATTTAACGTTCCTTGCTACTGGCTCAGATGCTGGTGTTCTAGCAGGGGGTCATCGAGTTATGATCATACCTACCGGGTCCGGTGCTAGTCCACATACATTCAGGACAAAATGTAAAGATATTTTTATTCACAAGTCTACTGCCAATAACGCCGATGTCGCTGTATTCGCTTCTTTGACGGGTATAGAGACAGGCATGATGTTTCATCTTACTGGTTCTGGTATATCTGAATAAAATAACATTAAGGCGTTTTGTGATCCAAATAACTATATATTTTGATATAATTTCAAATTCTAAAGGGGATGCTTTATGTCTAAGATGCTAGAAGAAGCTATTGTTGATGCACGAGCATTGCGAGAAGCTGCCGTAAAAGACGCCGAAAACATGGTAGTCGAAAAATATTCGGATGAAGTACGTTTAGCAGTCCAGGGCATATTGGAGCAGGATGAGATGCCAGAAGACGAGCTTTCTTTAGGTCTTGGAGACGAAGAAATGGCTCCTGAGGAAGAATCAAGCGTTATGGCAGATATTCCGATGGCTCATAGCCCAGAAGGTGAAGATGATGTAGTGGTTGTTGATCTGGATCAGATTATTGCTGCTGCGGAAGCAGACGAAGATGTAGAAGATCAGGAATTTGAACTAGACGCTGAAGAAATAGCTGACAATGTTGGTATACCCATGGGATCTGACATGGACATGGAAGAGCCAGCCGTCGCCAACAGGGACGACGAGGAATTGGACCTAGATGAGAATCAGCTTGTCGATATGTTTAAAGAAATGTTGGTAGTGGATGTAAATCCAGCCGACATAGAAGAGTCTCAAGAAACGGAAGATGAAAAGAAGTCCGAAAACAAAGAGGAAGAAGAAGTTTATGTTTCATCTCCTCGCACTGATGGTATGGATACCAAAGATATCGAAGACCATACTCGGATGACAGCCAAGCTTGAGTCAATGACTAAAGAAAATAATGAATTAAAGGATATTCTAGTGAAAGTAAAGGATCGACTTGAAGAAGTCAATCTTTCTAACGCTAGATTGTTGTATGCGAATCGTGTTCTCCAAGATACCTCCCTGAATGAGCAGCAAAAGAATAAAATTGTTGAGATAGTATCTGGATCACGGACAGTAGAAGAGGCAAAGATGGTCTATGAGACCCTTCAAAAGACAATGGCGAACACCAAATCGGGTGGTCCACAATCATTGTCTGAGGCAGTATCAAGAAGATCCTCAGTAATCCTCACTGGACGTCCTAACCGGACTGAAACTACTGAAAATAATCCAGTTACTAATCGCTGGGCTACGCTCGCAGGTATTAATAATAAAAACTAATCTAAGGAGATTATAAAAATGACTATGTTAGATACTCTTACAGAGGGAATCCGACAACGCTCACTTGCAAATGAAGGTGAAGCTCTCCTTGAGAAGTGGGAGAAGACTGGACTCTTAGAGGGACTAGACGACACAGGTCGTTCTGGTATGGCTCGATTGTTAGAGAACCAGGCTGCTCAACTTCTCAAAGAGCAAACCACAATGCAAGCTGGTGACGTTGAAGGCTTTGCCTCAGTTGCTTTCCCAATCGTTCGTCGTGTATTCGGCGGATTGTTGGCACAGGACCTTGTTTCGGTCCAACCCATGAGCCTCCCTTCGGGACTCATTTTCTTCATGGACTTCGTGTTCAGTGGAGATTCTGGAATGCTTGCCTCTCACGACGCCAGCGCCCGTCTTGCTGAAGCTGCCGACACATCGCTTTATGGCGGTGGTAAGGTTGCTAAGGGTGTTATTGATGGTATTAGTCTTGCTGATGCTAATCAGGAACAGAGCTTTTATTCTTTGAATAACGGCTTCTCTAGCCCCACCGGATCCGATGCTGGCGCATTGGTCGTTTGGGCTTCTGGTACCTATGGTGATGCCAATACAAGCGCAGGCGGAAACCTGTATACTACCCTTCGTGCAGATCCTGATCTGATTTCGGGTACGTCTACATACGTTGTCGCTTCTGCTTCGTTGCCGACATCTACAGGCGCAAACTTTCTCAACCTGGCTTCGTTCGTTCCTTCGGGTTCTGATGGTCGTGGTGGTTTGGCTACTGGCGGATACGTCGCTCGTCGCCTCACCCAGTTGAGCGGAACAGAAACACGAGTTGTCAACTTTGTTGGTATTTCTCGTGAAGGTACACGCACCAACAATCAGTTGGCTGATGCGCTGTGCGGATCGGCTGTGGATCGCAACCATGCGACTAGTCGTGGTATGGTTTTCTATACGTTGGCTGACTCTTTCGTCGCTGCCGGCGATCCTTTCGGCGCTGTTGCTGGTTCGACCACCAAGGGTGGCTGGAACTTGGAAACGTCTCCCGCAATCCCAGAGATTGACATCAAGGTGGACAGCATTGCTGTGACAGCAATCACCAAGAAGTTGAAGGCTAAATGGAGCCCCGAGCTTGCTCAGGATCTTAATGCCTATCACAACCTTGACGCTGAAGTTGAGCTTACAAGCATCCTTTCTGAGCAGATTGCTCTAGAAATCGATCAAGAAATCCTCAACGAGCTTGTTGCTGGAGCTAAGGGCGGGAAGCTTTACTGGAGCCGTCGCCCAGGTCGTTTCCTTAATCGTGAAACTGGTGCAGATATCACCACAAGCCTGTCTCCTGACTTTACAGGTACCGTCTCTGAGTGGTACGAGACTCTTCTCGAAACCATTAACGACGTAAGTGCCCGTATACATCGCAAGACGCTTCGTGGCGGAGCCAACTTTATTGTTGTCTCACCAGAAGTTGCTTCGTTGCTTGAGTTCACGAGTGGATTCAAGGCTAGCGTTGGTTCTGATGAAGACAAGGGAACATGGGGTGCCACTAATGTTGGTTCTTTGAGCCGCAAGATGGAAATCTATGTCGATCCTTACTTCACCCGTAACTTGATCTTGGTTGGTCGCAAGGGCAGCAGCTTCTTAGAAAGCGGCTTTGTGTATGCCCCATACGTCCCGCTCCAGGTCACGCCTACCATCTTCGGAACTGAAGACTTCGTGCCTCGCAAGGGTGTGATGACTCGCTATGCGAAGAAGATGGTTCGTCCAGACATGTACGGACTTGTTGTTGTGGCAGATCTCGTCGGCTAATCGCCCTCTAGATTGAATAACAATGCGGAGAACCTCGTCCTTGTGGCGAGGTTTTCTGTTTTTATAGCCTAAGTACACAAAACAAAACTACTTAGTATTAGCCAAAGTTATATTTGAAAACAATAATACAAAGGGATAGAATAAATGCCTATTGATTTATCACCAAAAAGTACAAACAGCGCAGTCGTCCTAACTTCTACAGGAAGTACAGATGAGGTGCTTTCTACCTTGGCATACGGAGTTTACACTAGTCAAGCTTTTGTGTCTGGCGCTGTGGATCAGGTTGCGTATGTATATAATAAATTGGGAGGCAACGTATTAGACTTAGAAATAACAACTACTAACGTCTATAACGCCTATGAAGAGGCTGTCTTAGAATATTCATATTTAATAAATACTCATCAGGCTAAAAATGTATTATCTGATCTTCTTGGAAACACCACTGGTTCTTTTGACCAAGACGGGGAGCTTTCAGGGTCATATTTAACAAACGCTGCAATGAAGTTTCCAAGGTTTCAGCTTGGGTATGCTACCCATATTGGCAGAGGCGCTGGCTTACATGCTTCTGTAGGAGCAAGCCAGGAAATATTTTCAGCATCCTTTACCGCAGAGAAAGATGTACAAGACTATGATCTACAGGACATAATCTATAGTGCTTCAATCGATGGAACCGGCGACGGCGCTGCCTTTTCGGGTTCTGTTGGTTCAAGTGCCATCACAATTCAGAAAGTGTATTATAAGTCTCCTCAGGCGACATGGCGATTCTTTGGCGGCGCTTATCCTGTTGGTGCTGTCGGAAATATGTCAACATACGGGCAGTACGCTGATGACACTGTGTTCCAGCTTGTCCCATCTTGGCAAAATGTTTTACAAGCATATGCCTATGAGGAGGATCTACGAGTTAGAGGATCTCATTACTCATTTAGGATAAACGATAACAAGCTAAGAATATTCCCAGTCCCTACTGGTAACGACCCAAGTAAATTCTGGGTAGATTTTAGAGTTTCGGAAGATGCTTTTACAGAAAAGTCGGATAGAAAATATGGTGCGGATGGTGTTAATAATATGAACACATTGCCCTTTTCTAATATTCCGTATAGAAATATTAATAGTATAGGCAAGCAATGGATCCGACGTTTCGCTCTTTCCTTAAGTAAGGAGACTTTGGGACAAGTGAGATCCAAGCTAGGATCTATTCCAATCCCAGGAAATGATGTTACCCTTAATGGACCTGCTTTGATCTCTGAGGCTAAAGAGGAACAGGCAGCACTTAGAGATGAACTTAAGGCTGTGTTAGACGAGTTGGTCTACGGCAAGCTAGCCGAGGGTGACGCAGCACTCCAAGCCAGTGTAAATGAAACACTTAAGACTATTCCTCACGGAATATATGTGGGGTAACATAAGTGGCAAACAATAAATGGACGCAACCCGTACAGCCACCTCCTCCACTTTTTGTCGGAAAAGCTGAACGTAATTTTGTTAAACAAATTAATGATGAGATCATCGAGAAGATTGTCGGTGAACAAATTCTATATTTTCCAGTAGACATAGAGAAATCAAATTTTCATCCCTTGTACGGGGAATCTATTAAGAAAACAACATTGCGTCCAATCAGAGTCTATGGGTTAATAGAATATGTTGGCTCTGACAGGGTACAGGAAAAATATGGATTTGATAATCTTTATAATATTAACGTACATTTGCACAAAAGAAGGCTAACAGAGGATCAAAATTTGTTTGCTAGGCTCGGTGACTTTGTGCAGTATGACGAGATGTATTTTGAGATAGTTGATATTTTTGAACCTCGATATCTGTTTGGACAAGATAGTGCATTCGACGACAACACCTCTCTAGAGGTAACTTTGGTTGCTAAACAAGCCCGCAGAGGATTATTCAATGCCAATTAGAACAAAGACGCCCCACGTCCAAAGAGCATCAACGTACCCGTTGACTCCCTCGACTATAGAAGATATAGACTTCGCTTTGTACGAATATATTAATGAAAAGTTAGATATATTCACAGAGACTAACGAGGGGTTTAAAAAAGTGCCAGTTCTTTTCTCGACACCCGAGAGATCATATCAGATAAAGGCAGACCCAGACTTAAGACCTAATGGTAGAACCCTTATATATCCGTTAATCTCTATTATTAAAAACTCTTTGACTGCTGACCCAGCGAAAAAAGGAAGATATGGCGTATACATACCTCCTTATTTTGATTACTATGATCGAGGCGGGTCTATTGAAATAGCAAGAGTAGTCCAACAGGACAAAACACGAAACTTTGCGAATGCCAATACAATTAGGAAATCACCAAATGGTGAAATAAAAAATTATCAAACATTCCCAAACAAGAATAAGAACATTGTTTATGAAACTTTGTCGGTACCAATGCCAACATTCTTGGAAGTTAATTATAGCATCTCTGTTGTGTCTGAGTATCAGCAACAGATGAATGAAATTATATCTGCGTTTGCTGTGGCAACTAGCACTCCAAGTGCGTTTAAAATAAACCACAATGAAAACTATTATGAAGCGTTCATAACTCCAGAGTTTTCACTAGAGGATAGCTCTGCGGGATTGCAGACCTCAGAAAGAATTTTTAGAACAACAATAACAATAAATGTTCTTGGTTATATTATTGGAGCCGACAAGAACCAAGAAACTCCCAACGTTGTTAGGAGACAATCGGCAGCAAAACTTCAAATACAACGAGAGCGTGTAATCCTGGGTGATGACATAGATTTTCATGCTGGACGGAAAGATAAATATCGCTCTTAGTATTTGAAGGGAGTTTCATATTTTGTGTTACTATTTAGTAGTAGCGCAAATCTGTATTTGAGCTTACATATACCAGACTTTATACCGAGGAGAATATAAATAAAATGGCGGACAACTCTTCTAGAAAATTCAAGTTCATTTCCCCAGGGGTCTTTATCGATGAGATCGATAATTCTCAATTACCTGCTACACCGGCAGGCGTTGGTCCCGTTGTTATCGGTAGAGCAGCAAAAGGACCGGGAATGACACCTATAACAGTTTCATCTTTCTCAGATTTTGTTGAAACTTTTGGATCCCCTGTAGCGGGTAACGAAGGTGGCGATGTTTGGAGATCTGGTAAACCAACCGGACCTACATATGGAGCTTATGCTGCACAAGCATGGCTGAGAAATAATGCACCGATTACTTATGTGCGACTCTTAGGAAATGAAACCACAGATGCTTCAACCGCTGGTAAAGCCGGTTGGACCGCAGGTACAGTAAGTTCCGACCCCACTGCTGGTGGCGCATATGGACTTTTTGTCTTCCCATCGAGTAGCTTGAAGGATAACCCAGCAACCAATAATCCAGTCACTGGTACCTTGGCTGCTACTATTTACTGCACCGAGGGACGTGTTATTATATCTGGCTCTCTTGCACTTACTGGCTTGACTACTGGATCTGGTTGCACGCTGTTCAAGTCGGAACCAAACGGAGATATCTTCCTTGGCTTGGCTACTGGCGGAACCTTGGCAACCTTGCAAAAAACAAGAATCAGCCTTAACCCGGCTAGAGACAATTTTATTCGTAAGGTCTTGAACACTAACCCAACAGTGACAAATGATGTCATTACGTCGGCAGCCCAGCAGGCTAATAACTTGGGTGGCGAGTATTGGCTTGGCGAAAGCTATGAAAACCAACTCCTAACAGAAACAACTTCTTCGATTGGTGTGTGTAGTGCTAATGTCAACGCTGGTGAATTCCATTGTGCCATCCTTCCGTTGCAGAACCAGTTGGCAATAGCTACGCAGCATAGCGATCGTAGTTATCCTGCTCAAAAAGCATCTACAGGATGGTTCCTGGCACAGGATCTAAGCACAAACTCCGGAAGTTATGACCCAGCAAGTATGCAGAGGTTATTTAGAATTGAGTCTCTAACTGCTGGCGCATCTGCGCAACAAGATCTTAAAGTTTCTATTGTGGATATTAAAGCACCACAAGGGGATTTTGAGCTTTACGGAACGTTCGGTCTGACAATCAGAAAAATGACAGATACTGATGAAAACCCTATCATCTTGGAGAGATATGACGGATTAAATCTTAATCCTGCTTCTCCAAATTACGTTGCTAGAGTTATTGGTGACCAATACGAGCAATATGATCAGACAATGAAGCTCAACCGAGTTTACGGACAATACGCCAATAAATCAAAGTATATCCGTGTTGCTATGGATGAGGATGTGGATCGAGGCGCTCACAAAGAAGCTTCGTTACCTTTCGGTGTTTGGGGTCCTCTTAAGTACCGCAATGTTTCAATCGCATCCGGATCTGGTAAAGTTTATAGCTTCGGGCAAACTGCTGTGCCAAACACATCCGCATCTCTACGAGCAGCATCTATGGTCAATGGCGGTATAGCTACATCTTTTGGTAACCTTGCGGGTCACCAAAAGCAGCTTGGCAATGCAGCCGATAACGACCTTATCGCTCTTAACCCAGGCAGACAAGGCACCGCCCGAGCGCCGTCTGGTTTGTCTGCTTCCATTAAGTTCCCCGAGGTGCCTCTCCGAAAAAGAAGCGTTTGGGGCAACTCAAGTAAATTGAAAAATGTTTACTGGGGTGCTTGGAGTGGCAAAAGCTCAACAGACACTAACTTCAACGAAGAGGTGAAAGATCTGTTGCGCCCATTGGCTAAGGGACTGCAAGGTACACCATATGCTGTAACTCATGATGTCGAAGCTTCAGGCTTCGGGCAATCTTCGGGCAGTGTATCTAGCGATCCACTTGTTGTTTCTTGGACATTCTCGCTTGATGACATCGTAGCAGAATCAGATGGAACCCTGACCTACACATCAGGATCTCGCATCGCTGGAACAAGCCTTTCGGCAGTGAGTTCTTCTTACACAGGTACGCTTGACCGAGGCGCAGATAGGTTTACGGCTTTCTTGGCAGGTGGTAGCGATGGCTTCAATGTAACTGAGAGAGATCCTTTCCGTCTGTCTGGCTTCACAGAAGCTAGCGACGAAAACGAATCCTATCAACTGCACTCGCTGAAGCGTGCTGTGAACATAATGTCTGATGCCGACACTACTCAGTTTAACCTGATTACGATGCCGGGCATTACGCAAGAGGTTGCTACTAAGCACTTGCTTGACACCGTTGAAAAACGTGGTGATGCGCTAGCGATTCTTGATATCAGAAAGGTTTATACTCCTGACACAGAAACGACTGAAAGTGCAGCATCTCGAAATAGCTTCACTATCAAGCAGGCAGTAGATCAGTTGAAGTCTAGAAATATTAACTCTAGCTACGGCGCAACGTATGCTCCGTGGGTGCTTATCCAAGACACTGTGTCTAATAGAACTCTGTGGGCACCTCCTTCGGTCGTCGCTCTTGGTGCTCTCTCTAATACAGATAGGATCGCTGCACCTTGGTTCGCCCCTGCTGGATTCCAGCGTGGCGGACTCTCTGAGGGCGCAGGCGGTATTCCGGTTTTGGATGTTTCAAAAAGATTGTCCTCTGATGACAGAGACAACTTGTATGAAGCAAACATTAACCCAATAGCCAAGTTCCCAGCAGAAGGGATCGTTATCTTCGGACAAAAAACACTTCAGCAAACTGCAAGTGCCCTCGACCGAATCAACGTTCGTCGCCTTATGGTGTTCTTGAAGCGTGAAATATCATTCATCGCCTCTAGGCTTCTGTTCGAGCAAAACACTAGAGACACCTGGAATCGCTTTACTGCTCAGGCAACGCCACTATTGGATAGTGTCAAGGCTCAGTTTGGTATTGATGACTTCCGTCTAATCCTTGATGAAACAACGACCACTCCGGATCTAATCGATCGGAACATTGTTTATGCTAAGTTGCTTGTGAAGCCGACTCGCTCTGTTGAGTTCTTCGCCATCGATTTTGTTATCACCAATAGCGGAGCATCTTTTGAGGATTAAAAATAGTTTTAATCATCTATATATTATGACACCACAAGGAGAAAATAAGTAATGGCAAATTTATGGTGGGGGAATCGCACCAGCGACCCAAAACGTCGGTATCGGTTTCTCGTTAATATAGGCGGGCAAGACGTACCTGTCTGGACTATCAAAACTGCTTCAAAGCCAAAGGCAAATGTCTCAACGGTCGAGCATATGTTCTTGGACTATACTTTTAAATACCCAGGTAGGGTTACTTGGGACAACATCTCACTAACCTTAGTGGACCCAGTTGATCCTGATCTTGCCAGTGCTTTTATTAAACGTTTGCTAGCCTCGGGATATCAATATCCTGATACTTCGAATAAGCGTGCTAGTATTAGCAAGAAAAAGGCAGTTGATGCTATGGGTGGAGATATCATCATTCAGCAGATCGATGCCGAAGGTACGCCAATTGATAGCTGGGCATTGAAGAATGCCTGGATGGTTAGTGTTGACTTTGGTGGTGCTCTAGATTATACATCTGATGAAATGAATGAACTTACAGTAGAATTGTGCTTTGATTGGGCTGAATATAAAGCCGGTCCAATAGGAAGTCCTATCTCGGTTTAACATAAGGTATTCCTAGTGGTAACATTAGGGAGAAAGGTTATAAATAATGAATAGAAACGAAAGCCGAATGGGCTCTTCTGATGAACTCTTTTTGGAGGACGAAGGGGGAGCCCCGGCTGCTGTTGCTTCTACAGCAGCACAAGAGTCCACTAGTTTTAGTTGGTCAACTCCAAGTGAGTTAGTTGATCTTCCAAGTAAGGGTAGGTTTTATCCTCCTGGAAGCCCGTTACACGGGAAAGAACAAATAGAAATTAAATATATGACTGCCAAGGAGGAAGATCTGTTGACAGATCGTGCCCTCCTGAAGAATGGTACTGCTATTGATCGAGTTTTACAGAACCTAATTACAGATAAAACTATTAAAGTCAATGACATGTTGGTTGGTGATAAAAATGCTGTAGTCGTAGCAGCAAGGATTACAGGATATGGCGAAGAATATGAAACAAAGGTAACATGTCCAGCTTGTGATGAGGTTACCGAGTTTGTCTTTGATTTATCCGAGGTTGAGCCAAAGGATATAGATGAAGTTATCGAGAACTCGGAGGCAACACTTACCGAGAGAAATACTTTTATGATTACCTTACCAATGTCTAAGGTAAGCGTTGAGTGCCGTCTTCTCACAGGAGCCGATGAGACCAAGATGTTCAAGGAGAACCAAAGGCGCTCTAAGAAGAAGATGGATTCCTCTATGTTGACAGATCAGTTGAAAGAAACAATTCTGTCTGTCAATGGCGACACAGATCTAATCAGTAGAACAAGCTTCATCAGGCAAATGCCGGCAAAAGACTCTAGGTACCTGAGAAACACTCTCGGAGACTTAACTCCAAACGTTGATATGAGTCAAGTGTATGAATGCACCAACTGCGGTCATACGGCGGACATGGAGGTTCCGCTAACCACGGACTTTTTTTGGCCTAAGTGAAGAATATAAGATAGCAGTTTACGAAGAATTTTTTCAACTTAAGTATTATGGTGGCTGGAGCTTCTTTGAGGCATATAACTTGCCAACCGTAGTCCGAAGGTGGTTTTTAAATAGGCTTGCCGAGCAAAAAGAGAAAGAAGGCGAAGCTCAAGAAGAGGCTATGCGCAAAGCGAAGTCTAAATCTAGAAGATAAACCTTACTTAGCAACTATTTATTAAACAAAGAATGAACTCTGGGGATTAGTATGCTAAGTGAAGATGAATTTAAAGACCTTGTGTTTGATCTAGGAGCCGCCCGTAAGGGGCAGCTAAACGAAAATATTCTCCATGTTTTTGCAGCGTGGATTGAGTATCTTTTATCTAAAATGTATAAGGGTCGGCGGATACCTGTGAAGGTTCGTGGCAATAAATTAGAGGTAACACGTTTTACTGATGCTCTGGTGAATGAAAAAAGATATATGGATTATATTAAGAAGTATGGTCTTGATGATCCTATGACCTATAAGCAGAAGTCAAAACTGGACGTAGCAATCAAAAGGTTTGAACGAGAAGCTAAGATTAACTGGCCTATCCGCAATCCGTGAGGTAAGCTAAATGGCTGATGAAAATACACCACCAAGTCCTGAATCAACCAATGCGGCTAATGAGTATTCAGAGGCGCTAAAGAAGATAACTAAAGAAGCCAGTATTCTCAAGGCTGCTCTTAAAGACGTTACCAAAGAAACAAAAGAACAATTCACGGCACTCGTTCAGAACGGTCAGATAACCAAAGAAGTAGCTGAGGATATTCAGCTTTATCTTCAAGCCGAGCTTGATCTTGAAGAGGCAAGAGCCCGTGGGAAGACAGACCTACAAGAAGAGACTGAGATGCTTGCTCTTGCCAAAGAGTCTCTTGCTGCCCACGGCGATGAAGTTGTAAAATTTACGGAGTCTCTTAAAGCTCAAGCCAAAGCACAAGCTCAGGCAAACTTTGCTGCCGCAGCCGGTAAGGCTGCGATCAAAGGATATAGTCAGGTTTTAAGCTTTGCGGGACTTGAAGCTTATAACTTCACTGGCGGCTTAACCGATATGGCATCGCAGTTGAAAGTTGTCGGTCTACAATTTGATGAACTTAGTAAAAGTGTTCAGGTCCAAACAGGTTTAGGTACCCAATCGGCAGAAGTTTCTAAACAGATGGTTGTGGAAGGTGCCGCTCTTGGCATGACGCTTGAAGATGCTAATGCTGCACAAGTTTCTCTTAATGATGGCTTCAAAGAGTTTGGTCTCTTGGGAAGAGATGCACAGCTTGCATTGTCAAACCAAGTTGTTGAGATGGAAAGATTGGGTGTCAGCAGCGAAGCTAGCGCAAGGGCTATGGATTTATTTAGGTTCTCTATGGGCGGTACTACTGATAGCACTAAAGATCTTTTGCCGGAACTTGATGCGCTTGCTGTAGGTCTTGGTCTTCCCACTGGTCAGGTTATAGATGACTTTAACACTCTCGGACCTCAGCTTGCTCGCTTCGGAGGTGATGCCAGAGGAAAGTTTAAAGCCCTCGCAACGCAAGCTCGTTCTCTTGGACTAAACATTCAGGATGCCTTTAACATTGCAGAGTCCTTGGACACATTTGAGGGCGCTGCTGACATGGCAGGTAAGCTGAACGCTCAATTAGGCTTGCAGTTAAATTCTACTCAATTACTGACGGCTGACCATGAAGGTCGCATTGCTTTGATGAGACAAGAATTTAGTGAAAGGGGTAAGAATTTTAGCACCATGCATCGTCGTGAACAACAAGCTGTTGCAGAGATGTTGGGCGTAGATGTGGACGTTGCTTCAAAGCTATTTGGTGATCCAATGAAGTTTGACGAAATCGATACCAAGCGAGCAGCCGCTGCTGAGCGATCAAAACAATTGACAACTGCTCAACAAAAATTGACGGCGGCTGGTGAAAGATTTATGATTGCAATAGAGCCAATGGCTACTATGGTTATGGATTTTGCAGTTGGTTTAGCTGAAGTTGTCTCCACAATGGCTCCCTTTCTCTTTTATGCCGGTTTAGTAGTGAGCAGCATTCTATCTATTGGCGCTGCCATTGCATTCTGGGCGACCATGAAAGCTCTGTGGTTTGCTTGGTCCAACAAAGAACTAATCCAAAGCAGCCTTAAAATAATAATGAACAAGGCAGTGGGAGAGTCCAACGACAGCCTTAGAGACACAGAGGAAAGATTAGCTGAGGCTTCCGACGATAGTGGCGGCGCATTTGAGAGGCTAGCTGAAAATGCCAAGGATCTAGCGAAGCCACTACTTGCACTTGGTGCCGCTGCACTGATGATAGGCGGAGGAATATATTTCGCTGCTATCGGCGTTGCGGAACTAGTGCAAGCCTTTGCTGGACTTGGACCGGCTGCGACATCCGCAGCTATAGGGATTGGGTTATTGATAATACCCTTTACTGCCTTTATGGCAGTTGCTGCGATAGCAGTGTATACTGGTGTTGGACCAGCAGTTGCCGGCGTTCTTTTAGCTATTGGTGCCGGAGCCTTTGCGCTCGGCGTCGGCATCGGCTTAGCCGCCGCCGGCATGGCATTGTTTGTACATACCCTTAAGGGGCTAGCCGGGAAGGACTTTGCCAGTGCGATCGAGTTATTGGGCACACTTCCAGAGTTGTTCCTATCAATTGGA
>MDTB01090290.1_pt1 | contig 14678 bp, 17 predicted proteins | sample 811161 | NCBI WGS metagenome assembly MDTB01 (sample SAMN05326650, study PRJNA326480) | marine metagenome | isolation source: seawater | place: Mediterranean Sea | collected 2009
AAAAAAATCTTTTGGAGTTTTTAATACTCTCGTAAAATCTTCAATTTTTAAACCTAAACCCAAACCCAACATTATCAATGCGAGTAAGATAGGTGCTATTTTTGTTACTACTTCCATCCCCCTCCAAACTAAATAAATAATCTATAATCAATATATTTAAATTTTTTGGAAAAAAAAGAATTTTATGAAATTGTCAAAAGATTAAGAACTTTTCTAATGAATTTAGCTTTATTTTTGAAAATTAATTTCTGATATGGAAGTACTCTTTGGACATTGAAGCCTGTTAAAATGTATTGTTTTTTTTCGTTTAACTTTAAGTAATCAGATTTAATTAAAAATTTACATTTTCTAATAACTGTTGCTCGAGGTATTCCAGTCATTTCAGAAATAGACATTGCACTAACTCCATTAGTCAGTGCCTTATCCCCAGATATAATTGAATTACTATAATTCATATAATCACTGGAAAATAATTCTTTCTGAAAGTTAAGGTAACTACTTTGATTGTTTTTTTTATTTATAGATGAAGATGAGTAATTAAATGCTTGGTTCATACACACGGTTCCCCAAATATGAAATGTAGTTAAGTCTTCAAACATATCATGATAACCAATTATCATAGGGATTTGCATTCTATAAAACCACCTCCATGTAATAGAAAAATTTTTCTTTAAAATATTCTCAATAAAATTTGTTTCAATTTTTTTTGAATACAATCTTTCCTTAGTAAGTATTTCTGCTATTTGAAGAATATATCTTGCTGTATGTACCATTTGATTTTCAGGTTTAATAAAACTAAAGGATCTACGATCAATTATAATTTGTTTCTTTTGTCTTTTAAGAACTCCTAACTTCTCTAACTCCAAAACTTTTCTTCTAACGGTCTCTTTTGGTAATTGAAGTTTCTCACAAAGCTCCGTAATACTGAATTGATCTATTTGGAGAAAAGATTTTGAATAAAATTGATCATAAGATAGTTTAATATTCATTTGATCATAAAACTGTAAAGTTTTTTCTACCAATGAGATTATTATCATATATTTGTAATGATCTTTGAAAGCCTTATAAACTGCATTCATCCATCGCCATTGGTGAGCAATCCAATTTGTTCCTAGCTTATTATAATTAGCCATCATGTGATCATAAACTTGATCGTCATTGAGAACTTTTGTAAAATCTATTTGTTGAATGGTCATAGTTTTTAAAAAATGATTTGAAACCCAAAATGAACATGAGTCAACTAAATTTAAACCCATTATGAACTTCTATATAATTGTTTCATAAAAGTTATTGTGCTTAAATGTTGCATGGAAAACAAAGGCTTTGCAGAAATAACAAACAACATCGATACCCCAAATGATGTAATTGATACTGAAAAGCCTTTAAAAGATCCAGCAAAACCTGCTAGGGTGGATATAAATATCCTAAAGTCAAAACTTCAAGAAATTGAGAATAAAGAATTCAGAAAAAATCTACTTATTCTTTTTTTTCTAGTTTTATCATTGGCATCTTTAGGGATTTATTTATCTATCTAAAATATTTGCTTACTCATCAAAAGAATGTTTTAATACAATCGTGAAAAATACTAAATTACAAAACACAGAAAAATCATCTTTAAAATATTATGATGATACTAACTACAAAGAAAGCAAAAAGAGTACAAACGTAAATATATTACTCAATAGAGTTAAATCTAACCAAAAACTTGAAAGTAGAAAAAAATTATATTTTTCCGCTATCACAAGCACTGGTTTGATTTTATTTGGAATTTTTGTATTTTATTAAAAATTATTAAATTATAATAAGATAATCTTAACTATTTCATTAATTGATATTGTATCAATTTATTATACTATTATAAGTCATCATTAATTAAATGGCGGGGTAGCTCAGTTGGTTAGAGCGCAGGACTCATAAGCCTGAGGTCAGTGGTTCGATCCCACTTCCCGCTACCACTTATTTATTTTATATCCTAGTGCAAATTGTGTAGATGGAAAAATTAAATCTTCTTTAAAAATATTTTTCCAATTTGAGGGAATACTATAATCATTTTTATCGAAGTTGAGACGTTCAGTCTTTTTAAATAAAGTTTTAGAATGCCAGTTTTTAGTTTTTTTCCAAATAGAAAAATAAAAATTTTCTGTAATATTATTAATAAAGTTGAAGTACATTTTAAGTGTTTTTTTATCCATTTCATGTAAACAATCAACTGCCATAACTAGTGAAAAAAAGTCATTCTTGATAAAACTTAATTGATGTGGAAAGATAAAATTTATATCGTTTTCTAATATATTTTTACTCAATGCCGCAGAGTTATTGCAATCAATTAGATTACCAATTTTTTTATTTGGAAATGCAATTTTCATCCTTTCATAGGAAATATAAATTGATGGAGGTATATCACAAATAGTATAGTTTATATCTTTTTTTAATGACAATATACATTCAGCAAGTCTACCTGATCCTGCTCCAATTTCTAAAAAGGTATTCTTTTTTTTTGACTCATAAAAATTATAAATTTTTTCATAATCAAATAATGATATTATTTTATCAGAAGAAATATTATTTCCATCAATACTTATAAATGGTTGGTTGTGTCCAGTGTAGGTTCGATCATTTAATTGAGAGAGATTTTTAAATAATTCGGGTTTTTTTTTCAAATTTTCAAAAAGTAAAAGGCATAATAGGTTATAATTTATACTAGTTTTATAATCAAAATTATTTTGTCTTTTATATATATTTGATTTTAAACTTAAAATTTCACTATCATTTAATTTGTTAAATAAATTTTCTAAATGTTCGTGATCGTAATTATTCATGAATGTAAAATAATGTGTAGATATATCTGAACCATATCTGCTCAATCCATGATTTTTTAAAGAATTATAATCTGAAATATTTAGTAAATGCCATTGATTTGAAACAAATTTATATGAATCCGATTTAATAAATTTTTCAGTGAAATCAATTAAATTTTTGTCAAAATTATCTTTATTTTTAATTTGCTTCCAGTAATTACCAAATTTCTTTGGAAACATGTCTTTTAAAAATTTTATCATCACTTAATCATTTTTTTATATTTAGATACGTTCATTGACTGATTTAATGGATAACTTTTTCCAAATATTTTTTTTGCAGATATTTTTTTTATATTCTTATTGTACCTTTTAGCAAAATTGTAGACAGTTTGAGTTTTACCACCAATATTAAATATTCCTTTTTTGTTAAGTATCTTGGGAATAATCTTAGCTACATCCTCATGAAATATAAAATTTGTTTTTACATCTTGAAATGCAAATTCATGCATAAATGGTTTTTCACACATAGTAATTCGTAATATTAATGAATTATCGTACATTCTAACTGCACATTCACCCCCAAGTTTAGATATTGCATATTTATTTATTGGATTTACTGGATCTTCCTCAGAATAATTTCCTTTTAATCCTGGATAAACATATCCTGTAGAAAAATAAATTAATTTAATATTAAATTTTTTACATATTTTAACAACGTTACAAGTTCCAATGATATTTAAATCAATACTTTTTGAGATGTTATTATCATGAATCTTCATTGGTCTAGATAATGCTGCTGCGTGAATAAAATAACTTGGTTTAATTTTCTTAAGATATTTTTCTAAAGAACTTGCGCTTAAAATGTTTAATTTTGATTTAGTTGGAAAATAGTAGTTTTTTAAATTTACAAATTTTTTAAATACACTTGCAAATCTACCTTCACCACCACTAAAAACAATTTTTTTAACTTTATTTTTCAATTTTACTTAGAATATTTAGTTTTTTTATATATATAAGGTTATAATTAATTCTACAATGAATAAAGTTTTCTTAAATTTAGGTCGTCAACCACTAGCTAATTCTTTTTTAAAAAATCTTAATAAAAGCACTAAAAAAAAAGAGTTTTTTTATAATTTGAAAGTATGTTTTAATACCAAGAATTGCTTAGTTTCTATAAAAAAACCAGTTAATCCAAAAAAACAATATACAGATAAGTATGCTCACAGAGCATCTGAATCTAAAACAATGAGACTTGCATTTAAAAAAGTAGCTATAAAATTATATAAAAGATTTAAGCCAAAAAAAATAATGGAAATTGGAAGCAATGATGGCGTTTTTTTAAAAAACTTTAATAAGAATAGAGTCACTGCAGTTGAACCATGTAAGAATTTAGCAAAAATAACAAAAAAAATGTTCAAAACTTATGATGAATTTTGGAACTTTAAATTATCAAAAAAATTGATTAATCAAAATAAAGCAAAAATGGATTTAATTTTTTCTGCAAATACAATTTCTCATATACCTGATTTAAGAGATACTTTTAAAGGCATTAATAACATTTTATCAAATAATGGAGTTTTAGTTATTGAAGACCCATCTTTACTAAAGGTTATTAAAAATAACAGTTATGATCAGTTTTACGATGAGCATGTCTATGTATTTTCAGTCATATCAATTAACAATATAGTAAAAGATTACGGGCTTAGACTTTTTGATGTAGATCACATTGAAAATCATGGTGGATCGAATAGATATTATATTTGTAAGAAAAACGCTAAATATAAAAATAGCTTAAGATTAAAAAAAGCTATTAAAAAAGATATCTTTTTTAAATTAAATAAGATTCATTGTTATAATAATTTTGCAAAAAGAGTTTTGGAGTCTAAAAAAAAATTAGTTCATCTTTTAAGAAATTTAAAAAAAAACAAAAAAAATATAATTAGTTATGGAGCAACATATAAATCAACAACTGTTTTTAATTATTGCAAAATCAATTCAAAGATTATTGATTATGTCACAGACACAACATTAAATAAGCAAGGAAAATATACCCCTGGAACACATATCAAAATCATTTCTCCAGAGGAAGGTATGAAGGATAAAATTGATTATGCCTTTTTAGGAGCTTGGAACTTCAAGAAAGAAATTTTTAAGAAAGAAAAAAATTTTTTAAGAAGAGGAGGGCAATTTATTACTCACGTACCAAAAGTAATGGTTATTAAAAAATGACTAATTCAGGATTACTAAAATGGCTAAATTTTCAAAAAAAAATTCAATATCTAAATGTAAAAAAAAAAGATTTAATATTTTTAAAAGAATGGAATATAAATAAAAAGGAAATTTATCACAAAAGTAAAAAATTTTTTAAAATTATCGGAATTAGAATAAAATCAAATTTCTATAAAAAAAATTGGGACCAACCAATTATATTTCAAAATGAAATTGGAATATTAGGAATTATTAAAAATATCAAAACAAAAAAATATCTGTTACAAGCCAAGGCTGAACCTGGAAATATAAATAAAGTACAGATTTCTCCTACAGTTCAAGCTACAAAAAGTAACTATTTCAGGGTACACGGAGGAAAATCAATTCCTTATTTAAAATATTTTGTAAAAAAAAATAGATATTTCTCTCTACAGTCTGAGCAGGCTTTCAGATATTTTAACAAACAGAATTCAAATATAATTGCTTTCACCTCAAAAAATATTGATTTAAGTAGTTCCTTTAGATGGTTTTCTAAGAATGAGATAATTTACTTGTTGTATAAGAAAAATTTAATCAACATGGATACTTTATCTGTATTTTCATCGTTTATAAAAAAAAATAAAAAGGATTTTCCTCTTAATAGTAAAAAATTTATTTTAAAATCAAAATCATCTTTTAATAAAAAGTATTTTTTAAAAAGCAAAAAAATAAATTTAAATTCACTAAAAAAGTGGAACTTTTCATCAAAAAGTATAATTCACACAACTAAAAAATATTTCTCAATTATTGGAATAAAAGTTGAAACAAATAAAAGAGAGGTTAATAAATGGTATCAACCAATTATAAAAGGATCGAAATTGGCATTTGTCGGTTTTATTATTAAAAAATTTAATAACACTGAGCATTATCTTTGTAGGCATATTTTAAAGCCAGGTTCTCGATCAAGTACATATACCTGTACGATGAACACATCAAATTTAAGTAGGTATAAAAATAATAAAGATCTTTCAATATTTCAAAAAGAAATAATTTCTAAATATTTTACCAATAGAAGAAAAAACATATTTTATGACAATGTTTTATCAGATGAGGGAGGAAGATTTTTTCATTCACAAATAAAATATTCAGTATGTAAACTGAATAAAAGTGAAAATATTGATTTACCCGAAGATTATATTTGGTTGTCTAAAAATCAAATTATTACATTAATTAGCAAAAAACAAATTGATATTGAGGCTAGATTGCTTTTTGGTATTGTAAATTTTAAAGGAATAATTTAATTGAAAATATTAATTTTAGGTTACTCAAAAATAGTAAGAAAAAGAGTTTTAAGTGTGTTAAAAAAAAAAAAACTTAAAATTTTTATAGCGTCAAAAACTTTTGAAAAAAAAATACCAGGTATTGATAAACAGTATAAATCTTATGAAATTGCTTTAAAAAAATGCAAACCAAACTTGGTTTATATTTCATTACCAAATTCGGAACATTACTTTTGGGCAAAAAAATCTTTGGTATACAAATATAATACTATTGTTGACAAACCAATCACTTGTACAAAAAAACAATTGGATGATTTAATAGAAATATCGAAAAGTAATAAAAAACTTTTAGCAGAAGCTACTTATTACAACTATCATTCACAAATTATTAAAATTAAGAAAATTTTTAAAAATGATAAATTCAAAATTATAAATGCTAAATTTATTATACCAAAACCGAATAAAAAAAGTATATTAATGTCAAAACAATTTAAAGGTGGTGCATTAATGGATATGGGACCATATATTTCATCAATACCTAGAATATTTAATCTAAAAACATTTTTATACAAAGATGTAAATGTTAAAAAAAATAGTAACAATTTAGTAGTTTCTTTAAAATTTCTTATAAATTTTAAGGAAGGTAAATATAGAGGTATTTTTCAATTTGGTGGTAATTACAAAAATGAAATTATAATTAAGAGTAAAAATAAAGATTGCACAATTAAAAGAGTATTTTCACCACCAGAGGATCAAAGTTTATTTATAAAAGTAAAAAGAAATAAAAATATAAAACTAATTAAATTGAATAAACAAAACTGCTTTAGAAATTTTTTTAATGAAGTTGTTGAAAATGTAAATTTAAAAAAGTACAACTTTTATTATGCAAGAATGAAGCATGACTGCTATTTTAGATGTAATTTAACTAAATAAATTATTTAAATAAAAATCAAAATTATTAGCGTTAGTATCTTTTTTGCTTACTAATGGATTTTTTATTGGCCATTTAATTTTTAATTTAGAGTCATTAAAATATAATGACCTTTCATCTTTTGGTGATCTGTATTCAGTACAACTATAACAAACAATATTTTCTTTTTTTAAAGTTAAAAAACCATGAGCAAATCCAGGTGGTATAAATACTGATGTACAATTTTTGTCACTTAATTTGATCGAAAAATATTTTCCAAATGTTGGAGATTTTTTTCGTAAATCAACTGCAACGTCGTAAATTTCACCCTTAATTACTGAAATCAGCTTTCCCTGAGATTTTTTTATTTGAAAGTGCTGTCCTCTAAGAACTTTTTTTTTGGACACAGAAGTAATTTGAAATTTAAATTTTTGTTTAATTTTTTTTTCTACAACTATTTCTCTCAGATATCCTCTTTTATCTTTATGCCTAATTCCCTTAATAATTAATAGACCTTTAAATTTTGTTTTTATAATCTTCATTTTCTTAAATCGTGAAATAAAATTGGCCATTCCAAATAATTAGTATTTTCTTTAAACCAATATGATAAAAATCTTTCTGCTAAAAAAGCATATAAACGAGTTTTTCCATATCCTTCTAATTTAAAACCAAAAACACTTTCACATTTTTTTAGCCAATCAAATAATGTAGAATAGTAGTTATTCATTATTTTCTTTGATTTAGTTATAAACATGTTTCCTTGGTTAAATGATGTTTGATTTATAACATATTCTGAAAATTTAACCCTGTCTTTATCATTTAATTGTTCGATTGCTTTATCTAAGACCCCACAACCATGAAACATATCAAAATGAAATCTTATGTTTCGATATTTTTTATTTAAGATTATTTTTGGATTTCTTATAAAAGCTTTTTTTCCGTACTTTAAAACTTTCATCCATTTTATTTTTTTTAAATCTAATTTGTCTCCAATTATGACCTCATAATCATCCCATTCTTTTGGTACTTCTTTTAAAATCATATTATTAGAATTATCATCTTTTCTATTCTTTTTTTTCCAAAATCTTCTATATCCACAAAATCCTATCCATTGATCATTAGGAATTTTGTTAAGTAAATTTTTCCAAAAAAAATAATGAAAAGTATATTCTCCATAAAATTTATTTTTATGAGATATATTTTTACCATTTTTATCAGTGATCCATTCATGTGAAAAATTTGACTCACCTAGTCCTACAGGCAAGTATCCTAAATTTAAAATTTTATTTAAAATGCTATTATTTATACTTATACAATACATAAAGTTTATATTATTCATTTTAAAATAATTTTAATTTAAATAAGTTTTTTTATATATTCTGAATAAGAACAATTTCCATAAAATTTTATAGCTTCTTTTAGTTCTTTTTTTTTAATCCACTCATTATTGAACGCTATTTCCTCTAAGCAAGCAATTTTAAGGCCCTGTCGATTTTCAATCGCTGAAACAAAGTTACTCGTTTTATAAAAATCATCCATTGAACCAGTATCTAGCCAAGCTCCACCTCTACCAATCAAATCAGCACTTAAATTATTTTTTAACCTATAAAAATTTAATAAGTCTATTATTTCAACCTCTCCCCTTTTTGATGGTTTTAATTTTTTTGCATATTTTACAACATCGTTATCAAAAAAATATAAGCCAGTTATTGCAAGATCAGAAAAATATTTTTTTGGTTTTTCCTCAATTTTAACAATTTTATTTTTATTATTCATCTTAGCTACCCCAAATAATTCTGGCTTTAAAACTTTGTGTAAAATGATTCTGGCTCCCTTTTTTAATTTTGTATTAGACAAGAGTAATCTAGAAAGATTTTGGCCATAAAAAAAATTATCCCCTAGAATTAAAGCTACATTTTCCTTACTAATAAATTTTTCACCAATAACAAAAGCGTCAGGAAGACCTCTTGGTTCATTCTGTTCTAAATAGCTAATTTTAATTCCTAAATTATCACCATTTGGTAAAATTTTTTTATATTGTTCTAATTGACCCTTATTTACTATTATTAAAATATCTTTAATTTTTGCTAACATTAAAATTGAAAGTGGATAAAAAATTAAAGGTTTATCATAAATAGGCAATAGTTGCTTGTTAACGGCTTTTGTGAGTGGACTCATTCGAGTTCCTTTTCCTCCTGCAAGTATAATTCCTTTTTTAATCATCCTTTACCCAATCTATTAACAATATCTTTTTTTAAAAGAGTCTTATAATAGGATTTATTCTCAAAATACCATTGAATAGTCAATTTTATTCCTTTTTTAAAATTTGTCTTAGGATACCAACCAAGTTTATTTCTTATTTTATTACTATTCAATGCATATCTAATGTCGTGACCTGGACGATCTTTTACAAAATTAATTTTTACTTTTTTACCAAGCTTTATTATTTTTTTTGATCTTGCTAAAAGTTCATTGGTAACTTGTAAATTATTTAAGTTTTTGTTAGATCCAATATTATAAAATTCACCAATTTTTCCTTTTAAAAAAACTTTAAATAATGCTTCACAATGATCCTTAACATAAATCCATTCTCTTGAATTTTTACCTTTTCCGTAAATTGGTAGTGGAATATTATTCATGATATTATAAATAAGTTTAGGAATTAATTTTTCTGGATGTTGTTTTGGACCATAATTATTTGAACAATTTGTAACGATTGCAGGCAATCTATAGGTTCTTACATATGAGCTTACCAAATGATCTGATGCAGCTTTACTAGCTGCATAAGGAGAACTAGGTTGATATGGATATTTTTCATGGGATCTTCCACTTAAAACATCACCATATACTTCATCTGTGGAAATATGAATTAATTTGGATTTATTATTTATTGTATAACTCTTAAAACATTCTAATAAATTATAAACCCCTATTATATTGCTTTGAATAAAGTTATCAGGATTATCAATTGATCTATCTACATGAGTCTCAGCAGCTAAATTAAATACCCCAATAGGTTTGTACTTCAAAAAAATTTTATTTAACCTTTTATCATTAATGTCGAGTTTGATGTATTTATATTTTTTTGAATTTTTAAATTCTTTAATATTATAAAAATTTGATGAATAGGTAGCTTTATCTATATTTATTACATAAAAATTTTTTTTAATAAGTAAATCTATAAGATTACTTCCAATAAATCCCAACCCACCGGTAACTATGATTTTTTTCATTATTTGATTTTTACATTACAAAAAAGTATTAGTATAGTCGAGTATACATATATTATGTCAATAAGTAGGCACAATCTTTCAGTTATAATTGTAAGCTATAAAAGTGATCATGTTATTGAAAGATGTATAAATTCTATTGATAATAAAATTGAAATAATTGTTATAGATAACTCAAATAATGATAAATTTAAAAAAAAGATTGAACAAAAATTTTTAAATGTGAAATGTATTCTATCAAAAAAAAATCTAGGTATGGGTGCTGGAAATAATTTAGGAATTAAAAATATCAAGAACGACTTTGCTTTTATTTTGAATCCAGATGTAGTTTTAAAGACTAATTCGATTGATGAGATTATAGATGCATCAAAGTATATAGACGCATTTGGCATTGTTGCACCTATATCTGATCAAAATGATTATCCAAATTATAAGTTAAAAAAAAATTATAATTTTGATTCTTCTAAACCTTTCCAAGTAAAAAGTGTTGACGGTTATGCTATGCTTTTAAATATTAAAAAGTTAAAACAGTTAAAAGGTTTTAATTTTTTTGATGAAAATTTTTTTATGTATCTTGAAAATGATGACTTGTGTAAAAGAATTACAGAACTCAACGAGAATATTTTTATTATACCAAAGTCAAAAATAAACCATTTAGGAGGTGAAGCAGTTGATCCAAGATATAAAAACGAAATAGAACTTTTTAGAAATTGGCATTGGATGTGGTCAAAATTTTACTATAATAAAAAACATTATGGTTACTTAGTCGCCTTCACTAAAGTTTTAAAAAATTTAATCTCTGCAAAAATCAAATTTATTTATTACTTAGTCACATTTAATAATCATAAAAAAAAAATTTATCAAATGAGACTATTAGGACTACTTAACTCTATGTTAGGTAAAAAATCTTTTTATAGACCAAGATTAGACAACTAATGACCAGGAAATTCTATAAGACTTTCTACTTTATAATTTTTTTTTAAAAGATTATCACATCCACCTAAATCAAATAAATTTATAACAAAGATAAAAGCTGATACATTTCCTTTTGAAATTTCGATTAGTTTTGCTGCAGCATCAGCGGTACCACCGGTCGCAATTAAATCATCTATTATCAAAACTTCATCATTTTTTTCTATGGAGTCTCTATGAACCTCAATTGTAGCAGTTCCATATTCCAATTCAAAATCTACTGAATGAACATCAGCTGGAAGTTTATTTTTTTTTCTTAACATTATAAATGGTTTTTTTAAGATATATGAAACCGCAGACGCAAAAACAAATCCCCTTGACTCAATCGCTGCTATCTTATTAAAATTAAATACTTTTGATTTTTCAACAATCTGATTAATTGTTTCACCAAATGCCTTTTCATTTTTGATTAAAGTTGTAATATCTCTGAATAAGATACCTTTCTTAGGATAATCAGGAATAGATCTAATAAAATCTTTTAAATTCATAATAATTAGTTTTTAAAGTATAAATAAATCAAATTTAAAACATGACAATAAATAAATTAGCAATTATTGGTGGTAGTGGTCTTTATGATGTGGAAGAGTTTAAGGATAGAGAGCTAATTAATTTAAATACTCCTTGGGGAAAGCCTTCAGATCAAATTTTAAAAACTAATTACTTAAATAAGGAAGTCTATTTTTTACCCAGACATGGAAGAGGTCATTTTATTTCTCCATCAAAAATAAATTTTAGAGCAAATATCGATGCTCTTAAACAATTAGGAGTAACAGACATCGTATCAGTTTCTGCAGTTGGATCTTTAAAAGAGGATTTGCCCCCAGGCAAATTTGTAATTGTGGATCAGTTTATTGACCGGACATTTGCAAGAGAAAAAACATTCTTTGAAGACGAAATTGTTGCTCATGTTTCTATGGCGCACCCTACATCCAATGGTTTAATGAACGCTTGCGAAGAGGCAATTAAAAAAGAAAAAATAGAGTACCAAAGAAATGGTACTTATGTAGTAATGGAGGGTCCTCAATTTTCAACATTAGCAGAGTCAAATTTATATAGATCTTGGAAAGCAGATATTATTGGTATGACAAATATGCCAGAGGCTAAATTAGCAAGAGAGGCAGAAATTAGATATGCATCTGTATCAATGGTAACAGATTATGATTGTTGGCATCCAGATCATGAAAATGTAGATGTACAACAAGTAATAAAAGTCCTTTTAGGAAATGCAGAAAAAGCTAAAAATATGATTAAAAATTTAATAGAAAATTTTGAAAATCATATTGATCCAAAAGATCCAACAAATAATTGTTTAGATGTAGCTATCATTACAGCTAAAGAAAAAAGAACAAAAAAAACTATAGAAAAATTAAAAACTGTAGCAGGAAGAGTATTAAATAAATGAAAAAATTATTTAAAGAATTAAAAGGGAATTGTGCTTGTGGCAATGTAAATTATAAAGTCGAGGGCAAACCTTTGTTTACACAAGCATGTCATTGTAAAAATTGTAAGTTATCTACTGGATCATCTTTTGTAATCCATACAATGGTCATGGAGAAAGATTTTAAAATAAGTGGGGATGTTGCTTCTATTGATTTACCTACTGGAAGTGGAAAGGGCTATAATGCATATTTTTGTATTATTTGTGGAGTATATATTTTTTGTAGATATAACGTTTCAAAAGGCAGAATTGCACTTAGAACACAGACTTTAAATAATCCAATAGAACCTCAGGCACATATTTTTATTAAAAACAAAGATCCTTGGATTGAAATAAGAAATAAAAAAATTTGTTATGATGAGATGTATGATAGAAAAAAAACCTGGTCCAAAGAAAGTCTTAATAGAATTAAATGAAAATAAAAGGTAAAGAATATCATACGATTTGGTTTGAAAATAATGTTATCAAAATTATTGATCAAACAAAACTTCCACATCAATTTATTTTAAAGGATCTTAAAACAGTTAAAGATGCGATTAATGCTATAAAAGTAATGGAAGTAAGGGGTGCACCCCTCATAGGTGCTACAGCAGCCTATGGATTAGTTTTAGCTATTTTTGAAAATAATGATCAATCGTTTCTAAAGAAATCTGCAGAAAATTTAATAAGTTCAAGACCTACAGCAATTAACCTTAAGTGGGCCGTAGATAGAATGATGAATAAATTATCAGGAGTTAATAGTGATAAAATTTTAGAAATAGCTCTAAATGAGGCAAAAGAAATTTGTGAAGAAGATATAAATTTTTGTAAAAATATTGGATTAAATGGTTTAAAAATAATTGAGGAAATTTATAAGAAAAAAAAAGATACAGTTAATATTTTAACTCATTGTAATGCTGGTTGGCTAGCTACAATAAATTGGGGTACAGCAACCTCTCCAATTTATCATGCACATAAAAAAGGTATTCCAGTTCATGTTTGGGCTGATGAAACGAGACCCAGAAATCAAGGAGCCAACTTAACTTCATATGAATTAAATGAAGAAGGGATTAGAAATACAATTATTGCAGATAATACAGGTGGAATTTTAATGCAAAGAGGTGAGGTCGATATGTGTATTGTTGGAACAGATAGAACTTTATCTAATGGAGATGTTTGCAACAAAGTTGGAACTTATCTTAAAGCATTGGCAGCTCATGATAATAATATTCCTTTTTACGTAGCCCTTCCAAGTTCAACAATTGACTGGAATATTAAAGATCATAAAGATATTCCAATCGAAGAAAGAAATTTTAACGAATTATCACATATGGAAGGTATTGATGAGGAAGGAAATATAAAAAAAATACAAATATATCCAAAAAAAAGTAAAGCTATGAACTTAGCTTTTGATATAACTCCTGCAAAATATGTAACTGGACTTATTACTGAAAAAGGTATTTGTAATGCGTCAACTGAAGGATTGAAAAGGTTATTTAAATGAAAAATTTAGATCAAAGAAATAAAATTATTGAGTATTCTTTGAAACTAAATTCCACAAATCTTTCACCTCTTAGATCAGGCAATATTTCTTTGAGAGGAAAAGAAAATGATAAAGAAGGATACCTAATTACTCCCTCAGGAAAAAAATATGAGACATTAAAACCTGAGGATATTATTTTTATGGGTTTAAATGAAGACGCAGAGAATATCGACTTAACCATCAAACCTTCATCTGAATGGAGATTTCATAGAGACATTTATATTAATAAAAAAGAGGCTCAAGCTATTGTTCATGCTCACTCTCCACACGCAACAGCTGTATCTTCACATGGAAAACCTATTCCACCATTTCATTACATGATTGCTCTTGCAGGAGGAGAT
>MDTB01096626.1_pt1 | contig 14678 bp, 10 predicted proteins | sample 811161 | NCBI WGS metagenome assembly MDTB01 (sample SAMN05326650, study PRJNA326480) | marine metagenome | isolation source: seawater | place: Mediterranean Sea | collected 2009
AGACAAAATATTCCTGATGACAGCCACTGGCCGAGGGGCGTTAAGTCTTGGAGCGCAATAAAGGACAAGCACACCAAGGAATCTACCAAAGAAGCACTCTACTTGGAAATAGACAGAATCAGGAACGAATGGACCAACTCTGCTGGTTCCCTGACTCTCCATTTTGCTCAGATTGCAATGCTACTAGACTCGGCATCCCCTCCTTGCTCACCTCCCTCTCGTGGAAAATCCCTGTCCCCACTTCCAGACACCATCCCAGATAGGCTTCCTCAGGGAGAAAAATCAGAGAGATACTATTTCACCATAGAAGCAGAGGCTAGGAATCTGGATGATCTCAGGCTAGCACATCTGGGATTCAAAGGTATTCTGAAAAGAATGAAGGAAAGAGAAGAGGTCCACGACTTCGATGATATACAGGCCTTAGCAAGCGACCTACTGCTTTCCAAATGCCCAGAAGTGTGTCGCAAATACTACCCCCAAGAGGTAATTAGAGAACTAGATTCCATAGGCGATGAACCCTGGAGAGACGATCATATCCTGGCTGCTTTAAAGCAGATATCCACGTTAGAGAATAATCCAAAGTTAGCAGGAGAATCAATATCCGAATTGACAGCCATCAGATCAGATCTGGAAAGGAGATACGATCTTCTCAGGACCATTCGAAGGAGATTCAGGGCATTCATCATTGACGAGGCACAGGATAACTCTCCTCTCCAATGGAGGCTTCTTTCCAGACTCTGGGGAGAGAGAAATGTCCTGGAGGGGGAGATTCCAACCCCTGATACGCCATGGCAACCCACCGTGTGCTACGTTGGCGACGTCAAGCAGAGCATCTATGCTTTCAGACAGGCCGAGGTGGTTGGATTCCTTGAATATGCTAGAACACTGATGGCGATAAATCAGCACGAATTCTCCAGTATCCCGCTATTACGGCAAAAACCCACACTAAGAAAGATCGACAGTAGCAGAGATCCAAGAAATGCACATCTAGTTGGAATCAAACAGGCAAAGACACTGACTCACTTATCAGGAATAGATACGACACCATGGGTTCCTTTCGATCTTCCAGATAGAGGACGTATCCCAGAGCCCGAAGAAATCGATAGAAGGAGGAACGGGTTGATCCGACTAAATGTTAACTATCGTACCAAGGGAGGGCTGTTAGAAGCAATGAATCACTGGTGGGATGATGTGTTTTCAGACAGGCACAAAGAATTCCCAAGAGGAGATTTCTACGCTACATCACAACCCCTGCGCCCGTCTGAGGAAAACTCAGACTCGGCTGGTTCGATTGAATGGATATGCCCCATACTAAATGGCGGGGATGACGATGCCCCAGAAGATCTCACTGCTCCAATAGACTCGTTCGGATTCGGAAAGCCGAACTCGGTCGAAAGGCAGGCGATGCTAATAGCACTGAGGGCCAGAAATTTGATCAAAGGAGAGCCAATAAGGGTTCTCTCATCATCAGGAAAGTGGAGCGAGCTACCAGCAGAAGAGCCAATCGCTCCGAGTGAAATTATGATTCTCCTTCCGAGCAGGAGTAAGCTAAGAGACAGCATAATGAGAGAGCTCTCAGTTGTTGGTGTCCCTGCTCAGGCCGACAGGGAAGGAAGCCTCCTACAACGTCCGACCGCACACGCCCTCGATGGCCTGCTACAGCTATTGGCAAGGCCTGACTCTCCCCATCACGCTGCATGGGTAGCAAGGTCTTCACTAATTGGCCTCGATGACAGACAACTACAGAAATTCATCGGGGACTCATCCCGAGGGGAAGATATGCTAGCTAGATTACGAGATTTCACAGTAAATGATAGGCATAAAGAAATGATAAAAAGATGGGAAATCCTCTCAAGGTCTAGCAGAATAGTCGAAGCTCTTAACGAGACATTGGATAGATCAGATCTTCTGATGGCCTACCCAGACAATACCTCAAGACAGGATGCTGAGCAGTTTATCCAACTAGTGAGCACGTTGGCTATGGATCTCGGCGGTGACTGCAAGGTAATAGCGGACAGTGTCCGTAGACTAAGAGAGGTGGATAAGAACAGTACAGAGGCAGTGAATGTGCCCGACGCAGACGCTGTCAGAGTTATGACAATACATGGATCAAAGGGCCTAGAATCCAAGGTAGTAATCCTAGCAGATGTATTCTCTGGAAGGCAGACTAATATCAGAATAGAATCCTCAGAGAGACTCATTGTGACTCCTGATTTATTCGGGGGGCATCCCAAGCCATGGCCTTCTAAAGATCCGGTTTCTCCTCTCTGGAAACACGTGAAGAAAGTCCACTTGGCCAGAAGGAATGCTGAAGCAAGAAGGTTGCTTTACGTAGCCGCCACAAGAGCTGAAGACAAGTTGATAATTTGCGGGTCTCCAAAGCACACTAAATGGCAGGATGGAAAGGGAATCACCTTTTCTTGGTCTTATGGAAAATCAGCTCCCCAACTCGGAGAAATGTGGCTGGAATCTCTTAGACAGGGTTCATGGAAGAGAGGAGAGGAATCGTCTTATTGGCTTTCTTCAGAAGACTCACAATCTCAATCTCATCCAAAAGTTACTAACGAAGGTATCAGGGAGATAGATCCACTATTAGCATCAACCTCTGGAATGCTAGGGTCAAATAATCTCCATGGGATAACCGTATTGCATCATCCGATGTGCTTTGAAACGACAGATAAGACAACTAGAACAGTCCTGACGCCCCTCCAAAAGATCGAGAGAACCAATCAAGCGTCCTCTGAATCAGCTACCCTCCTTCCCGCACCGAATACTACTTCCAGAAATGATAGGGGGAGTAGAGTTAGGATCGCTCCTCACAATCTGACCGTATACAATGAATGTCCAAGGAGATATTGGCTCGAGACACGGGGAGGTAGTCCGGCAAAGAGATCGGAGTATCATTCGGGTCAACTAGAAGACAAAACATTGCCATCTGGCATAGATGCAGCCACTCTCGGTAAAGTGATTCACAGGATTTTCGAGATAGGGCTGATGAATCCCGGTCCTCAAAGTAATATCACCCCGAATCTACCCAACTCATGGATAAGCAAGAGTCCGGACAGACTTACTGATGACTCACTTATGAAACAGGTGTTCCATGAAATACTACCACCGGAAGCAGATAGGGAAGAGTGCTCTAAAATAGTCAGGACAATACTTGAAAGAATTAGAAATGGTCCTCTGGGGGAACTATGCTCCGGTACCTCAGTTGATGGCCATTTAGTAGATGGCTTACGAACTGAGATGCCATTCCATATCGCCAGGACTGTAGACCCTGGGGGGATTACGAGAGGGAGATGGTCTCCCGACGGAATAGAGCCCCTCTCATACATCGAACACGCTTTCTTAGAGATGGATGGAGTGATAGATCTGGTACTTTGCACTACCTCTGAGGAAGGGAGTTTCATCAGGCCCATAGACCTGAAGACCGAGCAGGCAACGAGCATCTACGATTATGATTCCAATGGCCTAATATCGTCATTGGGTAACAATTCAATCAAGCCGGCATCTCAAGCGGAAATGGATATCCTCGAACACCACGCGATGCAACTAACACTGTATTACCTGTCTTTGAAGTCTATCGAGGAGGAGAGGAAGAAAAGAGGACTACCTTACAGGGAGGTCCTAAGGCCAGCAATATTAGTTGGCATAACCGGTAGAATCATCGAATATCCAGAAGACATGTTCATGGCGTCACTTCAAAAATTAGAACTCGCCATGAACACCGTAACTGAAATGGCACTATTATCAGAAGCCCCAATTACTCGGTATCCTTGTAATTGTTCAACCTGCACTTAGCTCATTTTTCATAACGCATGATGGAAGAATCCATTTGGTATGTATCATGCCAATACATATGGATCACGACATGGACCGGCTTCTGGATATGAGTAATGACATATGGGAGAACTCAATTATCCCCAGCCTCAGTGAATTCATAGCCATCAAGGCCCTTTCTCCTCTGTTCGAACCAGATTGGAATAAGCTGGGGGAGCTTGACGCTACAGTGGATCTATTCTGTAAGTGGATTGAAACTCAGAATCTGGTTGGAATGACCTACTCAGTTCATAGGATCGAGGGCAGGTCTCCAGTTCTACTTGTCACTGTCGAGGGGACAGGACCAGGTCAGATTGTTTTCTACTCTCATCTGGATAAGCAACCCTCCAAGCCAGAACTTTGGTCTGAAGGACTCAGTCCTCTGAGAGCTGTCAGGAGAGATCCTTGGCTCTTTGGCAGGGGCAGTGTAGATGATGGCTATGGCGGATACCTCTGCGTGGGTGCTCTGAAGATCCTTCAGGACTCCAACATTCCTCATCCAAAATGCTCCTTCTTAATCGAAACCTGTGAAGAGTCGGGATCCTACGATCTACCTCCCTATCTAGAGGCTCTTGAGGAAGATTTAGGAGAACCCGATATGATTGTAGTAATGGATAGTGGTGGGCCTGATTATGATCATATCTGGATTACAGAGTCCCTAAGGGGACTTATCTCAGGTACTCTTTCAATCAAGGTTTCACACGAGGGAATCCATTCAGGGACCTCTGGAGGCTCTATTCCATCTTCATTTAGGATAGCTAGGGCACTATTAGATAGGGTAGAAGACTCAAACTCAGGGCAGATTTTAATCCCTGAAATGCATGTCGATATAACAGACGAACTGAGAAGTAAGGCAAAGGCACTCGCTAGTGTTGTGGGGGACTCGATTTGGCAACAGCTTCCCACTGTAGATACACTCCTTCCGGTTTCCAATAATACTGCAGACTTGATTCTAGGAATGAATTGGCAACCCTCACTATGCGTCATTGGAGCTGACGGCCTACCCTCAGTTCAGGCAGCTGGAAATGTTCTGAGAACCAACACGGATCTAAAATTGAGCTTTAGAATACCGCCTGGAGTCGATGCAGACGCTCTAGAGCCAATTCTGAAGGAAACTCTTGAGAAAAACCCACCATATGGAGCAGAGATTTCATTCTTGCCCGACTCGTCAGCAAATGGTTTTCATTCCCCTCCCCTAGAGGGAGAGGCAAAGAGGGCCATTACCGAAGCTTCCATGCAATTAACTGGGAGACCTCCTTTGGCAACTTGGATTGGTGGAACAATTCCATTCATGGCAATGATGCAGAGCAGGTATCCAAACGCCAAGTTTCTCTGTACAGGGGCCTCTGGGCCCGGAAACAATGCACATGGTCCCGACGAGAAGCTGCATATTCCCTCGGCAAAAAGACTTACAGTGGTACTGGCGAAGACCGTGGCCGCGATATCTAGATGAATACACTAAACCCACGTATTTGTATCCCGTTTCCGCCGGGATTAAAGGGGAAGCAGTAGTCCAACTGTTTGGGATACACCATGAGCGATGAGGAAACAATACCTGTCGAACAGGATGATTTGGCTGACCAACTAGCCATGGAGAAGGAAAGACTCGACAAGCTGTACGTTGCATATCAGGCAATCGAATCCGAGCTAGCTGACGCCAAAGCCCAAATCGAAGTTCTCGAGAAAGACGCTATCGATAAGGAAATTGAGAAAGAGGGATTGGGGGACCTTCTCAATGAGAAGGATAGCCGTATCAGGAATCTCGAATTAGAGTCTGCCAAGGCAGGAACAAGAGTGAAGCATCTCGAGCCTGAATTGGAGAAGATGGAGGAGATGTATACCAGGGAGCAAGCTAGGCTTGGAAGAGTATTCGATGTCGCAGAGGAGCTTGATGAAGCTCTTCAGACCGCCACTTCTGAGTTGAAGGCCAGAGACGACTGGTATGTAGAGCACATGAAGATCTTTGAAGATATCAAGAAGGTCACTGAGACAAGATTCGAGATGATTGACCGGGCTATGGAATACTTCAAGGAGTTCCAGGAGAAGCAGGATACCTTCAGAGATAGAATGGATGAGACGCTCGAGGCCGTTAAGGAAGCAGCCTCTGAAAATGCAACTGTTGAAGAAGAAGCCCTAGAAGAATCAGAAGAAGTGTGAGATTAGCTATACTACTCTGGGATGGTACCATCTGCCATTCTGATGCACCTAGCCGGAATTCCAGCCCATACTTCTCCTGCAGGAATGTTAGTCCACTTGGGAACTACCGCTCTGGATGCCACGATTGCTCCCTCCCCGATGACACAACCCGGCTGAATGACTGATCCCATGCCAATCAGAGCGTCCTTCCCAATATTCACTGGAGCCATCACCAATTCTCCCTTCTCGGTCAAATGGGCGTTGATAATCGCGTTTCCACCTATCACCACGCCATCTTCTAGAGTCACGGAGCCAGCATCATTGAGATGTGCTGTATTGATCTGAACTCCCTTTCCTAACTTTGCACCCGAGAGTCGATAAAAAGTATTACCGATGAATGATGGAACTAAATACGGCAAGAAGAAAAGAGCTATTCGGTGAAAAATCATCGACCAAGCCCACTGAATTGTTACAAAAGACTTCAGTGGATATCTCCCCGGCTTCAGCCTCGGTCGAAATAGCCCTCCCAAAAGCCCAGAGAAAATCACTAGAGTCACTCCCCAAACAGTTATTCCCAAACCAAGTGCAACTCCGATAATTACAAAGTCCTCTAATAGCACACTATCTATACGGTTGAATGAATCAAGACTAGCTCCAAACAGCCCCACAAACTTGAAAAAAATATAGATTCCAGGAATGGAGCAAAGACCTATAATAAGGGCAAGAAAGGGAACAACCATAGCCGTTAGGGAATTTTGGATTAGTGTGAAAGCCCTCATAATATCACATCATTAGTTCCAGAAGCCACCTCTTGATCAACCTCTCTAGCGACCCGAATCCCCTCTTCGACATCAACAACGAAGAAGAAACACATTCCCATCAAGATGGGAACTACTACACTCAGAAGCCCCATTCTGCTATCGATAGAGGCTGCTACTATTGCATACAGAATTGGCCCTAGGACAGATACCGCCTTCCCAATGAATGCGAAGAATCCAAAGAACTCAGTAGTCTTCGAGGTAGGTATCAGCATACTGAAGAGACTTCTGGATAGAGCTCCTGCGACTCCCATTACCATTCCAAAAGTCATTCCAAGTATTATCCACTGTGAATTAATTCCTAGCCCTGCAGGCTCCCAGACATTGTCTCTTAACAAGTTAGGCCACCAGTCTATTGGCCCCCCTTCGATAACTGTAGGATGTTCAAGCCCTACTGAAGAGGCCCCATCTAATGCTCCGCCTCGGAAGGAGAAGGAGAATCTGTGTTGAGTATTATTTTCCATCCTTAGAACCATTAACTGGGATTCTTCAAGACTTAGTAAGGAACGCTCATTATCGCCCGATTTCAAGAATTCTAGGTATGCCTCCCTGAACTCACTATCCCCCTCTCCCGTCTCACTAACCCAACCATCCACCCCTCGATTGTAAAGTGTTGAAAGCTTGTATGAATCCTCTTCCTGATCCCAGTCATAACGGAAGTCATACCTGTCGTGATCTCCCTCTAGCTCAAGAGGTGCAAATCCCACTCCCAGAACCGATACAACACAGAATATCGCTAGAGATCCACCTAGAATCTTCTTGTTACTGTACCTACTAGCTAGCGAACCGCCTATGATAGTCATGGGAATAGCGACTATGTTAGCAGAAAGAAGAAGAACAAAATTCATACTGAAGTCTATTCTCAAAACTGAATCTGCATATGCCGCCGCTAGCCCTCCAATCGCATTTACTCCATCATAGAATAATAGATACCCGCACATGAATAGAGTCAGGACCCTATATCTGCGAATCTCAGAGAATGTCTTACGTATCTCTCTGACTCCATCTATTATCGCTTCAAGAAACGAAGAATATTGAGTAGGATTTGGTATTTCCGGCTCAGGAGTATTTCTAAAAATCGGCACTGAGAAACCTAGCCACCATAAGGCGCTAGTTAGGAAAACGAAGCACTGAACATTGGGGTCTTCGAATCCAAATCTTAAACCTACAATCAGATGAAGCGTAAGTAGTGTCGAACCACCTAGAAAACCATACGCATACCCCCAGCTAGAGATATGATCCATTAGACGTTTATCTCCCAGATACGGAAGGAAGGCCGAGTAAATAGCATGACCGCCAGCAAATCCTATGTTGCCCATAATCAGGCAAATCGCTAGGAATTTGTATGACGAATCCTCACTCATGTATGGAGCCAATCCCATTAGAGCAGTGAACAGAATTCCAATGATAGTGTAGATCTTCAGAATCTTTTTCTTAATAGGCATCCTATCGGCTACGGCACCCAATATCGGACTGACAATGGCCACAAAGACACTAGAAATTCCAAGTACCAAGGCATAGAAACTGTCCCCAGTAAATGTCATACCAGCATATTCAGCGCTTCCTCCATTCGCCAGATTGAACATATTGGATAGTAATGTCGGCACTACCACGGTAATTACCGTGAGTGCGAATGCCTGGTTCGCCCAGTCAAACCAATACCAGCTTTTCAGTGACTTCTTAGATTCCGAATCCATTTCAATGAGAAGCCTCTCAACCTCGTCGGAGCTAGCAATCAACTTGCCGAACCCCCCTGACATGAATCGCTGAGATTATCTCTGGTCTTTAGTGTCGTCTACGTAATCAGGTATCTCTCGCCTCACCAAATAGTAGTCAACGTCAATAACACTCCCCCAGAGCGCACCACATGGCTAGTTCATGCGGCTTGATGGGAGACGGCGATAAGCCCGTTAAAATCCATCACCTAGTCAAGGCGCCTGAGAATACACCTGAATCCATAGCTTCTAGAGAGTCATGGGATGCATCCAAGCCAGTTACTGTATACAAGACTCCTGAGAACCTGCCAGACGGTACTCCCTGCGTTGCAACTACTGTAATACTTCGTACGAAGGGCTGTGTGTGGTGGTGGAAATCTGGATGTACCTTTTGCGGATACTTTAACGATGTCAGAGATGATGTAACTGCTGAGGATATGTTCCTTCAATGGGAAGAGGCCAAGAGAGTTACGAACAACTTCCGAGATTGCAAGATGGTCAAGGTTTACACTTCAGGAACCTTCTTTGAGGATAGAGAAAATCCACCAGAGTGGCAGGAGCACGTCCTCAGAGAGACGTATGAGATGGGACTGCACCTAGTAGTAGAGGCACAAGCCCAAATGTGTACTCCTCAGAAGCTACAATGGGTAGCTGAACGACATCCAGGGTGTACTGTTGCCATCGGCTTAGAGGCCTATGATAACACTGTTCTAAGATTCCACGCTAACAAAGGATTCTCCCTCAAGCAGTGGCATAAAGCAGTGGATATTCTCAGAGACAATTCTCTAAGAGTCAAGACATATCTTCTGTTTAAGCCACCCTTCATGTCCGAAGGAGACGCTCTTGAACACACAATATCTTGGGTATCCGAAGTCTCCAAGATATCTGATGAAGTATCGATTAATCCGATGAATATCCAGAGAGGTACAATTGTGGATAGGCTGTTCCGAAACAGAGAATATCGACCTCCTTGGCTGTGGTCATTGGTCGAGATGATCATCAGAACTCATGACGATATTTCTAAGACTCAATGCAGAGTAATCGTTCATCCAACAGCTGGTGGAAAAGCAAGAGGATCGCATAATTGCGGGTCCTGTGATTCGGAGGTCGTTGCAGCAATTGAGAGATACTCAGTTTCTGGAAATCTAGGCGAATTTGTCGGATTAGGATGCGAATGTAAGAAGGTTTGGCTTTCCGAGATACAGAGTGATTCAGCACTCCCTACTCCTATGGGTTCCGGGATTCATCGCAGAGGAAACCCTCTGGACAGATTACGTGCTCCATGATACTGAGAGACTGTTCCCCTCGCCCAACGCTTAAAGTGCCATCTCCGTTGGTTCGTTCCGCTTCTGTTGCGTTTCGCGGGGTGTATGTCTGTGTCTATCGAAGTACCGAGCCCAATTGATGAGTTCATTCAAGGAGAGAAAGAACCGGCTTCGTCCGGTGTTGTTGTGGTTCTCGGCTTCGTGTCAATGCTTTCTTTCCTCATCCTTTATGGGATTCTATTCCCAGGGAGAGATATGCCAGTGATTTCCCAAGTCTTGCCCATGTTCGAGGGAGTTTTTGATTCAGGAATATGGTTCTTCCTTCTTGGAGTCATCTTCGGTGCATTCTCGATCATAGCAACTATGCTCACGGAGGCCACCAGCGAGTGAGGTAATTATTATGGATGTAATAATTTCGACTTTAGCTACTTTCTGGCTATTATTAGCACTATCCTTCTTTTTGATCAAGAGGGGTCTCTGGATCTTCAATGATGTAGCCAAAGGACTGAGCATGTTCATGCTGGAAAAGGCATTGGGTCCAGCCACTGACTTTGTAAGCGGGCGACCTGGATCGTCTTCTTCTACATGGATAATCCATGGTCTAGTTTGGGCATTCGTCGCTTCGACCCTTACATTCATCGGCCTATGGCTAAATCATGATGCTACAGCCCTGCATAGCTTCGAATCCTGGGGCTATCGCCCCGAATCCTCTGAGCTGATATATTCAGGAAGGCTAACTGCTCTTTTCGGCGCTATTGGGATGTTGGTAGTTGGGACCTCACTTTACTCACTTCCTAGACTATGCGGCACCCATCTTGCCAGCGAGTCAAACGCTACCTTGGTATCTTTACTATGGACGCTATCTGTATTGCTAATGTTCGTAGGATCGCAGAATGCAGTTATCATCGGCATCACAATACTTCCAATCGCAAATCTACTTCTGACTCTAGCTTCAACTGCCTTGGTAATCAATATGATACTCACAGTTTCCGAGGCTACCCAAGAGATTCCATTTCCTGGGTGGCTCATCGTATTTGCGTTCATAGGAAATATAGTGGCTGTCCTAGCTGTTTTCATAACTGGTGCATTCAATGAGGGAGTGGGCCAATGGCTACTCTTTCACCTCGCTGGAGGGACCTTCTTCTTCTGTGGGGTAGCTGGAGTATCGCTTTACTCTGTTTCTGTCGGCTCCGGCAATCCTCTATGGTCAAAGTCCCTAGTTGCATTCACGCTCTTCGGGGCCTTCATCACAATAAATCCGATGGGATCTATTGATCCATCGGTGGTCGTCGATTTGTTCTCCCTCACGAGTAACGAACTTGCACCATCATCTAGAGATGTCATATCAGGTTCCTTCCTCATGGCCCTCTCTGCAATCCCAATTATCGCATTCAGTGCTAATATGCTGGTTACAATGAGGGGCTCAGATGCCTTCGTTGAGAATCCAGATTCTCCAGGAATCGCCGAGCTGAACCTAGGGGCTTGGATGCTAATTCCTATTGCTATAGGGTCGCTGTTTGTCCAAACCGACGCTCTCGGAGGCGTTAATGAGCTGAACGGGATATCACAGTCCCTCGATTTGATGGCAATATGGCTGGTAATGATGCCGTTGTCAGTAGGAGCCGCTCTGAGCGTTTTACCAAGGGCCAGCGGAAGGCACCAACTTTCGGCTAACCGCTCTCGATGGGCCTTCTGGATGATGTCAGGTGGTGCTTTCCTCGGTCTCCTCATCACACTGATGTCTGACTTCACAGATATGGCACTTACCGAGTCTATGGCCGAGCAAGGTTCCTCCATTAATCAAGAGCTTAGAAAGGTCGGATCAGTGATGTTCTATGGTACGGTCATCGGAGCGATATTCCACTGTACAAATACAATAAGCGGACAGTACAGGGGGCGTATCATGGGTGATGTATCGAAAGCATCCTTGTCATCTATAGCAATCGAGTCTTACAGCCTAACAGGGCCTACCACTATCAGGAAGATACTTGCTAGTGGCGCCAATCTTGACACAGAAGTCTCGCCTTCAGAGCAGAGCGAAGAGATGGGCTCAGCAACCGAACTTTGAGGACATAAGGCCCACTACGTGGAATGATATCCATGCGAATAGGACTAGTAGGAAAGCCCAATGTCGGCAAATCTACTTCATTTTCTGCACTTACAGAGACTGCTGTAGAGATTGCAAACTACCCGTTTACCACCATAGATCCTAACGTCGGTATCGCATGGCTTCCACTAAGACATCCATGTGCCTGCTTTGAGCTCAGGCGAAAAAGAGAACGAGAAGGAAGGCTAGAGAGCGTGAGTGAGGGAGATCCACGCAAAGGAAGCATATGTACTCCCAACTCCGGTGGATGTACAGGATATACTAGGCTAGTCCCAGTTACAATGATCGATGTGGCGGGGCTTGTCCCCGGCGCACACAAGGGAAGAGGGAGAGGGAATCAGTTTCTCTCAGACTTAGCAAGATGCGATGCTCTGATCCAGGTCATAGATGCTTCTGGATCGACCGATATCGAGGGAAATCCTGTTGGTTCCGGGGGATCTAACCCTATTGAGGAATATAAATTTCTGACTGCGGAGCTAGATGCATGGATCAGTGGGATACTGAGTAATGGATGGGAAAGGGGAGCTAGGAGAGTTCAAGCAGAAGGAGAAAGAGGGCTGAATGACTTCATTCTGGACAGGCTCACAGGAATCGGTGCCAATGAGAGGCACATCAGTGTGGGCATCTCATCTGTAAATGAAGCGTATCCGGATGCAGGAATGCCCTGGACCTGGTCAGAAAATGAGATTACAATCTTGGCCTCCGCTATTAGGACACAACTATTCCCTATATTCGTCGCCGCAAATAAGGCTGACAAGGTATCAACAGAATCTTGGACGGATCTAAAGAAAATTGTCTCGGAGTCCGGCGGAATTGTAGTTCCCACAAGCGCAGAGGCCGAACTTGCACTAAGAAGGGCTTCTAGTGCAGGACTGATAGAAAACACACCAGGAGAGTTTGAATTTCAAATCACGGAGTCAGGTGAAAAAAGCCTTTCAGAAAAACAGAGGAGCGCACTCGAGTCGATTTCATCATCTCTCAGACATTGGGAGGGAGGAGGCCTCCTAGGATTACTTGGAGAGGTTATCTTTGGTAACCTTGGAAGAAGAGTTGCATATCCAGTTCAGGATGAAACGCATTGGACTGATGGAGACGGCAAAATACTTCCAGACGCTCTTCTAGTAGCCGCTGGAACTACTGCTAAGGAATTGGCTTTTCAAGTCCATACTGATTTGGGACAGGGATTCATCAAGGCAGTTGATGCTCGCTCAGGAAGAGTAATTGGCTCGGACTATGAAGTGATGGATAACGACGTGATTAGGATACACTCCAAGTAGTAAACTACTCAGCCGGCTCCGCCATCGATTCCTCTATTACTATTTCATAGGTAATCATTCTCCAAGTAATGTCAAAATCCTCGTCAGAGTCCACAAAACCTCCTACTACCGGGGCTGAGTTAATTTCGGCGTAAATGGTGGCTGACCAGACTCCAATACCATACCCATTATCATTCCAAGTCTCATATATCGTCTTCTGAGATGATGCAATACTGAAACTCTCACCAGTGTAGTTGGTCGTTACATCCCATCTCATTGTGAAGCCACCATTTCCTCCCATACAAGTTCCTTCAGCATCCTGATCTTGAATATGTCCTGAGGAGTGCCCCACGACATCAAGCAGGTCGCTGGCTCCTTCCACATTGTCCGAGAATCCCGGACCCGGGTCATCATTGTCATTACACTGGATAATTAACTCGATGAAACCTATTTCCATATCTCCTAAATCTTCTATTCCAACCAAGAACTCGGTCATGTGGGTGTCTCCATCTTCCAAAACCGTTGACTCTTCAAAAATAGACTCACTTTCACTGAAGCTAACTACCCATTCGCCTTGTCCAAAGCCCCCCCCAGCTACTAGATCCTCATCCGCTAGGGGCATCCAGGCGAAATACAGTGGAAATAGGAACATGAAAGCTACTGTACCAGCCGCCATCCCGATTTTTCTTGGGCTGTCAAGAATGTCCAATACCATCTTACTCAAACATACAAAATCGGCATCTCTTTCAAATCCTCTCTCTGGTCACTGCTAAAAACAGCTGATTTCACTTACAATCATCTATTCGGCTTAGAATAAACCTTCAGAAGAGAAAACTCTCTTTGATTTCCTGAATTCGGGAATGAAGTATCCAATCATAGATCTCTCCCAGAAACTCCATTTCCAGGGACATCTCGGTAACGAATCAGTCCAGTCACGAAGGAATGAAAGCCATTCCTCTCCGTCTATTGATACAGGAATCTCAAAAGATACAATTGTGACTTTTCCGGCCGAACCGGGAGTGTAGCTCCATGCTCTCAGAGAGAATCCTTCGGCAATGCCTTCTCCAATTTCCATTCCTAGAACTCTTGCGGAATTGGTTATTGGCATAACAATGGCCCATCGGTGAACCACTCTCGACTCTTCAAGTCTAAAACCGGACCATCCCCGATTCTCACACGCGATTCTGAAGTACCTTACTGCATCAGTTACGGTGATGGAAACCGGAATCTCCAGTACTCGGGTAGAATGCATATGGTATCGCTCACAGGCTATCGCCCATAGCGCCTTCGCGATTCAGTTCAATTAAATGCTGCTTATCCAAACAACGAGCCGAGACCTTCGAAGCCACCATCTTCTTCCTCAGGCTCCTCTTCAACTGCGGCCTCAGCAGGAGCTTCAGAGGCTCCTCCTGTGGCAGCAGGTGCGGAACCCGAAGCAACGGGTGCAGCTATGGCAGTAGCCATAGCTTCCCCGATATCCACGGATCCCAACGAAGCGACCAGTGCCTTAACACGGGCGCCGTCAGCATCCACTCCGGCAGCGGTTAGCACAGCGCTAACGC
>MDTB01216706.1_pt1 | contig 14678 bp, 11 predicted proteins | sample 811161 | NCBI WGS metagenome assembly MDTB01 (sample SAMN05326650, study PRJNA326480) | marine metagenome | isolation source: seawater | place: Mediterranean Sea | collected 2009
TCACCACCATAATACCATGGGTAAGGAGGCATATTTTCTAAAAGCAATTGCACACCTTCAAAATTTATTTTTTTTAAATTTTTTAATAAATTAGAATATTTTCTTCTTTTATCAAGGTTGTAAATACTATCGAAACTATGCCCACCTGGATGAAGTACTATTCTAGGACCTCTACTATTTTTAATTATAAAATGATTTGAAATTTTTTTAGTTAACTCGACTACTTGATTTAGCATATCTAAACTTAATGACAGAATATTTTTATCTTCAGATGTAAAATCTATTAAATGATCTTTAAAATATTCTGGAGCATGCACAACCAATTCTTGGTTAAAATTATTAACAATTGGTTTTGGATTTATAAGCTCTCTCCAGGTAAGATGAATTTCAATTAAGTCTGGCTTGTCATCTAAATATGACTCAAAATCTCCTAATCTGCCTATCATTCCCCACTTCATAGGTATTTTGTTAGTTTTTTTTTTCTTTATTTTAAAATGATTTTCTTGCAAATATTGACCTTTGCTAACATTTTTCAATAATTTTTTATTAATATAACCTTCTGCGTTTAAGCTTGTTATTCCATAACCAGGACTTCTTTCGTCTAAGAATTCTTTTTTTAAAATTATATTTTTTTTTAATTTTTTTCTGTAAATAAGAGATTTACCTAAAATTTTTTTATTAAATAGAGCATTTTGACTTAGGTTTTTGGAGCCATCTCCTAAACAGTCTTTAAATTTATTTAAATTGAATTTTTTTAGAAAAAATTTTAAGGTTGGTTTATTTTTTCTAAGATAATCTTTAATTATTTTTGACTCTGTTACAAGTTTTTCTAACTCATGTGGTTCTAAGGAGCTATTGTGGTCAGGACCTTCTGCTTTCTTATTTAATGTTAAATGTCTTTCAATAATTTGTGCACCATAAAATAAGGATATTAGGGAAGGGCCCAAATCTCTTTCATGGCCGGAATATCCCACATTTTTAGATATTTTTTTTAATTTTTTTATGTAAGACAGGCCAATTTCTTTGTTTGAGGGTGGATAGGAACTACAGCAATGGAGTAAAGCATAATCTTTTTTTCTTTTTTTTAATATAGAGTTTAGTTTAGAGATATTTTTATAGTTACTCATGCCAGTTGATATAATTAATGGTTTTTTTATTTTCACTATTTTATTTATAAGAAATAAACTTTCAGCATCGGGTGAACCAATTTTAATAGCATCGACAGTAGACAAGTTACCCAACTTAGCTGAATTTTCATCGAATGGCGTAATGATTACTTTTAATCCAAGTTTTTTCGAGAATTTAAAAAGATATTTATAATCACCAATTTTTAATTGGTTTTTTTTTAATTGGTTAAATATATACTGGTGAGAAGCCTCTAAATTATTATTTTTATAGTTAATTTTTTTATTATAAATTCTGTTCAAATCTCTAATTTGAAATTTAACAGAATCTGCACCAGCTTTTTTGCTTTGTTTTATCAATTTGATTGCTTGTTTTTTATCTCCATTGTGATTAATACCTATTTCTGAAATTATAAAAGGAGAATTTTTTTTTAAAATATTATCCATTATTTATTTCATCATTTATCATTATTTGAATTATTTTTTTATAATTAAGTTTTGGCTTCCATTTTATTTTTTTCTTAATTAAATTTATATTTGCTTTTCTAGTGGTAAGAATTTTTTTATTTTTATTTTTTATTAAGATATTTTTTTTTGGAATTGAAAGTTGATTACATAATTCATTTACAAGATTTTTTAAATGTATAGATTTACCTGATGCTATTACAAAATCGGTAGGATTTTTATAATTAACCATTTTTATTATTGCATCAACAACTTCTCCTGCGTAGGAAAAATCTCTTATATGACTCAAGCTTTCCAGATGGATAAATTTCCTTTTACCCTTTTTTATTTGTATACCCTCTTTAACTAGTTTTTTTATTATATAGTTACTTGGCCTTCGAGTTGACTCATGATTAAATAAGATGCCATTTACAGCAAACATATTATATTTTTTTCTATAAGTTTTCACAATTAAGTGTGAAAATGCCTTAGAACATCCGTAAGGGTTTTCTGGATTGATATTAGAGTTTTCGGAAATTTTTTCTCTTGTGTTGCCAAATATTTCACTTGTTGATGCATTAAAAAACTTAATTTTTTTGTCATATTTCTTTATAGCCTCTAAAAAATTAAGAGTAATATTAGAAATTGAAAGATTTGTTTTTAATGGCTCAACCCAAGAATGTCTTGGATTTGACTGACTTGCCAAGTTATAAATAACTTTGGGTCGATATTTTTTAATTATTTTACTAATTTGTTTATAGGAATAATTAGTATTAATTATTTTTATTTTTTTTAGATATTCCTTAATATAGATTTTTTTTTTATTTTCAGATGTTGTTAAACCAATAATATCAAATTTTTTATTTAGCTTTTCACAAAGAAAAGATGCGTCTTGACCTGAAATTCCAGCTATAATAATTTTTCTTTTCAATTTAAAATATATAAAATAAAGATAAGTAGATTTAAATGAAATTAATAGCTTTAAAAGAAAAAATATCAAGCCAAAAGATTATTAATATTAATTATTTTAATTTATTTTCTTTTTTATCTCCTCCCATAATCAATATTGCAAAAAATCTAAAGATTGTATTTAATTTGAAGAATGATGTCATTCTTTTGGGTCGAGCAAGAACTGGGATCTATTTATTAGTTAAACATTTCCTCAAACATACAAAAAATAAAAAAGTTTTAATTTCTCCTTACACAATCCCAGCTATAATAAATTTAATTCAATTAGCGGGAGGCAAAGTAATTTTTGTAGACAGTGAACCTAACTCTACATCTATGAATATTAATCAATTAAGAATGTTGGTAAGAAAAAATAAACCTTCTGTGATAATTATAACACATTATAGCATTGTAGAGAGAAATTATTATAAAATTTATCACTTATGCAAAAAAAATAATATTAAATTAATTGAGGATAGTGCTATATCACCAGTTGGAATTTCAAACAAAAAATTAATCAATAATTATTCCGATGGGTCTATTTTCAGTTTTTCTTCATTTAAATTAATAAATTATTTTTATGGTGGAGCACTTAGATGTAATAATTTAAAAATACATGATGAAATTTTGAAAGAAGTAAGCAATTGGAAAAAGTTTAATTTTATTAGCTATTTTCCACAAATATTTAAAACATTGATATTTCAGTTAGCAACATCAAATTTTATTTATAACTTTTTTACCTTCAATCGTCTTAAAAAAAAAATAATAAATTCTGAAAATAAAAATGATAAGATATATTTTAGTAAAAAAAAATTTAAAAAAGATAAAACATATTTTTTAAGACCATCTGATGGTTGCTTAAATGAAATAGAGTATAAGATTAAAAATTTTGTAGGTGAAATTAAACATAGAAGGATTATTTCAAAAATTTATTTTAGTTATTTAAAAAAATTGTCAGTACCAAAAGATATAAGTTTGTCTGAAATAAGAAATAGTTCATGTTATAATTATCTAATATCCGTTCGTCATGCTAATTATATTAGAAAAAATCTGTTTAATAACGGATATTCAGTCGGAAAGACATTTTACGAAAATTGTAATAATTTAAAAGATTTTAAAAATTATGCAGTTAAAACCACCAACTTAGATAATCTTATAAATAAGCTATTAATTCTACCAACACATAAAAATATTTCAAAAAACTATGCCAAAAAATTGTCATTAGAAATAACTAAAATAGTAAATAGTAATGATTATAAGAGACTCAAATAAAATTAAAAAAAAAATTATTACATCAGATTTATCAATAATAGGATCTGGTATTTCAGGAATTTTCTTAGCTTATCTATTAAGAAACCAAAATTTAAAGATTTGCTTAATTGAAAAAGGAAATACTAAATTTAAAAAAAAAGAACATTTGTATATTAACAAAAATATTTTCCACTCTGGAGCTTTCAAAGAAGAGGGAATTAAGATAGGAGGCAAAGGTAATATTTGGGGAGGCCAGCTTGTAGAATTTTCAGAGCAAGATCTAAAAAAAAATAATTGGGGATTATCGTATCCTGAACTAAAAAAATTATATAAAAAAGTATATCAAATATTAAAAATTAAAATTTCAAGAAATCCAAATAATATTAATAGCAAATTAATATTTGAGAACTTCAAGATTAAAAGATATTTTTCATATTTTTTAAAAACACCAAGTTTATACGACTATTTTTATAAAGAACTTAAAAATTATGAAAATATCGAGATATATAAAAATCTTTCAGCAGTTAAATTAAACTTTAGAGGTAAATATGCAGAAAACATTGAATGCAACAATTCAAATAATGACAAAATATTAATAAAGGCAAAGAAGTTTATATTTAGTATGGGTACATTAGAAAATAATAGGTTTTTCTTAAACAATCAGATTTTGAAAAATACTCCCATAAGTAAAAATAAAAATATAGGAAAATATTTTCAAGATCATTTAGGTATTATTATTGGAAAATTAAAAATTAATTCTGAGACTAAATTTAGAGATTATTTTGAAAATGGTATATATAATGGCATAACATATCAACCGAAGATAAAATCAATAGATAAAAAACAACCAATTGGTATCAGTGCTGAATTTCATTATAAATCGAAAGATGATGCAAGAATTTTTCAACTAAAAAAAAATATTAAAAATATCCGTCACAACTTTAGTATAAAACTTTTTTTAGATATTTTTAAAGACTTTAAAAATATTAAAATTTTATTTGAAATTTTTTTTCACTATTTGTCAAAAAAAAGAATCAAAAGTTTCTTTGATCAGAAAATAGATGTATATGTACAATCAGAGCAAATCCCAATATCTAAAAGTTATCTTGAACTATCAAGATCAAGATCAAAAGATAATAATTATAAGTTGAATGTGAATTGGGATATCACAAATAAAGAATTAGAAAGTATTAGAGTTTTTTCAAGAAACTTATTTCAATTTCTGAGAAAAAAAAAAATTGGTAAAATAATATTTAATGAAAGCCTTTATAATAAAAAAAATTTTGTAAAAAGACTACGTGATACCAATCATCCATCAGGAGGTTTATGCATTGGAAATTTTAATAAAGGTGTTTGTAATAAAAATATGCAGTTATATAATACTAAGAATGTTTTTATTGCAGGATCCTCTATTTTTCCTAATTCAAGTTATGCAAATACCGGATTAACAATTTTAGCTATGACATTAAAGTTAGCCAACTATTTGAAAAAAATTAATTAATAGAACTTTGTATTAATTTATTTAGTTCGCTAGCATAAATTCTCACATCTTTACCATATGAATTAGTTGGTTTCTCTTTAGCATTAGAAATATTTATCAAGTGCTGAGATAGCTTCATGTAATCATCAATTTTAAAAAAATAAGTTTTTTTATTAGATTGTTCTTTATGTACAGCGATAGATGATAATATCATTTTTTTATTCAAAGATTTAGCTTGTTCTACTGTGCTACTCCATCCTTCATAAATGGATGGGTTAATCAATGCAACAGAACTTTTGATAATAGACAATAGGTCATTAAAGTTTATGACACCTAGATGCTTAAAATGCGAATTTAGTCCTAATTTATTAATAGTGAGTTTTATATCACTGAAATAATTTTTACTTCTATAATCAAAACTTCTTCCAGTCATTACAATTAAGATGTTTGTATTTAATTTTAGTTTTTTAATATGATTGATAGACTTTATTATTAAATCATAATTTTTGTGTTTCCAAAATTGATTGGGAACAATAAAATAATTTTTAGGTAAATTATATTTTTTTTTGATTAAATTTTTACTAGTTATATTTTTGGCATTAAATACAAATCTAAATTTACTAATTACAATCTTTTTTTTTTTCTTTTTACCAAAATATTTTAAAAATATTTTTTTTGCATGATTGCTAGATAATATAATTTTATTACAATTATTAATTCCCATTTTTATATTAATATGCCTTAGTAATCTTTGTATAAATGAAAACATATTTTTTAATTCGAGATATTGAAAATCAGGTATCCAAAAAAAATTTTTTACCTTAGACTTATTACCCAAATATGTTGAATGAGTGATTAAATCAACATTATTTTTTATAAGAAAATCGTCAAATTTTTTAGACCTTCCAAAGATAAAAATTTTTAACAAATTAAAATAATAAGAAATTTTTTTTTTATTAAATAAATCTGTGATTATTATATTCTCTCTATCGAAATATAGATTTGCTGATTTCTTATCTTTTTTATTTATAAAGATTTTAAATATATATTTATCTGTATAGTATAAATTTAATACTTTAATTAAATTTGCAATTACATTTACTCCACCCAACCAGTTATTTAAATTATAATTTAAGACAAATCCAACTATAACTTTTTTATTTTTTTTTCTTTTATCCATAATATTTTATTAATTATGTCTTTATTAAAATCTCTTTTACTTTTAAACTTTATTTCTTTTGTTAGTTTTTTAATATTTGGAATTAAATATTTAGGATTTATATTTTTACCATAGTTATTAAAACTTATTGGATATTTTCTTCCTATGTTTTTTTGTATTATTTTGATTATTTGTTTTGTTGAATATAAGTTACCAGATCCACAATTAAAAATGTTTAATCCTTTTTTATTTAACTTTATAAATCGCAAAATTATCTCTGAAAGATCTTCAATGTGTATAAAATCTCTCACTTCCTTACCTGTACCCCAAAATATCTTTTGAGACTTCAGAACTTTCTTTATAGCATCATAAATAAATTGTTTTTTTAACCCAATTCCAAAAAGAGACGAAATTCTTAAAATCAAAATATCTAATTTAAATTTTTCTGAATAAAAAACACATATACTTTCAGATATTTTTTTATTTAATCCATAATGTGAAAATGGATGTAATGTATTATTTTCTTTTAAACTTTTCTTATTAGATGTTACACCAACCGAAATAGTAGATGTAAAAATTATTTTAGGTCTTTTTTTCAGGTTACTTAAAAAATCTAATAATATATATGTAGATAAAGAGTTTTTATCAAAGTCTCTTAGGGGTTCATAACCAATTGATTTTCCAGCACAGTGAATAACATAATCAACATTTCTACCCACTGAAAATAAATTTTTTTTAGAGATGGAACCACTTAAAAATTTCTTATAACCAAATTTTTTATAATCTTTAATTTTCCACTTGCCATGTCCAATTCCATAAACATGATACCCTTTTTTAGATAAATAATTTGACAAGTTTTTTGCTAAAAATCCTTTAGCACCAGTTATTAAAACTTTATTATTCATTTTATTTTAATTTATTCTTTAGTTTATTAAAAAAAACTTTTGGATTTTTAATTAATATTTTTATTAGATAAATAAATCTCCATGGCCAAAAATTATATTTACCATTAAAGTGATTTTCAAAAACAAATAAATCTGCATTTTTATCGATGATAATATTTTTTGGATGATTATCAAACGTAATGTCGTCATCATTAATAATTCTGCTATATTTGTTAACATCGTATCCATATGTGTGAGTTGATTCATGATTGAACCCAATATTTTGAACTAGATTTTGATTAGGTGTTATTGTAACACCTTTATTAAACCATATTGAAGCTAACCATACGTATGCCCAGCTATCTATCTTATTAGCACTTACTAAATCAAACTTTCTTTTCCAATATTCACTTTCATACTTATGTTGATGTAAAGATTTCCATTCATTACTTGATTTAAAGTTGGTCCAAAAATTCATATTTTCATCATAGTCATTCCAAGCTCTTTTCCATGTAGCCCAACCCCAACAATGCGCATATTTTGAAAAATAATAATCAGCATCACCAATTTTTTTATTTTGAAAATTATTTCCTGTTATGGCCTTTATACGATCATTATCCTTAAATTTATCGATCATTTGCGAACAAAAATTAAAAAATTTAATTGATGGAATACAATCATCCTCTAAAATTATTACATTAGTTTCTTTTGATAAAACCCAATCTATTGCCTCTTTAACAGATTTTCTACATCCTTTATTTTCTCTTGATAATTTTATATTTATATCTTTTGTCCAATTAATATTTTTTATCTCTTCAATAATTTCTTTGTTAAGATTTTTGTCATTTGAATTATTTTTTCGTGGTCCATCAACATTTACATAAATTTTTGATGGCTTAATTTCTTTTAATTTCGATATTAATATTTTAGTTATATGTGGTCTATTAAATAAAAGCAAAAGGACTGGTAATGTCATTAATACTTCCTTAAAAAAATTACTAACAACAAATTACTATTTTTTATAAATTCTTGATCTTTAAAAATATTAATCGTTAAGTAATTACATGTTTTTTCAAAAAAGATTTTATTTTTCATTAAATCTATTTTAAGTTTACTAAATATATTTATTAATGTATTAAATATTAAAAAAAAAATTTTTACAATTATATTATATCTATAATTTAAAATGTTGATACTAGGGATAAATGTATTTCATGCTGATACTTCAGCAGTGTTTGTTAAAGATGGTAAAATAGCTTACGCCGCAGAAGAGGAAAGGTTTGCAAGAATTAAACACTTTTCAGGATTTCCAATAAATGCAATAAGTGAAGGATTAAAATTTTTGGGCTTGAAGTCTACAGATATAGATCTAGTTACCATGAATTATGATTTGAAATACAATTTTAAAGAAAAAGTTCTATTTACATTAAAAAATCTTCACAAAACATATGTTTATTCTAAATTATTATCTCTCAAATCAAGATCAAGCATAGATGAAATTTTTTTATCACAATTTAAAACCAAGAAAGAAATTAAATTTTTACAAATACCACATCACAAATGTCATATCGCTTCATCATATTTAGCATCAGGATTTAAAAAAAGCATAGGATACAGCTATGATGCATCAGGAGATTTTTCTACAATAGAAAGTTATATTTTGGATAACAATAGTTTTACATTATTAAATAAAGTTAATTATCCTCATTCTTTAGGAATTCTTTATCAAATGATTACTCAATATCTTGGTTTTAAAAATTATGGAGATGAATATAAAGTTATGGGTTTACAATCATTTGGGAAAGCTTCATTAAAAAACGAAATTTTAAAATTGATAAAAAAAGCTGATGGTAAAAATTTTAAATTAAATTTGAATTATTTTACACATAGTAATGAAAATTTAAGTTTTGAATTTGCTAATAATAAACCAACTTTTCCTGATCTTTTTTCAGATAAAATATTTGAGTTACTTGGACCTAGCAGAAAAATTAATGAAAAATTAACTAAACACCATATGAATATTGCAGCATCATTACAGGTAGTATTTGAGGATGTTGTGTTTGAACAATTAAATTATCTTTATGATAAATATAAAATAGATAATTTATGTATGGCAGGTGGTTGCGCGTTTAACTCTGTTTTAAATGGAAAAATAAAAAAGAGAACAGGGTTTAAAGATATCTATATTCACTCTAATGCAGGAGATGCAGGTGGAGCATTAGGAGCTGCGCTAATTGCTTCTAGTGAAAATGATCAAAACTTTAAGAATGTAAATATATCGACGTCATCATTTGGAAACAGTTATTCATCAGAAGATATTGAAAAAAATGTTGTAAGTAATTTTGTAAAAAATAAATTATTTAATTTTGATAAATTTGGTGATGAAGATGAATTGTTAGACGTTGTCAGCGAAGGTCTGATCAAAGGAAAAACAATAGCTTGGTTTTCCGGAAGATCTGAATGGGGACCAAGAGCCTTAGGCAATAGATCTATTTTAGCTAATCCAGCAACTCCGAATATTCAAAATATACTAAATCTGCAAATAAAAAATAGAGAACAATTTAGACCCTTTGCTCCAATATTTATGGAAGATAAAATAAAGGATTTTTTTAATTTGGATGAAAAAATTCCTTTTATGAATTTTGTTTTTAATGTTGAGAAAAACATAGAAAAAGTTAAAGGGGCTGTACATGCAGATAATTCCTCTAGAATTCAGACAATAAACAAGCATCAAAATGAGAGAATATATAATTTACTAAATAAATTTTATTTAAAATCTTATATTCCATGCCTGATTAATACCTCTTTGAATATGAATGAGCCAATTGTAGAAACACCAAAAAATGCATTTGAATGTTTCGCAAGAACAAATTTAGATTTTTTAGTAATGGAAAATTATTTAGTTTCCAAGAAATGAAGTAATTATAATGAAAAATCAAGCATTCAAAATTTTAAAAATAAATTGGAATAAAATTAAGTTTAGAATTTTTAATAACTATCTCTCAATAACTACAAACGTTTTACACAAAATTAACCATACTTTATCTAAAGCAAAATATAGTAAAACTTTCGATAATTACAAAAAAAATTCTAATATAGTTAATTCATTAAAAGAAAAAGGTTTTGTAATGAAAACTAATTCAAAAGCTAGTAATTTAGAGATATTAGCACCGATAATTTCAAAAAATTTTGATGAAAAAAAAAATTTAATATACCATGATGCATATATATCCTATTTAAATCCACAAATTCTTGATCAAGGATTGTTATTAAAGATTTTTGATGATGAACTAATTGACCTTTTAGAACTTTATTTTAACTCAAGTTTTCAAATTTATTCATATCATATTTACAGAGTAGAAGAAAATAACAAAGATGATAAAGTTAGTCATCTTTGGCATGTTGATAATTCTACAAAACATAGCATAAAGTTGATGTTTTATTTAGACGATGCAGATATAGATAGCGGAGCTATGCTCATTGTTCCAAAAAAAAAAACAAAAGAAATTTTCCAAAAAGGTTTAAATAAAAGAGAAGATTTTCATATACATCAAACTGAATTCAGTTCACAAATTGAAACTTGTCATGGAAAATTTGGAGATTATTTAATATTTCAAAATAGCAATTGTTTACATAGAATAAATAAACCAAAAAAATTAAAAAGAGATGTAATAAATATTAACATTTACCCTTCACTAAAAAAACTTGATATTAATAATGTTAATTTAAATATTTTTTTTCTAAATTCAGGTTTTTCACTAAACCCATTTACTAATAAGCCACAAAATATAATTTCAAATGAAAAAATTGAATAAAATTATTTTAATACCAGCTAGATCTGGTTCTAAAAGATTAAAAAATAAGAATATTAAAATAATTAATGGCAAACCATTAATTTATTATACAATTAAACAAGCACTAAAAATCAAAAATATAGATCATGTGATTGTTTCTACTGATAGTAAAAGATATGCTAAAATCGCAAAAAAATATGGAGCAAAGATATTTTATTTGAGACCAAAAAATATTTCCGGCGATAATTCAAGTGATTTGGAGGCATTTAAATATAATGAAATATGGTTGAATAAAAATATGAATTATTTCACTGACATTTATGTACATTTAAGACCCACATTTCCAAATAGAAAAATATCAGATATAAATAAGATGATATCAATACTAGAGGAAAAATTTAATAAAATTGATAGTGTGAGGAGTATTTTTGAGGTAGATGAAAAAATTGAGAAATATTATAATTTAAATAAACACGGTTATTTGGAAAGTGAATTAGGTATAAGAAGATTAAGCAAAGATAAAGATTTTAAATTTAATCAAAGTGACGGTGTTTTAAAAAAATGGTTTAAAGGAAATGGTAATATTGATGTTTTTGTTGCTCGAAATTTAAAAAAAAATTCTGTTTCTGGAAGCAAAATTTTAGGATATGTTCAAAATAATAAAACCAATCTAGACATAAATAATATTAGAGAATTTAGATTAAATTCAAAACTTTTATAATGAAAATTTGCCTAATTTTAGATCATCCGCAAAGAGATTTGTATGGATACTTAACGCTCATTAATAAAATCTATGATCACTTTGAAAAGATAGACATAATTCCAATGTATCATATTTATGAGGTATTTTTAAAAAATTACGATGTAATTGTTCTTCAAAATTTAAGACCTGAAAATATTAAAATTGCAAAGATTTTAAAAAAATCAAATAAATTTGTATTTGTGATTGATAATGAAGGGATGCCCTTTGGATGGGTCAAAGACAATACACATATTAAAACTTTTATAGAAAACACATCCAAAAGCCTAGAATTAATTCATGAATATTTTTTGTGGGGTAATTATATGTTTGATGAATTAAAAAAAAATGATGTAAGAACAAAAAAATTATATGTTACTGGACACCATAGATTTGATTTATTTAAAAAAAAATATCATTTTTTATATAAGAATAGAAAAACAAAAAAAAAAGTAATTGTATTTAACACAAATTTTCCAAGTAATAATCCAAGATATACAAAAACAAAAGTGAATTTTTCTGATATGCAAAAAAAATTCTATTATAATAATATTGATGCTAGAAAAATTGTTAAGGAGTCATTTGAAAATGAAAGAATTATTTTTAAAAATTTTACAAAGTTAATACTCAAAGTATCTAAGGATTTTAGAGATTGTAAAATTTTAATAAATACTCATCCATTTGAGGACTATAAATTTTATAAAGACAAAGTTAATATGTTAAAAAATGTGTTAGTTTTAAAAAATAATTTTAAAAGTCCTGAACTCTATAAGAACTATAAAAACATTATTACCTATAATAGCACCACATGTATTGAGACAATGTTATCTGATTTTAAAATTCTTAGCCCAAATTTTATTGATCCAAATCAAATATTAAATAAATACTTCAAGGATTTTTCAATTGAGTGCCAAACATATGAACAACTAAAAATCTCATTAGAAAATGGCAATCATAATTTTATAAAAGAGAATGAAAAAAAAGGTTTGTCTTATTTGTTTAATAATCAAATAGCTGATGCATCAGATATTATTGCGGACAGAATTATAAAGGTATCAAAGGAAAATATTCTAAAAATTCACAAAAATAGAAATTTTTTTAAATTTATTTTTGATCAGCATAATATAGTCAGTTTTACATCAGCAAAGAATATTATAAAATTAACTATAATATTTTTATTAGGATCTAGGGGTTTCTACAATTTAAAAAAAATTTTTAAGAGAAATTATAAGTTGAAAACTATTGATTTGAACGAGGTAAAAAATTTTTTGAACAAGTTAAATTCTAAAAGAGATTATAATATAAAATTTTCCAAACCTCAAAACATGAAATTTTTTATCCGAAATTTAACCTCAATACAAATTAAATAATTTATTTAAAGTTTTTAATAAAACTATTTAGAACATCTTTAGGGTAGAGTTGCTTTAAACATTTTTCATCTCCACATCCTTTTCTACCTAACCTATAAATGCATGGGGAACATTCTATTCCAGTTCTTAAAATATTCTTATCTTTTAAATTTAAGTAAAGATTTGGATAAAAAGTTGGACCATGTATTGAAATATGATCTATTTCTAAAGATCTCACAAAATGAAGAAGACCATTATCATTTGAAAGGAAAAAAGAGCATTTGTTTAAATTATTTAAAGAGACAACAAAATCATTATTGAAAATTTCTACTTCGTAATATTGATTAATATTTTCTTTTATATAATTCAATAACTCTCTCTCACTCTGACTTCCAAACAAATATACTTTTTGGAAAATGTTAGTAATTTCTGGCAATTTCAGAAATTCTATAAAATAATCTTTAGGCCATCTTTTAATTTTCTCTAGATCCCCAGATCCTGGTATTATCCCAATGATTTTTTCTTTTTTATCTTTATTAGTATTCTTCTTTATAAAGTTGGGTAAATTAAATTTCTCATTATTATAAACACTTACTTTATTTTCTAGTATATTTGCTATTTCAAACATTTGTTTATGTCTATCTTTTGTTAGATGTAAATATTTATCACCTATTTGATGTGAAAAAAAAATACTTCCTAATTTGGATTTTTTATAAATCTTATATTTTGAATAGATTAAAATTGAAAAAAATAATGATTTTGAAAAGTTAAGATTTGGATCAATTATTAGATAATCATATTTTTTGAATATTAAACTAAATATCAACTTTAAGTTTCTTAAAATTGACTTTGATGTATAGTAAATTTTACTTGTATTATTTTTAACAAAACTTTTAATTAACTCTTCATTTTGTTTGTATTGAATTATAAAATCAAAATGAAATCTTTCATTAGATTGTTCTAATCTTAATAAAATTTGATCTAGTGGATATAAGAAATCTCCAATCCCTTGAGGAAATACCATTAAAGTTTTTTTAGTCATAGTTTTTTGATAAAAATATGGGTAAAAGCACCAAGAAAAGAAAAAATATTACCATTATATATATATTTTTTTTGTTATTTTTTTTTCCTAATAAATTAACATATTCAATTGTAATTCTTGGTGGTGTCGTACAAAATTTTTCATAATCATTTAAAGTGAAAGATGTATTTATAAATAAACTCTCATTTGAAGATAAAATAATTCTTCTATCATCTGCACAATTAGCAGATACCTTTGACGATTGTTTAAAATAATAGTTTTTTATTGCCTCTACTGCCAACTCGTTAATTTTTGTGTTTACAGATCCTATATGAACAACTAGTGCAACAGCATGTTTATTTTTTATATTTTTATAAATATTTTTAAATATCTTATAATTTTTATTTGTATTTTTATCAGCGTTTATTAAGATCTTATTTATAAATTCCTCATGTAATTTTGATGACTTTAGATCTTCCAAACCA
>MDTB01035964.1_pt1 | contig 14677 bp, 9 predicted proteins | sample 811161 | NCBI WGS metagenome assembly MDTB01 (sample SAMN05326650, study PRJNA326480) | marine metagenome | isolation source: seawater | place: Mediterranean Sea | collected 2009
GGAGATACTATCACATAACTTAAAATATTATCAAGCTTATTAGAGATTTGAATATTAGCATGATTAAATTGAGAAGCAAGAACTGAGATAGATTGATATAGAAGAACAAGACCAATAGGAGCTCCTGATACAAATATTCCAATAAATGTAAAAATAAATCTTACGACACTTTCTAATGGATGATGTCTGTTTGCAGTTGTTGTGTCAACTTTGTGATCAGTATGATGAACAATATGTATATGCCATAATAATTTAACCTTATGTTGAACTAGATGAGGTAAATATGCTCCAATTAAATCAAGTAATAATAATCCAACAATTACACTTACTAATGTGGATGAGTTTATAAAATGTATAATTCCAAAACTATTTTCATTTGACCAATCAGAAGCAAAAATTAGTAGAAATGCAAAAAAAAAGTTTACAATTATTGTTGTTATAGTTAATAGAAAGTTTGGAACTGAATGGATCCATTTCTTATAGTTAAGAAATTTAAAAGGAACAATTCCCTCAATTACCCAAAAAAAGGTAATACCTGAAATAATTATTATTGCTCGTTTAAGAGACGAAATATTCTCAAAAAACAATAATAAATTTTCCATACTAATTATCTTCTGATCCGTCTCTATTAGGAATTCTAAGAGGTGGCCATTCATCTCTTTCTCCAGTTAATGGATTTATAGGAAGAACTCTTCTATTTCTTGGCATTAACTCATCTTCTTCACTAGCCAAATAGGTTAAAATAGCGACTAATATTACGTTATCCCTTACATCATCAAAGACTATCTTATCATAAGTATCTCTATTGGTATGCCATGTGTAAAAATATCTACTTTTTCCTCCGTAGGAAAAATCCAGAGCTGTCAAATTAAATCCAGGTACACCAGAAGAAACAAAATTTCTCCAATCAGATGAACCACCGGCTCTTACCATCCTTCCATTAGATTCCTTTTGAAATAATGGGATAGGTACTCCTGGAAATTCTGTATCAATTTCATTCCTTATTTCAGATGGAACATATTGTAGCCACTCTCCTATAAATCTATATGCTTCAGTGAATCCATGGCCATTAATTTTTACAGTTCTACCAGTACCATTATCTTGATTAAAGAGAGCTTGTAAATTATTTACAATATTGGGATTGTCTTCAACAAATGCACTTGAACCATTTAACCCTTGTTCTTCAGCACCCCAATGACCAGCAATAATAGTTCTTTTAGGATTTGGGTATAGTTTTTTTAAAATTCTCATTGCTTCCATCATAACTATTGTTCCTGTTCCATTATCTGTTGCACCTGTTCCTCCTCCGGTAGTATCTAGATGTGCAGATAGAATTATATATTCATTTGGTTTTTCAACACCTTCAATTCTAGCAATAGAATTGTAAGTTGGAACTTTTCCTAGTTCTTTTGATTGGACATTTACTTTGATTGTTGGTCTTTGGTTATTTTTAGCAAGTCTATACAGAAGACCATAATCTTCAAAACTTAAATCTACAGTTGGGGTTTTTGGACTAATACCAAAGTAACCCGGACTAAAAATTGTGTTTGTTCCAAATCCACCTCTCCAGTCACTAGTTATAATTGAAGCAGGTTTTGCATCTTCAATTGCTTTGATCATATCTTTTCGAGTATAACCTGTCTTTCTGATCTTTCTTATATACCTATTTCTTGATGTATTTCTATATCTTCTTATTTCATTTAATGTACTTGGCTTAGCCCATCTTTCAAGATCATAATCAGGTCTTCCAGATATATCAGTCTCAGAAAACAGAATATGTTTTCCCTTAATTGTCTTTAACCACATATCAAAAACCTCCTTTGATTTATAAGGAATCAAAACAGCTTCAGCTAAAACACCATTTTTTTTTGTACTAGCACTCCAAGAGAGTTGTTGTCCTTCTAGGGATTTAACCCATGGTGTCATCATATCCATGTGACTAATGCCTCTTTCCCAAGCTCTCCATTGACCGAATTGTTCATTTTTAGCATTAATTCCCCATTCAGAGTACTTTTCAATAACCCAGTTATGTGCTTTTTGCATTTGAGGGGTTCCCGTTAGTCTAGGACCAATTTGATCAATTAATTGGTGAGCTAGAATTTCAAGCTGAGAGTTATCCTCAGCTTCAGAAACTATTTGATTTATAGTTTGAAGTTTACTTTGAGAAAACGTAAAACTAAATGTAAGTAATGCAATTAAAATATATAGGAAATTTTTCATAATCATAGTTTTTTTAGTCGCTTAAATATAACTAATTCATTATATTTCAAGTGTTAAAAAAATTCAAAATACATATATTTATAAAAAACTATGTCTATGAAAAAACTTGTTTATTTACTGACACTTATATTAATATTTTCAAATTTAAGCTTCTCTCAAGAAAAAAATGATAATGATGAAAAGTTAAATAAAAACCTTCCAATAAAACCTGAAAGATATTTTCAATTAAAAACTGATAATGGTTCATGGATGTCTGTTGATGTTAGTCCAAATGGGGAAACTATAGTATTTGATTTACTAGGTGATATTTATTCTATACCAATTTCAGGTGGAAAAGCAACAAGAATTACCAGAGGAATGGCATTTGATTCACATCCTAAATTTTCTCCTGATGGAAAATCACTTGCATATATTAGTGATAAAAGTGGAGGAAATAATGTTTGGATCAGAGATATAGAATCTAATGACTCAACTCAAATAACTAAAGAGACTGATAATCAGACTGCCTTTGTTGATTGGACAAAAGATGGAGATTATTTGATTATTGCAAAAGGTAGAAGAAATTTAAAGTTACATATGTATCATAAGGAAGGTGGAGGTGGAGTTAAACTTATAGATAAGCCATCATCTATTAAAATAGTTCAACCTGAAGTAGGGGCTAATGATAGATACATATGGTATGCTAATAGGACCAACTCATGGCAATATAATGCAGGTCTTCCACAATATCAAATTTCAAAATATGATAGAGAAACTGGAGAAGTAAAAAGAGAAACATCTAGGTTTGGTTCTGCTTTTACTCCAACAATTTCACCAGATGGTAAGAATTTGGTATACGGAACTAGATACGAGGATAAAACAGCACTAAGAATCCGAAGTCTGGAGACTGGATATGAAAAATGGCTGGCATTCCCAGTACAAAAAGATGACCAAGAATCTCAAGCAACAATGGGTGTTCTTCCAAACATGGCTTTTACACCTGATAGTAAACATTTAATCTTATCATATGGAGGAAAAATAAATAAAATTGATATTGAAGAGGGTGTATCAAATGAAATTCCTTTTCAAATTAATGAGACTATAGAAGTTGGGCCTGAATTGAAATTTGACTATAAAATTTCAGATGATAAAACCATGATTGTTAATCAAATTAGAAACCCATCTTTATCTCCAGATAATAAAAAAGTAGCATTCACATCATTAAATAAATTGTATCTAATGGAATTAGAAACTAATGAGATTATCAGGCTAACATCATTTGAGGATGAAATAATTGAGGCAATGCCAACCTGGAGTCCTGATGGTAAAGAAATAGTATTTGTATCCTGGAGTGATCAAAGTGGTGGCTCACTTTTTAAAGTAAGATCAGATGGAAGAAAAAAACCCTTTTTACTTACTCAAATCAATGATAAGAGAATAAATGGTGTTTATATGAACCCAAAATGGGATCCAAGTGGAAATAGAATTGTTTTTACGATGGGAGAAGCCAGAAACTACAGATATAGCGAGGGTCCAGGAGCATTTAAATCAAATGAAAAGATTATGTGGATCTCTACCAATGGTGGTCAACTTAACTACATAAGTGAATCAAATGGAAGGTCATTTCCACATTTTGTTAATGGAAAAGATAGAATTTACCTTTTCCATAATTCTAAGGGTCTAGTCTCGATTAAATGGGATGGAACTGACGAGAAAAATATTATTAAGGTTACTGGTTCAACTCCTTATGGTTCTGGAGATACAAAGAGACCTTCTAATGCTAGCTTAATTTTGATCTCTCCAGATGGGAATAAAGGTTTAGCAAAAATTAGTAATAATATATATAGTTTTACTATTCCATATACAGGTTTAGAAACTTTAAAAATTTCAGTCTCTAATCCTAAATTCTCAGCTTTTCCTGCGAGAAAACTAACTAAAATAGGTGGTGAGTTCCCTTTATGGACTAATGATTCTGAGTCAGTAAGCTGGTCTATTGGTAACTCTTTTATAATGTTTAACTTAAGTGATGCTGAAGAATTTGAAGCTAAGCAAGATGAAATGGATGACGACAAATCTGAGGAAGAAAAGAAGAAAGAAGAATTAGCTGCTAAAATTGCTGAATTGAATCCAGAACTAGCAGATGAAGTATCTGAAGAAGATGAAAAGGAAGAATTCTTGCCATATGAGATTCAAATCAAAGTATTAGTTGATAGGGATATTCCTGAGAGCTCTATTTTATTATCAAATGCAAAGATTATAACCATGAATGGAGATCAAATAATCGAGAATGGAAATATTTATATAAAAAATAATAGAATTGTAGAGGTTAGTGATAAAGAGATTAAAGTAGAAGATAAAAATATTATTAAGATGAATATGTCTGGAAAAACTATTATACCAGGATTTGTAGATACTCATGCCCATATGTGGCCAAGATGGGGGCTTCATAGATATCAACCTGCTTCATATGCAGCAAATCTTGCTTATGGTGTAACTACTACAAGAGATCCACAAACTGCAACTACCGATGTTCTAACTTATGCTGATATGGTTGAAACTGGAAAAATCCTAGGTCCAAGAGTATATTCTACTGGTCCTGGTGTAGGATACTGGGGATATAATGTAAAAAGTTTAAATGATGCAAGAGATATTATGAAACAATATTCAAAATATTATAACACCAAAACAATTAAAATGTATGTTGCAGGAAATAGACAACAAAGACAATGGATTCTAATGGCTGCTAAAGAACAAGAAATTATGCCTACAACAGAAGGTAGTTTGAATATAAGATTAAACCTCGCTGAAACTATTGATGGTTATCCTGGTCAAGAACACAATCATCCAATATATCCAGTATATGATGACATTATTGGTTTAACTGCTTTTACTAAAAAAGCATACACTCCAACTCTTCTTGTAACTTATGGAGGACCATGGGCAGAAAATTATTATTTTGCATCAGAAGATATTCATAATGATGAAAAAGTAAAATTCTTTACTCCAAAAGATGAACTTGATTCTAAAAGAAGAATTAAATCAGGATGGTTTCATGAAGATGAGTATGCTTTCACTGAGCTTAGTGAATTTGTTAAAGACATTGTTGAAGAGGGAGGTATTGCTGGAGTTGGATCACATGGACAGTTTGAGGGAGTTGGATACCATTGGGAATTATGGAGTATGGCATCTGGAGGCATATCTAACCATGATATGCTCAAGGTAGCTACAATACAAGGGGCTTACGCAATTGGTCTTGATACAGAAATTGGGTCTATTGAAAAAGGTAAATTAGCAGACTTAGTCATTCTGGATAAAGATCCACTTGATGAAATTAGAAATACTAATTCTGTAAGAATGGTTATGAAAAATGGAAGATTATATGATGGAAATAATTTAGATCAGATATATCCAATAAATAAAAAATCAAATAATTTTAATTGGCAAGAAAATCCGCCAAATTCACTACCAGGAATCAAAAAATAAATACTATGAAAAAATTTATACTACTAAACTTACTATTTATTAATTTAATTTTCTCTCAAGATTATTATTTTTCTAAATATGGCCCCTTTGATGACAGAATAAAGTCTCCAGAAGAGTTTTTGGGATATCCAATTGGAGAAATGCATACACGTCATGACTTGATATATTCATACATGGATTATTTATCTAGTGTTTCTGAAAAAGCTAATATTTTTCATTATGCAACATCATATGAGGGAAGAAAACTAATTTATCTAATTGTTAGTAATTCTGAAACAATTAAAAATTTAGAGTCTATTAGAAAAGCACATATCTCATACATAGATCCTAATGATGAAAATTATAATAACCAAAACAAGCCAAGTGATTTTCCTGTTATAGTTAATCTGGGATATAATGTTCATGGAAATGAACCCTCTAGTTCTGAAGCCGCAATGTTAACTGCCTATACATTAGTTAGCTCAAAATCAGAGGAGGTTAAAGACTATTTAAGCAATTCTATTGTTTTAATAGATCCTACTATTAATCCTGATGGAAGAGATAGACATACACAATGGGTTAACAGCTATAAAGGTTCACCTCTAGTTGATGATCCTCAAGATGCTGAACATAATGAATATTGGCCTGGAGGAAGAACAAATCATTACTGGTTTGATTTAAATAGAGATGTGCTTCTTGGGATACATCCAGAGACAAGAGGTAAAATTCGCTTTCATCATACATGGTTCCCAAATGTTACAATGGATTTTCATGAAATGGGCACAAATAGTACTTATTTCTTTGTTCCATGGAAAACACATGCTGCAAAAGATCCTGTAATTCCTCAAGAGAATTATGAATATTTTGAAAAATTATTTGGTGGTTTCTTTGCCAAAGGATTAGATGAAATCGGTTCAATGTATTTTTCTAAAGAAGCATTTGATAAAACTTATCCCGGTTACCACTCATCATATGCGGACCTTCTTGGTGGAATCGGAATGCTATTCGAGCAGGCTAGCTCGAGAGGTCATAAACAAAAAACCCAGTTTGGTGAAATTACGTTTCCATTCACAATAAGAAACCAGTATGTTTCTGGTATGACAACAATTAAGGCATCCGTTGCTATGAAGGATGAATTAATGGAGTATCAGCAAAGATTCTTTGCTTCAGCATTAACAGATGCAGACAAGAAGAGAATAAAAGGTTACACATTTAATCTAGGAAGTGATAGAAATAAAACTAAAGCATTTATAGATAAATTAATGATTCATGATCTAAAAGTTATTAGAAATGGTAATGATTTTTTTGTTCCAACTAAACAAAAAAATTATAGAACTGTTAGATCTATTTTTGAAACAAATACTGAATTTAGAGATAGCGTTTTTTATGATGCATCATCATGGTCAATTGCAAATTTTTATGATATTAATTACTCTCCTTCACTAAGAGAGATTAAGGGAGTTGAAATTGAAAATTTAGATAATATTTTTAGTTCAAATTCTGTAAATAAAGTAGAATATAGCTACATAATTAATTCAGTAGATTACAATATACCAGCAGTTATAAATAAATTAGTTGAAGATGATATTTTAGTTTCTGCTGCATTCAAACCTTTTAAAATTAATACGACTCAGGGTTTAAAGTCTTTTGATTATGGGTCTTTAATTATTCCCGTAAGTCTTCAAAAAATTAATTCAGATAATTTATATGAGACTCTTCAAAATATTCAACAAAAATTTAATGTTGATATTTTTTCAGTTTCTTCAGGTCTTAGTTCAGAAGGAATTGATCTTGGAAGCCGATACGTTGTTCCAATAAAAAAACAAAAAACCATGATGATAATCGGAACAGGAGTGAGATCATATGAAGCAGGAGAGGTCTGGCATCTTTTAGATCAAAGGGTAGGTATGCCAATTTCAAAAATACCTGTTAGGAATTTTGATAGAGTAAACTTAGATAATTATTCTACAATGGTGATTGTATCTGGTAACTATAATTTTAATGAATCACAGATTAATAAGATAAAAAACTGGGTAAGTAGAGGAAATACAATTGTTTCAATTGGCTCAGGATCTAAGTTTTTAATTGATTCAAATATAGTAGATGAAGAATTATATGAACATGAAGAAAGTGACAATATGAATAAATTTAAACCATATATTGATGCTCAAGATAATATAGGTAAAGAGCAAATAGGTGGAATTATTTTAAACGCTCAACTTGATATGTCCCATCCTCTAAGTTTTGGATATGAAGATCCAATTGTACCAGTATATAAAAACAATACTGTGTGGTTAAAACCATCTAAAAATGAATACTCATCTGTTGTTAGATATACACCCAATCCATTAATTGATGGTTTTGTAACAAAAAATAATTCTGAAAAAATTGATAAGACAGTTTCATTAGTTGTATCTAAAGTTGGTTTTGGAAGAGCAATCTTATTCTCAAATAATCCAAATTTTAGAGGATCATGGTATGGAACTAACAGGTTATTTTTAAATGCAATTTTACTTGGTGACAAGATAAGAATACCTTAATGAAATGGATTAGAGAAATAGGGCCAGGAATATTAATTGCTGCAGCATTTATTGGACCTGGAACTGTTACTCTCTGTACCATTGCAGGTGTATCCTATGGTTATTCATTGATCTGGGCATTAGTTTTATCAATTTTTGCAACCATATTTCTCCAGGAGCTGTCTCTAAGAGTAGGATTAGCAACAAAAATGAATGTAGCAGAAGTTATAAGTAAATCGATTAAGTCGATTTATCTTAATAAATTCTTGATAGTACTTATAATCTCATCCATATTAATTGGAAATGCTGCATATGAAGCTGGAAATATTACAGGGGCATCATTAGGTATATCAGGAATTATTAATAATGATTCAATTAGCTATATTCCTGTCTTCATTGGTATAGCTGCATTTTTAATTCTATTTCAAGGAAACTATAAATTAATAGAGAAATCTCTGATTTTTTTGGTTTTAACAATGAGTATTTCTTTTTTTATAACTGCGATAATTACAAAACCTAATTTAAAATATCTAATTGAGGGAATGTTTATTCCTAGTTTTGATGATAATAGTATTTTAATAGTATTAGGTTTAATTGGAACAACTGTTGTCCCGTATAACATTTTTTTACATTCATCATTAGTAACTGAGAAATGGGATTCTATTAAAAAACTTAAAACAGCAAGAATTGAAAGTTTTTTATCAATTTTTTTAGGTGGTATTGTCTCTCTTTCAATTATTGTTACAGCAGCATCTGTAAATACTCAGGATGTCAAAAGTGTAATTGATTTAGCAAGGGGTCTGGAGCCATTGTATGGAAAATTTGCAATTTATTTTCTTGGAATCGGTTTATTTGCATCAGGTATAACATCTTCAATTACAGCACCTCTAGCAGCAGCATATGTAGCAAAAAGTTGTTTTGGCTGGAAAGACTCAATGAAAACTCTCAAATTTAGACTCGTATGGATGATTGTTTTAATTTTTGGAGTAGTTATTTCTTTGATTGAACTAAACCCAATAGAAATAATAAAGTTTGCCCAGTTCTCTAATAGTTTACTTCTTCCGATAATTGCAATTATTTTATTATGGTTAGTAAACAACAATAGTATAATTGGAAGAGAGTATGGTTACAGGTATCAAAATATATTTGGAATTATAATTATAATGATTACTATAATTTTAGGAATTAGAGGACTAATTTTAATTTTCTAATGATAAATATTAATTGTGATTTGGGGGAAGGACTAAATAATGAGCATATAATAATGCCTCTTATTAATTCATGTAATATTGCATGTGGAGGTCACGCAGGAGATTCTCAAAGTATGATTGAATGTGTGGAAATTTCAATTAAGAATGATGTTAAAATTGGTGCACACCCTTCTTATCCAGATAAGGAAAACTTCGGAAGAAAAAAAATTGATATTTCAAGATCTAATCTATATTACAGTTTAATAGATCAAATTGAAAGACTTAATTCAATTGCTGTATCATATGGAAAAAAAATTCATCACATTAAAGCTCATGGTGCTCTTTATAATCAAATGTTTAATGATAAGGATTTATCTGACTTTTATTTAGATACCATTAGAGGCTTTAAGGAGGAGTCTTATATATATATACCATATAATTCAGAAATTGAAAAATCGGCTTTAGAAAAAGGATTTAAAATAATGTATGAGGCATTTGGTGATAGAGCTTACAATGATAACCTATCTATAGTAAACAGGGATGATAAAGGTGCTTTGATTAATAATCCTAGATTAGTTATAGACCAAATTACTAGTATTATTGATTCAAAAAAGATTAAGTCAATAAATGGTGTATGCAAATCAATTAAAGCTGATACAATTTGTATTCATTCTGATACTGATAATTCTATTGAAATTCTAAAAGAAATTAATAAAGCTTTTAAAAATAAAAAGTAATGGAATTCTTTAATCTAAATGAAAACTCAATATTAGTTTCATGGAAAGATGAACTTAATTCAAGTTTAACAAGGTTGATCTCCTCATATAAAACTGAAATTTTGAGTTTATGTAAAGATGATATTAAAGATTGTGTCCAATCAATAAAATCTATTTTAATAACAGTTGATTTAAAAAGAACTTCAATTGATGAAATAGTTGAAAAAATAAGTATAATAGATTATGAAAAAATTAATAATTATGATAGAATTATCAAAGTCTGGGAAATACCTGTCTGCTATGATATAGAATTTGCAACTGATATAAATCTTCTATCTGATATAAACAACATTTCTGTAAGAGATATAATTGATACTCATTTATCAAAAACATATGATGTCCTTTCAATGGGGTTCTTGCCTGGATTTATGTATCTGGGTAAAACTGATAAAAAACTTCATTGTGAAAGAAAAGAAAAACCTTCATTAAATATTAGGAAAGGTTCAATTGGTATTGCTCTGGATCAAACATGCATATACCCAAGTCAAAGCCCTGGAGGTTGGCATATTATTGGTAATTCACCAATAGAATTTTTTAATCTCAATTCTCAACATCCTTGTTTTAGTCAGCCAGGAGATAAGATACAATTTGTGGAAATTTCTAAATCTCAATACAAATCTTCTATTAATAGACTTGATAAACCAAAATTAATAGAATTATGATCAAATTTATTTCAAAAGGACTTTATACAACAATTCAGGATTATGGTAGATTTGGTTATCGTAATATTGGAGTTCCATCTTCAGGTTATATGGATAGGGAAAGTGCTCAGATTGCAAATCTTATTCTTGGTAATCCTATAAATAATCCCTTAATAGAGGCTACACTTATTGGTCCTACTATTAAGTTTGAAAAATCTACTTTTATATGTATTACAGGCTCTGACTTTAATCCAATGTTAAATGAAAGTAAAATAAGTTTATATACCCCCGTTGAGGTTAGTAAAGGAGATATACTTAAAATAAATAACCCATCTATTGGATCTAGATGTTATATCTCAATTAAAGGGGATATTATACTAGATAAAGTTCTTGGAAGTAAATCCTACTATTCTCAGATAAGCAATTCTAGTGTAATTGAAAAGGGTGATGAATTTAAATTTGAAGCAAATAACATGAATCTAAATTATAAATCTATTCATCAGAAATTTAAGCTGAATAAGAACATAAAAGTATTTAAAGGTCCAGAATTTAATTCTCTTAGTCAAGATTCTATTAATCAATTATTAAATCAATTATTTTCAATAGGAATAAATAATAGAATGGCTTATAATTTAAAAGAAAAAATAGAAGCTGGTGTTCCTTCAATAATTTCATCAGGAGTTATACCAGGGACTGTCCAGCTAACTCCTTCTGGACAAATAATAATCCTCCATAGAGACTGTCAAACAACAGGAGGATACCCTCGAATTTTTCAATTAGATGAAAGATCTTTAAATAATTTGGCACAATTAAGAATTGGAGATAAAATTAAATTTGAGTTAGCTAATCTGTAAAAATATTTATTTCTATAACGGATGTGTTTTCTAATTTTCTAATTTTTTGATTTTGTTTTCTATATAGTTTTTTAAAAATTTTTGAATCCTTAAGTTGAAAGTTTATACTATCATAACCTATTGTTAGATCTAATGAATCTATTTGTTTTTGAATAAAATTTATTTCATTTTTTAAAGCTCTTCTCTCTAAACTGCTATCAATTCGCACTGACTTTACTTTTCTTAAAAAACTACTAACATAAACGCTACTCTGTAATTGACTGTTATATCTATTTTGATTTTGCAATTTTCTTGAATTTATATTTATTCTAACTGCCCCCTCGTGTTTAAAACTAAACTCTCTTTTAGATATAAACTCTTGAAGATTAATTAAAATCTTTAAATCTGATCTATAAAATTGAGATTTTAAAAGACTCTCTAAGAATTTATCCCTATCTCTTATAGTGTATTCACCTCCAAAAAGAATAATAGTTGGAAGTCTATTCGTAGCTACATCTACGTTTTTCAAATCAATTTTTGACCCTTCTTGAGTGTAAATGGGTGTAATAAAAAAAAACAATAATGTGCTAAGAATAATTAACCTCATTTATACAACTGATAAACAATATGAAATCATTTAGAAGGTATTATATATTTTAAAGGGTTGAAATCCCATATATATGGAAGAACAAAATATACAAAAAGGGATAAGAGTATAATTGATAAAATATTCATCCAAACTCCAACTCGAACCATATCAGGAATTCTTAAATATCCTGAACCAAAGACTACTGCATTAGGTGGAGTAGCTACAGGGAGCATAAATGCACATGAAGCAGCTACAGTTGCAGAAACCATCATAATAAATGGATGAACATCAATTGTCATTGCCATAGGGTATAAAACAGGTAAAAGCATTGCAGTGGTTGCTAAATTAGATGTTATCTCAGTAAGAAAATTAACAGATGCAATTAAAATGAAAACTAATAGAAAAAGTGAAACACCATCCAATAAAGTCATTTGAGTACCTATCCATAAAGCTAATCCACTATCTTTAAATCCAGCTGCTAGGGCCATCCCTCCTCCAAATAATAATAAAATTCCCCAAGGAAGTTTTACTGCTTCTTCCCAATTTAAAAGTCTCCTTGTTTTGTTTTTTGTTGGTAGTAAAAAAATTATAACAGCACTAATCATTACTATAATTGTGTCATCAATGACTGGAACTAAAATCTTTAAGAGATTATCCCTTGTTACCCAAGCAAATGCTGTTAAAGCAAAAACTATTGCTACTAGCTTCTCCTCATAGGAAATTCCACCTAGTTTATTTAATTGTCTTGATATTTCTGATCGACCTCCTGGAAAAGACTTTTGCTTAAATTTAAATGCAAAACTAGTTAAGTACTTCCAGCATAAAAATAACAGTATTATTGATATAGGAAGACCAAATTTAAACCATTGAGCAAAGGTTATCTCGTATCCAAATGACTCTTGAACTACTCCAGCTAGAACTAAATTCGGTGGTGTCCCAATTAAAGTTGCAACACCTCCAATCGAAGCACTGTAGGCAATCCCTAGCATTAGAGCTTTTCCAAAGATTTGATTTTCATCCTTATCAGTATCAGGATTATCTTTTAGTTGAGAAACAATTGCTAGAGCAATAGGAAGCATCATCACAGCTGTTGCTGTATTAGATATCCACATTGACATAAAAGCTGTTGCTATCATAAAACCAAGAATAATGTTAACAATATTAGTACCAATAATGCTAATTATGTTAAGAGCTATTCTTTTGTGTAAGTTCCATTTTTGTATTGCTATTGCAATTATAAATCCACCCACGTATAGGAAAACATATTTATGACCATAGGAGGCCGTGGTTTCAGATAGACCTAATCCACCAGTTAAAGGGAATAAAATAATAGGTATAAGAGCTGTTACTGCAATAGGAATTGCTTCAGTTATCCACCAAATTGCAATCCAAATTGTAGATGCTAATACTGCATTAGCTTCAGAGGTTAAGCCCTCAGGATGGAAAAATAACAATACTAAAATAAATGCTAAAGGACCTAGAATTAAGCCAATATTTTTAGAGTTAAATTTCATACCTTCAATCTAAAAATAATCTATTTCTTCTTAAAACTCTTATTTTTAAACAAAAAACCTTGAAAGTAAATTACCTTCAAGGTTTCGCGGAGAAAGAGGGATTCGAACCCCCGGAGGTGTGACCCTCAACAGTTTTCAAGACTGCCGCATTCGACCACTCTGCCATTTCTCCAATTGAGATGCAAATATACATGATTTTGAGAATAAAAAAATATTTAAAACTTTATATAAATAAAAAAGAATTATCTTGTTATTTAACATGCTGTTAGATATAAGTTCAATTTTAATTTTAGTTGGTATTGGTCTTTTTGCTGGTGTTGTAAATACACTTGCAGGTGGCGGATCTTTGGTCACTTTACCTGTCTTGATTCTTTTCTTGGGACTCGATGAAGCTACTGCTAATGGAACAAATAGGCTGATGGTAATTACTGCAGCTTTAGTTGCAAGTTATGGTTATAGAAGCAAAGGAATAACTACTCACCCATGGGGGTTATATTTTGGAATAGTAGCTACATTTGGTGCAATTATAGGAGCTAGAATAGCTATTGATATTGATGGGGATACGTTTAAGAGATTCCTTGCAATTATTATGATTTCAGTTGGACTAATTATTGTATTTAGATCTAAATCAATTGCGTCTCTAGATCTACCGGAAAGATTATCTGGTAAGTATCTAATTGGAGGCTTGATTGGATTCTTTTTCATAGGAGTTTATGGTGGATTTCTTCAAGCAGGTGTAGGTATTGTGATTATGCTATTATTAACTCAAATAAATAGAATGAACTTATTAAGAACCAATTCTGTGAAAGCTTTTTCAGTATTTATTTATTCTATTGCAGCAGTCTTAATATTTGCTTTAGATGGAAAAATTTTATGGATGGTTGGTTTATGGATGGTTCTTGGATCAGTAGCAGGAGCCTGGTTATCAAGCAGATGGTCTGTAAAGAGAGGAGA
>MDTB01205408.1_pt1 | contig 14677 bp, 6 predicted proteins | sample 811161 | NCBI WGS metagenome assembly MDTB01 (sample SAMN05326650, study PRJNA326480) | marine metagenome | isolation source: seawater | place: Mediterranean Sea | collected 2009
GACCTCACACATGTAAACGAGGGAGTTCTATCCTCGAATGTATTTCCTCTGGGTATTGGGCTTTTGGGCACCTATTTGCTAAAAAGCGATATCGGAAAATACTTGAATGTTGAACTATTTAAATATCCGAATGATTTAACAGCCAAGCTAGAAGCTTGTGGGCCTCCAAACATAATTGGGTTTGCAAATTATTCTTGGACATTTGAGATCTCGTTTGCCTTTGCGCAAGAGGTGAAATCCAGGTGGCCGGAAACTGTGGTGGTTTTTGGAGGACCGAATTATGGCCTAACCGATCGAGAGCTTAAGGTTTTTTGGCACAAAGCGCAAGGTGTTATCGATTTTAATGTCGTCCTTGAAGGAGAAGTCGCTTTTTACAAGCTAGTCAGGCAGTTGATTAACGAGAAATTCGAAATTTCAAAAGTAAAAGAATACGCAAATGAAAAATTAACCAATATCCACTTTTTGGATCAGAACGGTACTCTTTCAAAAACTCAGATTGAAACCCGTGTAGACCTAAACGATTTACCATCTCCTTACGTCGAATCGGACTTAATGGAAAAGTTTTTTGATGGAAAATTGGTTCCCCTAACACACACGACTCGAGGGTGCCCTTTTAAATGCACATTTTGTTCTGAAGGCGCGTCTTATTATAATAAAGTAAAGCAAAGAAGTCACAAGCTGGAAGACGAGTTTAGTTCCATTGCAAAAAAATCTTCTGAGGTGGGTATAAAAGATCTGTTTCTTTCTGATGCGAATTACGGGATGTTTCGAGAAGATGGCGAAAGAGTCAAAATTCTATCTGAGATAAAGAAGAGTACGGGATATCCTGAAAACATCTATGTCTCGACTGGAAAAAACGCAAAAGAAAGAGTTTTGAATGTTGTGTCTGAACTTGATGGCGCTATACAATTGTCTGCATCGTTACAGACGACCAACCCTAGGGTGCTTCAAGAGATAGAGCGCTCGAATATTTCACTGGAAGCGCTAAGCGAATCTGCAAAAGAAGCGACTTCGAAAGGTATTCAATCATATTCTGAATTGATAGTTGGCTTGCCAACCGAAACTCTCGAACAGCATCTCAATTCCATCTTGGATGTAATAAAAAGTGGTTTTGATAACGTGAGAATTTATCAGCTTATTTTGCTTCCTCAAACCAAATTAAACTCTGACTCCACGCGGATCAATCATGGTTTTGTGACTAAGTATCGCCCTATGCCCCGCTCTTTCGGGGCTTATAGGATTATGTCTACAAGACGACTGGTAACCGAATATGAAGAAATTGTTGTAGCGACTAACACAATGCCTGAGAAAGATTATGAGTCTGCACGGAAGCTTGCTTTGGTAGTTGATATTACCCATAACGGCAATCTGTTTTTTGAGTTAAGCCAGTACATATCAGATTTAAAGCAAGAATGGCATCTTTTTATAGAATTTCTGTTTCAGAAAGTTATATCAGGTAAACTAAAAAAAGAGCTTGAAGATCAATTCGATAACTTTATCTCTCTTATGAATAGTGGGCTTTTTGATTCCATAAATGAAATAAATTATGTTTTGGAAAAGAGATCATTTGAAGATATTCAAAGTCTTTTTATAAATGAGCTAGCGTATTCAAAAGCGCAGTTTATTACGAAAAATTTCAAACTAGTAAATGAATTCATTTATGATTCCGCTCATGAGTTTTTAGAGCGCTCAGAGGTATCTTTCTCTAGTTCAATGTTGAACGCATTGAAGGATTTTAGTTTGTGCCAAAAGAGTAATTTATTCAATCTCGGTCTTAAATCGTGCACGGTCAAAATATCGAACTGTGAGCTTCCTTCATTCATGAAGTGTATTGGTTGTCCTATTCCAGCCTGGAAGTATTCGCAGGAATCATCTGAGTTTGAGCTGAGGTTAAGACATAGCGAGCACCAAGAGAAGACGATAAAATATTACTTGTCGATCTACGGATCTCATGCGGACGGTCTGTCTAGGGTGGTGATGCGTTACCCTATGCTAGTGAGTATATTGCGAAAGCCGGAATTGGTTAAGATTTAGGGTGGAAGATTTAAGGTATGTGCTGATAACTGGCTCGACTTCTGGAATCGGTCTGGGTTTAGCGAGTCGTCTGTTGGAGAGTGGTTATGGTGTTATAGGTCTTGGCAGGCGACCGCCGCCAGATTGTCTGAAATCAAATAAAAATTACCACCAATTCCAAATAGATTTATCTGACCCTTTCGCAATAGAAGGTATCGACGATGGCCTCAAAAATTACGAAGGTAAGCTTTGTGGACTAATCTATTGCGCTGGAAGTGCCATTTTGAAACGTGTTGCTGAATGTTCAGATATCGAATTAATAAGGCAAATAAATGTAAATTTATTAGGTGCAATGCTCTGCGCGAGACGGGTATTGCGATACGGACACCCGACCGGAATAAGAATTATTTTTCTGGGGAGCAGATCACGTCGTTTCGCTTTTGACATGGGCGCCGCGTATTGCGCGTCCAAGGCCGGGCTGTTTTCGTTAAACGACTGTATAGCGCTTGAGGCAAAGATGATTCACCGTAATGTAAAAACTTCCATCATTGAATTAGGGACCGTGGCCACTGGTTTTGCCGGGAAGCCGGTAACGTCAGCACAAATTCCTACAGACAGTGTGGTGAGACATATAACAGAACATTTTGAAAAAGGAATGTGCTCGGATTTCGAATCTAGAATTATAGAAATTGTGCCTTCATCAGAACGATTTTTTCATGACTGAATGGTCTATAGTTTTGGGACTTGGGGTTGTTGGTGAGGCTATCGTCAAAAATATTTTAAGGGATAGTGAACGCAAGCTTTTGGTTGTGTTTAATGGTGATTGTCCAGACTTTTTATCGGTGAATAGCAGAGTAAAAGTAGTCACAACAGAAATTTCTAAAGACACAGATTGGACCAGGTTTCTTGAAAATGTGAGCTGTATCCATTCTATATTTTTAGTGGCAGGCCCCTGCCGACCTCGCTCAAATGATGTTAATTTGATAGGCTACTCGGCAGAATTTATAGAAAATATCGGCGGAATCAATTTTGCGTTTCTTCAGCTTGTAAACGCCGCTCTACCCTTGTTAAGAAATCGAAGCTATCTTGTAAGTATTTCATCGACTCTAGCCGTTAGGATAAGCTTAGATGACGCGACGTTAGATTATCATACGGCAAAAGCAGCTTTAAACAATATAGTGCGCTACCTGTCGGTTAGGCTCGCTAGTACCTCCTCAGTTTTTACGGTCTCGCCAGCATTGATTGCAAAAACTCCTGATAGCGTACTTCTCACTAGTGGCGATCTGAAAAAAAGCGTTGAATCGTCCACTCCGATCGGAGTGCCATCGACTCCAGCACAAGTAGCTGATGTATGTACAGAATTAACAAATGGAAAATGGGATTATATGACTGGTAGCGAGGTACTATTAGATGGAGGATCTTCATTAATCGAACCATTTTCGATAGCTAAGAAAAATTGATATCAAGTGAGCAACGAAGAATTGATGGATATCGACGGGCGTAGTAGTTAATTATGGGTTTCAACAATTGGATAGCTCAATAGATGCTCTCCCGGTTTATGCCACCAACCTCATGAGGTGTTTATCATACTCGCGGTCAGGTGTCTTATAGTCAAAGCTTTGAAGCCATTATTCGGGTGCTACCCTACTTTTTACAGACAGTTTAAAAACAATGTAAGTCAATTGGATTATATTACCACTCTGAAGTGCATTCTTCGATTATGGAATTGGTCGATGTAGTTAAAGACCTCAGCTGAAGTTCGGTATTTTTGATAGTGGATCCCCTTACGCCTTAAAAGACTAAATAAGCCCACTCGGGAAGCATTATCATCACAATGACCAAGACAAACTGCTAACCAGACCCTGATAGTTCAACAACTTCAGTTCATCGTCACTCGTGGATAGCGCGCCATAATATGGGTATAAGACCATAATCCTTTACTCGAACAATGCCTTAGGGTCATCTCAACGGCGCGCATCACAGCAACACGATTCTTATAAATCTACCTTTAGCAATCTAGCACGAGCTTGGTGTATGAGTCTTGCGGTGGACAATAAAACCGGACATCAGTTTAAATTGTTGTTTAGCTCGTTCGGGAGCTAAACCCCCATTGGCTTGACACGGCCGGGCTCAATTGTAGTACCCAAAAAGCGGTCGACCACGATCCTCATACGGGACTCCAACAATCTCATAGCAGTATAGCGGCAGCCACACCAAGATCAGACGATCCTCATAATCCAAATCAACGAGATAGAGCTCCGGATGCTGTGGTGACACACTGAATAACCGCGGGTAAATCAATGATTACTTCATGCTATGCGTTAAAGACTCACTACCATGGTAATAGGAAGCAACATCCGCTAAAACCTTAGACAAAGATCCCTTGAAGACCGATCAAAGCGAACGATCAGTCCTTTTCTACGTGTAATCCGAGAATCTAGGAGGGACCAAGCAATAGTCACAACTGAGGTCGCCAAAAGATTCACCAATATCTCATCGACTGTCGGTGCTGCTTTTTAGAAGAATCCGCCAACGACCACAGTGATCCCAAAAGCAAATGACAGCGGGCTTCGTCATCCCGTCGACAGATATCGAATTACAGCGGGAAATTGCAATTGATTGAGATCAGTCAGTCGCTTAAAGAATTACTCAGCGGGTAGTCGAATGGTCCGAATCACTCTGGTCATTATTCAGGCGTGATTGCTCTAGATATACCCAATCAACAATGCCACTGCTCGGTTTGTACACAGTCACCAACTTTTGTAAAAACGAGAGAATCACTTCCACGTTATTGTGGCTCAAGGCAAGTTTTAACGTGTTGAGATGACCCTCGAGTTCATCCCAGGGCAACAACTCGTCTTGGGCCCGCCAAATCTTGGTATGCTTAGTGGGTTGAGGGTTGTCACCCAAGAGAAGCTCTTCATAGAGCTTCTCTCCTGGACGCAAGCCCGTGACAATGATTTCCATATCTCCCTCTGGGTGTTCCTCATCTCTCACCGTTAAACCTGACAACTCAATCATGCTGCGTGCAAGATCTAAAATCTTCACGGGCTCTCCCATATCCAAAACAAACACATCACCACCTTCGGCCATAGCACCTGCCTGAATCACAAGCTGGGCTGCTTCTGGAATAGTCATGAAATACCGAGTGATTTCCGGATGCGTAAGTGTGACTGGACCCCCATCACGAATCTGTTTACGAAACCTCGGGATCACTGAGCCTGAAGAATCCAGCACGTTACCAAAGCGCACCATTGACAGCTTGGTGTAGGGCCGCGGTGATCTTAAGCTACCGGTTGTATCTGATTTGTTGACCATCTCTTTTTTCTGCATTCCCTCAGAATACAATGCCAGCAAACACAGCTCAGCCAGGCGCTTACTCGCTCCCATTACATTCGTTGGCCGCACTGCTTTGTCAGTTGAAATTAACACAAAATCAGATACGCCTTTTTCAATTGACAACTGAGCTGTTGTAAGAGTACCAATCACGTTGTTTTTCACACCTTCCGTCAAGTTGTGCTCAACCAAGGGCACGTGCTTGTATGCGGCTGCGTGATAAACAGTATCTGGTCTCCAGGTGTCCAGAATATCAAGCATTCGCTCCTCATCTTGCACTGAAGCGAGAAGTGGTACGATGTTCACTTTCTCTTCAAGCGCATCGTTGAGAGCCTCGAGCTCTGTAAGAATGTTATAGAGCGCATATTCACTGATCTCAATCAATAAAATTTTGGTCGGTTGTAGCCTCAGGATTTGACGACACAACTCACTGCCAATAGACCCGCCAGCCCCTGTCACCAGAACGGTTTTGCCCGAGATATTTTTGACAAGCAAAATATGATTGGGCATGACGGAGTCACGCCCAAGAAGGTCATCAATATCCAAATCTTTGATGTCACTGACTGTGACACGCCCTTCAGCAAGATCCGCCAACGATGGAAGCGTTCTAACTACCACCTGGTAACGAGAGACATATTTGAGAATCTCATTGCGGCGCGCGCGCGATAACGATGGCATTGCTAAAAGAATATGGGTCAAATTTTTTGAGGAAATGAGATCGGGAAGATCATCAGGCTCAAAGATCGGCAAGCCATTCAACACATGCCCATGCAGTCGACTGTCATCATCAAAGAATCCCATGACCTGCATCTCATAGCCGTTGCCTAATGCCTCAGCTAGCTGAAGACCTGCTGATCCCGCCCCGTAGATAACTACGCGGGGTAACGAGTCTTTTTGGCGTTGTGTCCGGTAGATCCCGCTCAACCAGAATCGGGCTAGAAGCCTCGAGCCGGCGATAGCAAAGAACAACAAAAGTGGCTGAATCATCCCAATGGTCCGTGGTGTACCATCGAGACCGACAACCATAATAATGGTCACATAAATCAAGCCATACACAGCCATGGCTCGGCCAATGGTGGCAATTGCAGGCCAACCTGAGAATCTAAATATGGCGCGATACAGCCCGGTGGCTGCAAAGATGGGGAGCGCAATGGCAACTGACAGACCTACCGGACGGATGATCTTTTCGTCGATTTCGACAAATTCGCCGAGGCGGAGATAGAACGCCAACCAAGTGGCTAGTAAACAAGCACAAACATCAATAGACAATACAATGAGTCGCTTCGTAGTGCGAGACAGTCCCAGGATAAAGGATGCGTTTAATTTAAACAGCCATCTCATTTGATTATCCGCCCGGAGACTTCGCGAGTTCTTGTTCCGTCCCAAAAAAAGGCGGATCTGAGCGCATTTTCTCTTGCTTCATTCAATTGATCTGCTTCTCAAATTCCTACCAAGCTTGATTAGAGTTTCCGCCTTTAAGTTGGATGCACAAATCGAGGAAATCAGCATCATAGAGATTTTATTCCCCATCACACCATGCGGACAATCGCACCATAGCCCTTCAGCCGTGACTATCGTTTGTCTCGAGCATCGAGAATGCTCGTGAACCAGTATATTCAAACATTCCGCTTGCAACCGGCCGTTAAATACTTCTATAAACGCATTGTCTGCCGGCTTACCTGGCCGCGCAAAATCTAAGATCATCCTTTTTTGTGGGCCGACAGACTCAGGCCTCTAGAGACAAACAACGTTCCCTGATCTACACGGATCACTTTGGGTATCACTTCCCCACCGCGAAAGCCGAACAGAGGATCTGTCAAAGGGTAATAATGCGAATAGATATCCATAACAGTCAAAATACGCTACTCATGCACCATAGCCAACCGCTTATGCACCAAATCTTCCAATTCTTGACTGTGAGTAGGCCTCAAGGCTTTCGGTTAATGACATCCTGAAGCATCACTTCATCCAAGCTCAGATCCGCAACGATCGACTGCAAAAGACTATCCTCGCCCTCAAGCTACTTCAGTCGGTGCATCCCATGCAGCAGCATACCGCCTTATTTTTTTTAATTGAAAGTTTCGTCTCTCTGGCATCCTCTTTACGGAACAGCTGACCAACCAGCGCGAGCTCCCCGTCCAGTGCACAACTCTAAACAAGAGTGTTTTGCATTGAATCTTCGTTTAACTTCAGGCGGTAGAGTATTTTCCTGTGACTCGTGTGGACTTTCTTCTTGATAGGTCAAACGCTACGCTACGGCTGTGGACAGGTCCTTATTCAGGTCGCTGAAAAGGTGTGAGTTTAAAACTTCCTCTCGGAACAACCCATTTAACCGTTCGATATAAACATTCTGATTCGGTTTACCCGGTTGGATAAATTCGTTCCGAGTATTGTGAGCTTCATACCATTCGGTAAACACTTACGACGTCATTTCTCTCCCGCGGTCCACCCGTGTAAGCCTTTAGCAACCGCATTTTATCTGATCTGCTCAAGAGTCCGAAACCAGCGCTAAGCTTTAGTCGACGACGCATCTTCAAGGATATCCAGAGCTTCGTATCTAAATAAGCCATCAATGCGACACCCCGTCGCGTCTCAGCACCTTTACGAAGGTCAGCCACAAGATGCGAACGTCAAACCAAAGGGAATTATGCCGCAAATAGACCACGTCTAGTTTGACCTTCTCAGAAATCGGCAATTCATCACGGCCGTTGACTTGGGCCCACCCGGTCAGACCTGGCACCAAAGTGTGCACACCTTTCTCTGTGCGCAGAACAATTAAGTCTTGTTGATTAAACAGCGCCGGTCGCGGGCCCACGAAGCTCATATCACCTGCCACAATACTCCACAGCTGCGGCAACTCATCCAAACTGCTCTTGCGTAAAAAAGAACCAATAGGCGTCAAGTGCGACCGAGCATCGCCTAGCAGGTGCGTAGCCATTGCTGGCGTGCCGACTCGCATGCTACGGAACTTTGGCATTTTAAAGATCCGGTTAGATTTACCCACACGATCACTCCAATACAAAATCGGACCGGGTGAAGTAAAACGAACTGCAACAGCCACCCCCAGAATCACTATGATTAAGAAACACACTAAAAATAATGCCAGCAGAAAATCAAATAAACGCTTCACAATGACCTTGACCCACGTACGCATAATGATTTTAGTTATGGAAATCGACCATCAGGCAACTCGATAAGATCGCTGTATACTTTCAAATGCTGGCCAACTATTTTTTCAACGGAAAATTCTCGCTCAGCTAGTTGTCGAGCGGCCCGGCCCATACTTTCGCAAAGCTCGGGATTAGATAACAGATACTCGATAGCATCGGCAAGCGCAGTCGAATTGCGCGGCGGAACCAATAAACCTGTCATGCCTGCTTCAATCGCATCCCGGCAGCCAGGTACATTCGACGTTACCACCGCCCGTCCGCATGCGGCTGCTTCCAGCAGAACTTTCGGCAACCCTTCGCGGTATGAAGGCAGCACGACCATATACGTCTGGGAAAAAAGTGATGCGACATCAGCCCGGTATCCTAGCAACTCGACGATGCCAGCTTGGCGCCACGCATCCAATTGGCCATCGCTGATGCTGGTTGGATTACCGGGGTCCGAGTCACCCACTAGCCAGAAACGGGCAGTAATTCCCCGTTCACGCAACAAGGTCGCTGCCTCAACGAACTCGTTTACACCTTTGTCACGCAACAATCGAGCCGCCATGGCGACCACAGGTACGCCCTGCGGCAAGGACTCTAATTTAAAACTAGCCAAATCAACACCGGAGCCTCGGATCATTACTACCTTGCTATGGTGCAGGCCTGTCTGCTTCATGATCACGGCGCAATCATCCGGATTCTGAAAAATTACTTTGAGATTACGCTTTCCGAAGGCCAGTTTATAAACCTGTAAGACCAGCAGCCTCACCAATGCCACCTTGAAGCCGGAATTCATGAAAATAAAGCCAAGACCTGAAATAGCCGCAACTACTCCAGATACGCCCGCCATGCGGGCAGAAATACCGCCGTAAAGTACTGGCTTGATCGTCACCAGATGAACCACGTCGGGCTTCACCTTTACGAACAACCGGTACAACGCAACAACGGTTTGAAACTCGGACGACAGATTCATACCGCTGCGCGAGAGGGGAATCGCATGATGAATCAGACCGGCAGCCACAATAGCATCAACACCTGAGCCAGAGGATGTTGCAATGTGAACCTCATAGCCATTTTTCCTAGCTGCTAGCGCGAGAGGTAAGCGGTGCGAGATTAAGCTTGCTGCACTGTTGGCCGTAATCAGTAAGCGCTTCCTGCGTGAAAACGTTTCGCGGTAATATAATAGAAAACCGTTTTTTACTCGTGACTGGGAAAATTCCTCGATCGCTCGTCTGCGCGCAGCCTCGGCCATATCACGACGCATTGTTTCGTCCTCACCGAGTAGGAGCATTGCTTCGGCGATCTGATTTACATTCCCGGCCTCGTGAAACAAACCAGTAACACCTTCCTCGACCGCATCGGTGATACCGTAAATTCGGGACGCGATGGCTGGCAAACCAGCCGCGGCAGCTTCTATCAACACCATCCCAAAACCTTCGCGATAGCTGGGTAGGCAAATAACATCGCTAACAGCCATGTAACTTTCGGGGTGATCAGTGAAGCCGACGCGATGCACCCGTTCTGGAAAACGATCTGTGAGCTTCAACAGCTCGGCATCAAGGCTTTCCTCGTCAGGACCAACCACGAGCAAATGGTGACTAGTATTTGATTGGGTAACTCGGACAAATGCATTTATCAGATCTAGCACCCCTTTGTCGCGATTCACTCGGCCAAGGAATAGAAACACCAAAGCGTTGCGTGGTATTCCATGGACTGCACGTAGCTGCGCTCGCTCGACTGCATCGGGCTTAAATCGGTTTTCGTCGACTCCAGTGATGGATCCATTGGCAACTACGTCCATCTTCCCGACTTTAACGATGCGATTCTGTACGAGAAAGTCGCGCTGAGAGGGGCTTACCGCGAGTAAATGAGTGGCGCAGGCAACGATGACTCTGTCCGTAAACTTCAGCAAGTAGCGCATGACGCCACGATCGTTCGCCCAAACCTCGCCATTGAAGATATTCAGGCGAATCGGGATGCCGCAAAAGCGTGCCGACAGCATAGCCAGCAATCCAGACTTCGGCAAAAGTGAACAGACACCGTCAAACTTCTCTCTTCGGAAAAAAAACCAGAGTTTTATCAAGGCGAGGACATCCTTTTTCAGTGAAATTTTACGTTCAATCGTAATAGCGACAAATCTCACATGCTCCCCTAATAATCCTTCAAGTTCGTCTACCTTTCCGTTCGCCACCAACGTCACATCGTAGTCAATCTTTAACAAGTCAATATGCGATCGCATGAATACATTAAAGGCGAAAGGGACAGTTGCCACTATGCAGATGCGACGCCTTCGCGCTGGCGATCCCTGACCCGTTTGTTGATCTTTAAATGTCACAGGCGCAAATCCGTTTCATCTGACGGAAATACGTACTTTAAGTCGTAAAAGATGTGGTTGGTCTTCCCCAGCGCGTGAATCGCCGCCGCACCCATAGTTGCAAACTGGTGATGAGCAACGCCTAACACGACGCTGTCATAGGTACCTTTTTCGACTCGAGAAATTGGCTGAATGCTATAAGTTTCAAACGCCTCCTCGGCGGAAACCCAAGGGTCATAGACATCCACCCGGCAGTTGTATGCTTGCAGCTCCTTTACGACATCGATGAGCCGGGAATTGCGCAAGTCAGGACAATTCTCTTTGAAAGCAAGACCCAGTACGAGCACACATGCGCCATTGATCTGAATGCATTTTTTGGTCATGGCCTTGACCAGATGCGCAACGACATAAGTGGCCATATTGTCATTGAGACGACGGCCCGCAAGAATAATTTCGGGGTGGTAACCGATTTGTTGCGCCTTATAGGTAAGGTAGTAAGGATCGACACCAATGCAGTGGCCGCCAACCAATCCCGGGCGAAACGGCAGAAAGTTCCATTTAGTGCCGGCCGCTTTCAGCACCGCTTCCGTGTCTATTGCCATTTTGTTAAAGATCAGCGCCAGTTCGTTGATCAAAGCAATGTTCAGATCACGCTGGGTATTCTCAATCACCTTCGCCGCTTCTGCAACGCGTATGCTGGGTGCCTTATGAGTGCCTGCGGAGACGATTTCTCGGTACAACGCATCGACAATGTCGGCAATCTCTGGAGTTGAACCGGAAGTGACTTTCACGACGGTCGGAATGCGGTGTTCCTTATCGCCTGGATTAATGCGCTCCGGACTGTAGCCTGCGTAAAAGTCACGGTTGAATTTGAGTCCAGAGTGCTTCTCGAGAACCGGCACGCAGTCTTCTTCAGTTGCACCAGGGTATACCGTCGATTCGTAAATCACGATGTCGCCGACCTTCAGCATCCCGCCAATGGTTCGGCTAGCCTCGATCAGTGGCGTCAAATCAGGGCGCTTGTGTCCATCAATCGGTGTCGGCACCGTCACGATAAAAACGTTGCAAGCACGGAGATCTTCTGCTTTGTTGGTAAATTTAAGGAATTTGGCTTCGCTGAGCTCATGCTGTTCGGTTTCTAGCGTATGATCATACCCCGCACGAAGTTCGATGATGCGCTCGGCGTTAATGTCAAATGCAGTGACTGAGCGTTTTTTACCGAACTCGACCGCAAGTGGCAAGCCAACGTAACCCAAGCCGATAATGGCAAGCTTGATATTGAACATAGAGCAATGAACTCCGTCGATGGAACAAAGATTGTAGAGAGACAAGTATTACCCAAAACATGAGCCGAGTGCTCAGGAGAGAACCGATGAGACGGAAACGATAGGCTCATTGATTTGGATTCAGAGCCAATGCAGCCTCGGCACAGTATCAAAGCGAATTGATCTAGGCGGATTTAGTAAACAAATACGACATCCACGCCAACCAATTAAAGGATTAGAAAAGACAACTTTTAAATGGTGTAGCAGATGTATTCAGTAAAGGAACTCAGGAATCAGGGGCAACGGGCGAGACTATCCAACAGCTAGGCAATTTGTACTCAGGATTGATGCCGGATGTCTTAATTGTGCCAAGGCGACCCGCGAGCGCGCATTGCGTCATTCCCTGTCAAATGCTTCATCCATCCCGTTGGCCCTGCCATAACCACCTTTTGGTTAAAGGTATTATGCCGACCGGTTGAATCCGCCCCGTACAGCAACGCGAACTTTGCATAGTGCTTAAAGAAAATCGCATCCGAATCAGGATGGATGCCAAAGGCTGTTGGATCGATAATGTATTTGTTTAGTGTCTCTGGCATAGAGAGACTTGTCAGGAGATCTTTCTCAAAGTCTATGGTGACTTGAGATCAGCAAGGCGCTTGCTGACTGACTACTTGATGTTCTACAACAGCCAACGACATGTTGGTCTATCTCTAGTAGGACTTAGAGCAGAATACACCCGATAAAATCGGAAAATCTCGTCGCAAGACGTGTACAGGCATTACTGTCAACTTGTACTTGCAAGGTCCGGTAGGCACTCATAAATTCTCGAGGGCAATCCGTTGGTAATACATTCAGGCAACGGATACCGCCATATTCTGCGACTCGAGCCAGGCCTGGAACATTAGGATGCCCCAAAGCTGATGCTGCCAGTTGCGCTGCCCTGACAGGTGCTGTTGCCACTTCAATCGAATTGGCGCCGCGTGAAAGTAACCTTCGCGATTAAGCCTTGATTCATCCAGGAGCGTTTCTGCCCAAGGTCTCAGTGGTCCACGCAGCCAACTGTCTAGAGGCACACCGAAACCCATTTTCGATCGCTCAATAAGACGCTCAGGAACATGACGGTAAAGCACTTGTCGTAGCGCCCACTTCGTCTGCCCGTCGCACAACTTCATATCCTGAGGTAAGCGCCAGGCAAACTCCACAACACGATGATCTAGAAATGGGACGCGAGACTCCAGCGACACGCCCATGGCAGCTCGGTCCACCTTAGTCAAAATGTCGTCTGGCAAATAGGTCAACATATCCAGCACCATCATGCGTTGGACGTCATCCAGGCCCGAGAAAGCTGGCGCAAGGCCTGTTAGCAGGGTCAGAGGCTCCTCGCTATCAATGACAACCGTAGCTGGATCGTCCCACTGCGACACTAGTCCCAGATATAAAGCGTCGGCGGACTGGCTTGTCAGCACACCGGCACCCTTATGAACCTTTTCACCCGCATTGGAAAACTTCAGCGAACCCGGAAGCGCGCCGTTGAGCGCCCCAGCGAACTGAGTCCAGACCCCAGGCGACACCTGCGTCAATACATTGGCTACGAGCTTGCGCAAGGGCAAGGGCGTCGCCGCCAGCTTTTTCCAAAGTCCCGAGGTAATTTGATAACGATTATACCCACAAAACAGTTCATCGCCTGCATCACCGGAGAGTGCCACCGTGACCTGCTGTCGGGCCAGCTGCGAGACTAGAAAAGTAGGAATCTGAGAAGAGTCTGAAAACGGTTCGTCATACAACAATGGTAGCAAGGGGATCACTGACATCGCCTGCTCAGCCGTAACATAGAGCTCTGTATGATCGGTATTCAAATGAGCCGCCACAGCCTTCGCATGCTCTGCCTCGTTGTAGCCTAGCTCTTCAAAGCCGATAGTGAATGTCTTGATGGCACGTTCCGACTGTGCCTGCATCAGAGCAACTATCGTCGATGAGTCAACGCCTCCCGAGAGAAACGCACCCAGCGGAACGTCAGCGATCATTTGCTTGCCTACGGCATCTGTGAGCAATACTTCAAGCGCATCGATAGCTTGTTGTTTGTTACCAGTGAAACGATCGGCCACAGCGGAAACTGCAACCTCAGCTCCAGACCAAAAAGTTGTCGGAACAGTTTCAGGTCGGGCCAGAGACACCGTCAGGAACGTCCCTGGCATTAACTTGGAAATACCTTGATAAATTGAATAGGGAGCCGGAATCGCGTTGTGACGTAAAAATAGGCTCAATGCTCCACGATCAATTTCGCCGCTGAACGCTGGGTGGGCGCGCAAGGCCTTCAATTCAGAGCCAAACAAAAAAACTCTCGCTGAGCCCTGCCCCTGCCAACCATAGTAAAGCGGCTTCTCGCCTAGGCGGTCGCGTGCCAAGGTGAGACTCCGTTCCTGTCGATCCCAGAGAGCCAGCGCGAACATGCCAATTACACGCTTGAGCGTGCCCTCAATGCCCCATGCGTCAAAGCCGGCCAGCAGTGTCTCGGTATCAGAGTATCCACGCCAGGCAAGGAGCAGATCCTCTTTTTCAAGCTCCCGCCGAAGCGCCATGTGGTTGTATATTTCACC
>MDTB01023483.1_pt1 | contig 14676 bp, 4 predicted proteins | sample 811161 | NCBI WGS metagenome assembly MDTB01 (sample SAMN05326650, study PRJNA326480) | marine metagenome | isolation source: seawater | place: Mediterranean Sea | collected 2009
ATAATGATGTTACGTACGTGGTGGCATCATCATTGTTGGCGTGGTAGTGGTAGTGGTGGTGGTGGTAGAACTACTGCCATTATTACTAGCATGATAAATTGGTAAAACCAAACTGTTATTTGCGGATTTTTTTTTCATTGGTCTTGGTGTTGGTCGCCTAAAACTTCCATCTTTTGTTTGAATTTGAAATAATTTTTTAATCGACTTTTTATTATCTGAGAAGAAATATGCATTTTCTAAATGCTTATTGGGAACGAAGTTAAAATTAACATCCTCAAGGTTGGCTTCATCTTCACCACTTGACATAACGCGAACAGAACGACGTACAGGTGTAATTGCGTGTTTGTTCCCGGTATTAATCTGTTCCTTCGCATTTAATTTAATTTTTTTCATTTTGATAATACTGCTTGGTGCTTGTCTAATTTTGGAAACGTCTTTTGGAGCTATCAATTGAACTTCATCATCATCATCATCCTCATCATCTTTTTCGTCAGCAAATGCGTCTGCGTTATCATCATCGTTAAAAGTCAAATCATCGTTATCAATATTGCAAACAAAATTAAATTCTTCAAGATTTTCTTCTTTAATAATTTTACATTCTTCTTCGATAACAGTTTTCTTCACTAAAGGTGACATTAACGGAGAAAATAATTGAACAATTTTTTGTACAGCTGGAGAATTAACATGAAAAAGGGGATAGTTCCTATCGGTGGTGTGATTTTTGTTATTATTGTTAAACATCCTCTTGACAGTTGGTGTCAAAATGTTATTTACTGTTGGCGTCAATTTACTTTTGATATTACTATTGATGATGCTGTTTCTAATGTTAACGTTTGATGTATTGTTATTTTTCGAATCCATAGATTCATTTTCAGTATCAAATGATGATGGTGAATCACAATGTTTATTTATAATTAGATTATTCTTGTTTTTGATGCTAGAAATAACCTTCATATTTTTTGGAAGGATTTCTTTTTTTAATATGGAGCCTTTTCTTACACTACGCGGTTTGGAAAAGGAACAACGCCTTGCTTTTTGTGCATCTTGTTTCAATTCTAACAATCTTTTTCTTTCTTTTTCTTTTCTTTTAGCTGCAGAATTACTCAAGCGTTGTTGTAAAGTTGCAATACGATGTGGTGACTTCGTAACGTGGTGTGGCGATTTCAAAATGCTTTTAACATTTTTATGAAGTTCTTTCCTGGTATGACTTCTTTCTTTTTCTACTTTATTCAACGAATTAGTTAACGAGCGATTTCTTCTTTTCTTTTCTGCTGATTCTTCTTCAATTCGGCGTACTTTCTTTTCCTTTTGAATACGCTTTTTGCCGCTATGATTTAAACGTTTTTGAATATTCTTTATTCTATTGAATTGGGATTTTTGCATGCTGCCTTTTTGTTTGTTTTTTTCAGCTCTTTTCTTTTTCCAAATTGCTAATTGTTCTTCACGTGTCAATTTCTTTTTCCTTGCCATAGCGGATCTTGGTTGGAACTGTCTGTTCTCATTATTAATAAATGATGACATTTTAATGATTCTGTTGCAGTTTCTGTAGTTACTTTTTAGTATCTTTTAAATTCGTTATTGAAACAAGATTTGTCATAGCCAGACAGTATATAAAAATTTTATAAATATGTAAATAAATATCATATTGTAACGTTCATCATCAGTTCTTCGTTCAGTTTTTCCTGTATGTATGTAGGGGGTGGCGAATGGCCACTTGTACTTTATGTAGACTAATTACTACTGATTATCTATATAATACGATGTAATCCTATGTCATGCTACTGGAAATAGTGAGACCCATTTTCCAATAGTGTATCGATATAATTTATTGATGTTTTTTAGCCCATCCTGTGTGTGTGCTACGGCCAATTTTGAACTTAGCATGGAACTATCTATCAGTAACAATCATCAGGTAGCATCACATATTATATATACTATGTTTTTCTATAAGAAATACTTTATATATTTTTATTTATTATTATATTACCCCCCGAACGAAATTAAGAATTACCATCACCTAACATTTTTGTTTGACCTGGTGTTTTAGTTCCATACGTTAAATAATAATCTCGCTTTGCACTTTCGGTTTCACTGACAAATAGATCATGGCTCTGATCACGATATTCCTCCCAGACACTAGAATCTGCCAACATGCTAACTACCATTGGGCCATATCGTGCATCTTTCTGCATTGCTTTAACCGTATCAATTGCATGAACTTTTGCAATATTGTAATCCTCAGTAGCAAGCTTAGCAATACCATCAGCTTTCGCTTCAAGAATGGAAGTCAAGAAATTAACTAAATTAACCTCTTCCTTTAATGCTTCGCCGATTAATTGAGATTCAGACCTTGCAGCTCCTCCAAGATCACTACTACCAGGAACGCCATTATTTACACCTTTGGCAGCATTCGCTGCTATAATTCTTTTCAAAACTTCAAGTGTAAACGCAGCTTCAGGATGCAATGGCTTAATAGTTGATAAAATAGGAGCAATTACTGGTATATTCGCCTTTGCAATTGATTGCACTACACTACGAGATTCTCCAAATTGATGCAATAATCGCACACAACTAACCGCAACAACATCTTGCGGTGATACAGGCGCAACTTTGATTAACAACTGCACAATTTGTGGCCCATATCCAAGTTCACCGATATGACGTAATAAATTTTCACGCACTTTTAATAAACAAACCGCCGCAGATGTGACTGGGGTCAATAGCGGGTCTTCTTTCGAATGTAACGTGATTTGGCCAGTATCAATGAAGCCATCACCGATGGCAGGTGCTTTCGTTGATGGTATATCTTCTTTTGCTTTTGCTGTATCGCCACTTGCTGCGATTTTATCAACCCGGTGGCGACTTTTTCCAATAAACAAGCGTAGTAATTCATCCAAAAAGTTTCTTGGTTCGCGCAAAGCATATTTTGGATCTTTCAAATAGTTGCGTATAAAAACACCACCAACAAATAATTCTGTCTCCAAACTTGGATATCGTAGTTTAAAATCTTCCGCTAAACTCCACGGTACTTGCTTTTCTCCAGGTATACTTAATTTATACAAATGTTTGTATTGCGTTTCGGCATAGATACGGAATGTTTTCCGCGTAGTTTTATTCCAAATTAATTCAGGACTTTCATGGTCACGATCATATGTGCGTACTGTATTTTCCCCACGTGAATCTTCACGAATAACATGTACAAGCCCCGGAGGTATAATTCTTGACAAAGTTACCATTGCTTTCGCACCATGCATGGTATCGAAAATTATTTTGCAAAGTATGCGCGCACTGAGAACGCGTATTTGTTCAGGGACATTTTGTGATAAAAATGCCAAGCAATCAATTAAACCGCCCAATTTCAAAACTTCCCCTACAACGCTGGAGCTTGAGCAAAGCGCTAAGATAATTTCTAATGCCGATTGCCTCGCATTTTCATTCCCTACTTTAGATAATACGTTATGTCGTCGCATCACATGGAGCAACGTTCCAACTAATTTCATAGAAGCAATTCCGTCCGCAACAGTCTTATTGCCAGATAATGCATTAATTACACTCAAAGTTAATCGTCTCACTTCGACAATTTCTTTGTCATCTGAATAAGTAAATTTCGGGCTTTCAACATCTTCTTCTAAGAATGTAAAAATAAGCTTTAACCCTTTTGCATTTCCGGATATCCTGTCGTAGATATCATGGGATGCAATTACGTTTAAGAGTCCTTGTAAACACATTTGTACGCGCTTTACTGAATTTGTTTTACCATCATTCATTACTCCAGCCCCTCTGCCGCGAAGTTCCCCTCGCTCAGCTATTAGTTTTTTAATATTATACGAGCCTTGTGTTAATAACTTTGTTGCTTCAATAATACTTTTTTCCTTTTCATCTTTTACATTCTCTTCATCGCCTTCATCTTTCTTTCCCGTCTCCACGCCTTGATCAATACCCATGTGTTTAATTAATTCCGTCAAATTGTTTTTCTTAACGAGACCAGGTGATCGTTTTGAAATTTCAAAAAATTCACTACCCATATACTCTAGGAACGAGTCAGCAACGTCTGCTGCACCATCTAATAATGTATCTGGGTGCTCATTATATACACGAACATAAACGCCACCGACGTATAGCTCCGATGCCAAATTGGCATATTCATACAATGCACCCATTTGATGCAATTCAATCTCGTTACCATCACGTAATTTACCTATCAAATTGACTGCAAAATCCATAAGATTTTTTCGCATCGTTGCATTCCAAATTATTGTTGCAGTTTCACTATTGTCGCTTAATAATTTTAATAATTCTGTTGGTGATTTGCGTTTTAATTTATTAGCAAGTACTGGAGTCAACAATGCACTCATAGTTAGGCGGAGAGGGTCGTTTCTTGGGCTTTTCAAGGAGCCACCAAGATAACCACCCATTCTACTCAACGCACGAGCAGCTAATTTTGCGCTATGATTTGCTAATTCTTGAGTATTATCACCTTTACCACCTTTAGACTGCTGCAATTCTGCATCCCCTTTCATCTCTGGTGAGTCTTTTTCCTGGAAAGGTGCCATACCATCTCTACCAGCATTAGTATTGCTACCTTCCTTTTTATTGGCACCTAGGGCGGCATCAAAGGGCAATAACAGTGGAACTGCATAAAGCATAAAACCACGATTCAAAAGATGAAGCTGTAAACGTCTATCAACGGTTAAGCGAGCAATCGTTTCCAATGAGTAATGTGTAGCTTTTGGGGCTTGTGCAAGCGCTGTGGTGCGGCATAATTCTTCTATCAACGGCATGAGATTTACAATCCGATCTCTTGCCGGTTCAAATGCAGCTAAACCGGCCATCGTATGCAATATATTTCTAGAGATAGAAATATTCTTATGCTTTCCTGGTGTATGCTGCGTGACTGTGCTCATACATTCACTTAATAATTTACCCATTTTTTCAACACCATCTACACGCACTAGCTCCCGTGCGTTTAATGCACAGCATAAACATGTTAAATACACTAATTGAGATGCATGGACCATAATTTTAGTATTCTTCGTTAATGAATGAAGTGGGCCTGATGTCAACGCATCCATTAACATCGGATATCCAGCATATTTATATGGTGCTAATTTTTTCGTGAATCTACGGAACAGGATACACTGCAATCGAATTAATAGGTGAATATTAATTGGATCCGGACCTCTTAAAGATGATGGTCTAGCACTAGAAAGTAGTTCATATGCTTTTTGTATCTTTTCAAAGGTTTCGCGACCTTGTGGGTTGCGATCTGGGTGGTACTTTCTAGCTAATTTTCTGTAAGAATTCCGCACACTATCTTCCCATGCCTTTGCTTTATTTTCATCTTCAGCAGGCCTTGCTTTTATATTTAAAATTTTCAACGCCTCATCTTCGCCCATCATTTTCTTCACATTGTCGCTTTTCCCTTTATCCCGTTCTCTTCTCCATCCATCGAGCGCAGACTTCAGTAAAGCAACTGGATCTGCTATTGGCCATTTCGGAAATCGCTGTTCATCGCATAAATTTCTCAGGTAATAATTACCACACCACAATTCATTGTCCAGCTCGCTATAATTTACTGTCGGAATAGGCGCAAATTCTAAGTCGTAGCGGGTAGATATGTTTTGAACTAACCTCCCACGTAACGTGGCAAGATGTTGATCAATACGACGAATGAGTATTTGGCGCATATTGTAAGTCCAAATTACTTCTGGCGTATCAAAGTTACCAAGGAAAACTTCTGCAAATCGTTCAGGTCCATAATTTTCTAAAATGCACAACATACACTCCGGCAACATTGTCCCTAAAATGCTTCTAGATTTCAAAAGACCACCTTGGAGTAAAGTTTCTCTTCCTTCACTACGAAAGTGCTGTTTTAAGTGTGTTGAATGCAATAATTTACCAATTTCAACGAAATTACTACCAGCATATCCCATCACCATGTAATAAACTCCAGTCAAATACAATTTAGATGATGCGCGCGGATTAAATTCGCACACTTTTACTAATAAGCGACACGCAGCATCGACCACTTCTGGTTCAGCCGTTAAAATCGTTTGCGATATATGTGTCAAAGGCATTTCCGTACGATCAGTTAAAACTCGTTTTGCTCGCGGTGGTGGAACTACAGCAGCTTTACGCGTATCTATAGCAGGATGTAGAATAACCAATTGTTCAAGTATTTCTAGAGCCTTCAGCCCTATTTGTTTCGGCGATAATACCCTTTCACCTTCTCCTGCAACTTCGAACGTAGATGCGCCCATGCTAGGTGAGGAAGGGGCGTCCATGCTTCCAGATTTGCTTTTGGATCTTTCACGTCCCTCATTTTCTTCATCCAATTCTGGATTCCAAAATTCAATTTCTTCTTCAGTTTCTTCATTCTTATCTCCAGTCTCAGCTAATAACTGCCATCGTAATTGTGGGACTAATTTCAAAGGCATCCATGCTCTCATACCATGTGCAAATACTGGGGATGACTCATCGATTTCACCATCCTCAAATAGCATTTTTAAGGTATTGACTGTTACTGGGTCCGGTATAGGATCGCCCTTTTTCGCTTTTAATGGCCGATATTTCCATTCTTTAGCTGCTAAAACTTCTTTAGCCATATCATCAGCTCTACGTTTGGACTCAGCATCCCATTTTGCTCGTGCATTTGCATCCTCTTCATTGGTACTTGATGGTGCTGGCATTGGTACATTTTCGCCTGTGGATTGACCAGTTGGTCCACCAGTTAATAAAAGTGACGTTTGCATCAAGTTTGCCGATCGCTTTGCCTCTTGAGTGTGCGCCATGCACATTAATTGTATCAACATTCGAAATGCTCTATCGGCATCTAAGCCTGCCCCACGTGGTACATGACCGCGTAAAATCAATTTTGCATTCGCTTTTTTCTTCACTAGTTCATGAAGCAGAAGCAAAGCACGATCACGAATAGCTGCATGTCGTGTTGTGCCAACTACTTGCAATAAATATGCTATATCTTCAAATGGGCGTATATTTTTCTCATGATGTTCATGTACAAGCGCCATAGCTCGTAGACATAATGCTTTCAACGAAGCACGAGATTCGCGCAAAAAGCGCCTATATAAGCACTCAAAGAAATTTTCCGGGTTTCGTAATTCCTTCACAGCCCCGTCACCCAATCCTGAACTGTCAAATAGCAATCGAACATAATGATCACCAATATGTATTTCATTATCTAGGCTTGGATAATATACTTCAAATTCGCTATGATTCCATGATATTCGGCTTTTCCCAGCTAGTTCTCTTTCTCTTAAAAAATCTCGTAATTCAGCCTCCAATGCACTGCGTAATTCCGTTCTTGTTTGCTGATTCCATATTAAATCAGGCAACATATGGTCACGCCCAGACATTAAAAAGAAGCTAGTGAAATTCTCTCCTGCCATATGCTGATGCACTGGTGCTGCTGATAATTTTTGAATCGTCGTTCGTAACTTAGCGAGCCTTTTGCTTTTTTTTTTCGCAGCTGCCTTCTGTTCTTCATCATATTCAAGGCTTTGAACAGCATGTTTTGATAAATTCGGTGTATTTAAAAAATGTCTTAAACCTGGTGGAACTACACGACGTAATAAATCGTGAGATGCAGGGTGCTTCGATGACATCCATAACGAACACAAGTATCGTGCAACAAAACGTTGTTCCATGTTTGGTGCAAACATCGCTTTTGTAAAATATTTCAATACAACCGCTTCTTCCAGTGCTGCACTTTTAATCATTTCTACCACTGCTGGTGGACTTTCAACAATTAAGGTACGCATCAACAAGGAAACCGATTCAGCTACGCCATAGCATTTGCTTTGTAAATGGCCCAAAAGAGCAACATGTCGACCTGCAATCATTTGTAAACACGTTGATGCGATATCGCGATGTGTAGTTTCGCGTGAGCTGCACATAACGCTTTCAAAAATTCGCAACAAAACCATTGAGATTAATGCAGAACCACCACCTTCTTTACTTTTGTTTTCTAAAAGCCCGACCAATAGCTCACGCATATCTTCCGTTAATATATCTGTCTTATTTGCCATTTCTCCTTCCATATCCCGTTTTTCTCCACGATTAGGGCATATCAAAGACGCAACAACCTCCAACGCCCAATATACAATGCTCAAATGGCCAGAGCAAAGGGCATTGCGTAAACTTTTTTTAAATTTACCAACTAGCTCAGCATTTTCAGCTTCCCGGCTGCTTAACTTAGACCATCCACGGTATCCATATTGGGTAGGTATTAAACGTTTTGCGGCTTGAAGCAAAGCAATAGCAACCGCTGGATTTGCTTCTGTTTTGTTCTTGAACACCGTTCCCATTTCAGCAAGAACGTTTTTCAATGTTGCGAGCAAATAATATTTAGATGATGCAAACGAAACGCCTTCCACGCTTACATTTGCGTTAAATTCATCAATCATTTCAATAAAATTATTGCCTGAGTCCGGCTTATATGCCGATATACGTGTCAAAAACTGAGATTCTAGTGTTTCATCAGATACTGCATTTCTTGGAATGACTCTGTGGCTACCACCAGTAGTACCTGGCATACCAGCATTGATGCATACATTATCAATTTCAGAAGCGCGACATGCATCAATCAATGAAGCGATAAACGCATTTCTTTCCCCACATAAATACCATCTTGTTTGTCCATCCTTATATTCAATTCCTACTTTTTGCGGATCATCCCAGGATTGTACAATAGCAAAGATTTCATTCAATCTTCTAGCAGAAACGACACCATAAGTTTGTGCATCAAGTTCGCAGAATAATTCTTCATTTATAACGAATCTACGACTAACTGGCATCCCATATTTTGGTGTAAGTTTTGCTCCTTTAAATTCTGCCAAAGTAGGCAAACCTTGTGAATTGCCATACCGAGCACGTTTTGCACGTGCACTTAATAAAGTTACTTTCTCATCATCTTTAATTTTCAAATTCAAACCAAGTTCACTAGCTCCTGTCACCAAGTCACTCATGACTTTCGAGCGTTTCTCAACTTTAAAGGTTCTTCCTCTTCCATATATTTGTAATATAAAAGCGTTTTCATCATCGTCAAGTTTTTGTAAAAACTTAATATCTTTATATAAATATTCTGACATTAGTCTACCACTTACGTCGTCTGAATGTACAATTACACCTTGTGGTGCAAGCGTTAACGTACATAGTTTCTTTTGGTCCGTCCTAGTAATTTTAGTTGCTGGAATTGGAGTTGGCATGCCTCGTCCCATATTATTCGTAGCAGCACACCGTAAACGATGCATTTCCGTCAACAAACTCGTACGGTGTTGACATGTAAATTTCATATCTTCTGTATTTCCACCAAATAAACCGCCATCTTTTGGTACAGTCATGGTAAATTCAGTCACATCATCTTTACTCGGTACTATTTGCAATATTTGTTTATATTCCCATGCATTGGTTACCCCCATAGTTTTTGGATCTAGTGTTTGAAATACATTATTGCCTAGTTTAAATATCCTATTATATGATCCACGCCAACTGTGTTTAATAGCTAAAAATTTCCTAACTGCATTTGAATTCTCCGTCATATTTCAACTACGCGTATTTCCAACCTCCCAGCTTCTTGGAAGTGGATGAATTTATGTAGCAATATAATATCAGATAATATAATAATATAAGTGTTAATATTCTCACGTAACTATCTCTGTACGTAAATATCTCTGTACGTAAATATCTATCTTATAAATATGAATAAAAATATGCATATATTTTTTCGGAATGCACGAATCATTCAATTTTGGCCTCTCTAATTAGTACTCTCTAATCTGGTAATCATCTTCAATTTCAAAAAAAACAACAAAGCTCTCTCAAAACCTCTCTCAAAACCTTAATCTAATAACATTAGACAGCAATCCTAGTATTATATATAGGAAAAGGAAAAAAAAAGAGGCACTTACACTGATGCATCATTTCGTGCTTACCAAGTATCGCACTCTATCATTGATTGAAATGCAACAAATAATCATGGCGGCTCTCATAACAATAATATTTATCAAATGGATTTATATACTATATTCATCACGTTAGACGTAGATAGATAAAATAGGATATAAATATATACATATATATTTAGACTTAAATTAATACCATTATCGGAATCAGAAATCATAGATATTGTATAATTAAAATCATGTCACGTGCTTTTCATATAAAAAAAAATTATACAGCTGGAACGTCAGCCCTGTCTACCCTCGTTACCAAACAAGCTACTTTTGTATGTAAATATCTTTTAGCATTTGATCATTGGCAAACAAAGTCAAATCCACGTAATAATACAGAAAGTGAAATTGCAAAGAGAGAATTAATTAGATTGAATCAAACACAAGATTTTGATAAATTAAGTGCAGATTTAGCATCTGCAGGCCCGAATTCCAATGAGGAGGAGAAAGAGCTTTACCAATTTTGGGATATACTTTTAGGAAATCTTTCAACATTTCATAAGAAACGTATTTTAGCACAACAAAATGTTAAACCGAAAATCAAAGGAAAATTTGGTAGTATGACATATGGTATTAAATATGCATTATATGAAATGAGAAATCATGTTGCATTAGAACCAATGAGAAAATATTGGCAGCATGGGCATGAAAACAGCAAGTTTAGTTGGGAGGCACTAGAATCAGAAAATGAAGATGAAGAATTACAAACTGGTGTTATGCATGTTGAACCTGAAAGTAATGGTGGCTCCATGCAATGGTCAATGTATGTCCCTGAATCATATAAAAAGACAGAACAATATCCATTAATATTAGCTTTACACGGCGGTGGTGGACGTGGAGATGATAATTTATTATCGTGGTTGGACACAGCAAAATGCAATAAATGTTTTGTCGTATCTCCAAAATCATTAGCCCGCACTTGGGGCTTGCAAAGCAATGAACAAGCCACACAAGATACTGTATTCCTTTTATGGATTTTATATCAAGTTAATGAAGTTTACAGCATTGATCCTACACGAATCTATATTACAGGCATGTCTGATGGAGGTACATTTTCATATATATTAATGCAACAAGATTTATTAAAACCAATCTTTGCAGCTGCTGGCATGGCTGCAGCTTTTCCAATACCATCAATGATGGGTGCATCTGACTTAACACGTTTTGCTGGCACCCCCATTCATCATGTACACGGTACTACCGATTGGATGTTTGACATCGATCAAGTCCGGGTAGCTGATGAAAATTCAAAAAAAGTTTTGAAAGATGATTGGAAATTTACAGAAGTAGTTGATTGGACACATGCTTCTCCCAAAAAAATAAATCGTGAAGTACTATTTCCATGGTTTATGAAAAAGCGTTCAAGTTTTAATGGTGATATTAAAGGAATATTAACACAAATGGCTCCTGGTATTCTTGGAGAAGAAGAGTAAGCCTGGTAAAGCATGATGTGTCTGTGTATGAGTGTTATTACGCTCTCGTAGTTTTTTTTTTCTTGCTAGCTAATCCGTGCGTGTAAATAATTTATATCATACGCGTATATATATACTAGATGATACGTCGTATATATATTTAAATTTTTTTACTTTTTTAATAATTTAAAGTTCTTTTGTTTTATTTAATAAAAGATTTACCAACAACTTTCATGTCAAATCTTTTTTTCATAAAAATATTCAATTGATCAACAGCTATGTGAGAATTATTTATTCGTAATTTTTCCCATTTCCCTAACGTACCATCCTCGTCTAATTTACTACCTTTCTCTGTTAAAGGTGGATGAATTTTATCAACTGTTAATTTCATTAATCCATTAACCATTTTTTTAATTAATTGTTTTAAAAATGATGTGCGTCCAGAGAAAAAAGGGCTTAAATTTACTTCAAGTAACCATGGCTTCAAATGATCATCCAATATAATATCAAAACCATATAACTCAAACGAATTTTTAGTCAAATCTTCCATTTGATATGCACATACTTCTAACGTACTTGTAATTATATTTTTGATCTTTGGCTCTATTATTTTCTTCCAAATTTGTTTACCATTTTTAATGTTATCATCATCCACAACAATATTATCATTATTGCTAGTATCACTTAGGTATGTTTGAAATTGTGAAAGACTCCATACATTTCCATCAATATCATATTCATCATGGTTTTCCATTTTTTCCACTGTAGAACTATTTTGTCTATTTACACAGCAATTAGATAAATGGATATATCTATCATTTAAATGTTCACTTGATGATTCAATTTTGTAGTCTTTTGAACATACACGTAGATATGGTGCATTGAAATAATACACTTTCAAAGGTTTTAAGCTTGTAACAAGTACCCAGACACGCAAATCAAATTTTCGTTTGTGCATTAAATAAGGTTGCTCAATATATCGTTGAACTATTCGCGAGCTCATCTTTTCTCCTTTATGCAATATGTCTTTCATATCTCTGCTCAATGTTAAACCAACTGCTCTACTGGAATTGCCAGGTTTTATAATCCATGTATTGTATTTCTTTGATAAAGCGAAGTTTGGAAAGTGATAAATAAATTTCTTTAGAAAACGACAAACTTTCTTGTTGAAATATGCTATATCATCATTTGTTTCATTGCTTAAAAAATTTGTATTAAATGTATCCATAATTCTACAAACTTTATCATTGTCAATTACAAGATCGTTTTCAAGTTGAACTTTCTTTTTATTATTTTTCTTACTATTATTTAAATAATAATAACATTTTAATACAATGCTTTGAAAATTTTCTCTATCGAAGTTTCTTGGACTTATATTTTGTATAAGATTCAAATAAATGTTTGGAAACATTGTGCAATATATATCTTCATTGATATATGATTCTCTTATATAAAACCACAATAAAACAATGCATGACATGATGACTGGATATGGCAAACACAATTTATTATCATTTTCGTCATTGACTCTTTTACAATTACTGAATAATATGCTGATAGCTGCACCAACTATAAATTCTTGTTTAAAATCTTCACGTCCACCACTTTCACCAATTTCATAACATATTGGAACAAATTCAGAAGCGCTTGTAGAATTTAACCATGGTAAACCTTCTAAGGATTTTCTTAATCCTGTTTTTGATGTCATGCATCTATTATTTTTAAAATGATTGTAAACTGTTTCCTTACCAAGGCGTTTTTTGTTTTTCAATTTGGTTTCATTATCGCTAATATCCCATAATAAATTAGGTGTAACATCTTTTCTGGTTTCTTCTATCCAACCTCTTTGCTTTAATGCAATAGCAATTTCTTCATATGCTTTATTCTTTTTACTATTACTAATTATAAATGTTGGCTTGCCATCGTTGTAAATGTCATTATTATTCGAGGAAAAGGACGATATTAAATGCGAGAATATTTTTGTACTATTACTTCTTTTGTTTTTATGTTGTAAAATTGATGTGTTTTTTCTATTATTTTTAGCTAAAACGGGTTCTATATCGTCAATTTCATTATGTACATGATTCAGACATGAATATGTAGTATGTGGTCTAATTTGTGGTTTTCTATTTCGTCGCGATAATGGTGCTGACGATGGTCGTTGCTGTTTGCTTTTTTTGATATCGTTATTATTATTATGTCGATCAGATGTTAAATAACCTAAATCTTTTTCCTGTGATGAAGTAAAATCTGATATATTTGAAGGTTTATTAAAAATGTCATGATGATTTAAATCAAGAGATTTTAGTGACAATGATGATGACGTTGAGACTAGCAGATTCTTATCATGTTTCACATCTCGTTTGCGTAACATATTTTTTGCAACCATAATTTTATTATAATATGTTTCCAAATCCATTTTTGAAACACTATTAGACCTTTTAATGGCTTTTTGAGATTTTGCTTTTAAAATTGTAGAGAACTTCTTTGCATTTTCAATAGCTTCTTCATATTTCGAAACTGTTTTTTTTTTTCTTTTTGAATTAATAATATATTGTTTTACTTTCGACGTGGTATTTTTTAATTTTTTTATTTTTTTTCCAATTTTATAATTTCTTTTGGACTTCTTCTGTACATCCCTATTATTTTTGGTCCTTGTTTGTTTCAAACGATTGATACTATTTGAATTTAAAACAAATAATTCTTTTGTGGGAACTTTGAACGGCTGAACTTCTTCAGAGTTGTATGAATAATCTATTCTTTGCTTCCTCCTTCTATTATTATTATCCGTTTGATATTCATTATCTACCTTTTCATAATGGTTATAATTATCATAACAATCATTTTCGTTTTGATAACCACCAATGTATATTTTTCGATTTGACATGTTGGTTTCTCTGTCTCTCTCTCTATATATATATATACGAATTTGTAAAATTTTCTAATTGTTTCATGGATTTAATTTTGTTAATTTCCACATGTATATACCAGGTATACATATATATTTTGAATACCACAATAATATAATAAAATAAATAGATGTGTAGTAATAAAAAAATGATAACGTCTATTATTATTTATTCCAGACTACCTGGTAAGGTACTTATTCTATTTCCTATAATTTTTAGGAGGCCATACCGCCATACCACTGGTGGTACCCCATATCAGCCTGATATGGGGATATCAGGAAGCCACAGGAATGCCTGGAATTATCAGCTGCCATACTGTATATGCGAATAGCATAGCGGGGTTACCTGAGTATACCAGTATGTGATGCCTTTTCTTAAATCAAAAAA
>MDTB01110079.1_pt1 | contig 14676 bp, 14 predicted proteins | sample 811161 | NCBI WGS metagenome assembly MDTB01 (sample SAMN05326650, study PRJNA326480) | marine metagenome | isolation source: seawater | place: Mediterranean Sea | collected 2009
AAGGATTTTCTAGTTCTGTTGTCATCTTGTCACTATTTGTTATAAAATATGGAGATAGATATCCTCTATCAAACTGCATACCTTCAACTACATCTAACTCAGTTTCAATTCCTTTATTTTCCTCAACGGTGATTACACCTTCGTTACCAACTTTTTGCATTGCTTTTGCAATCATCGTTCCAATTTCTTTATCACCATTTGCTGAAATTGTTCCAACTTGTGCTATCTCATCACTATCTTTTACTTTTTTTGCTGATGAAACAAGGTTTTGTTTTACTACTTCAACTGCAGCATCAATTCCTCTCTTAACATCCATAGGGTTCATTCCAGCAGTAACATATTTTACACCTTCTCTTACAATTGCTTGAGCTAAAATAGTTGCAGTAGTTGTTCCGTCACCAGCTTCATCGTTAGTTTTGCTTGCAACTTCTTTGACCATTTGAGCACCCATGTTTTCAAATTTATCTTCTAGATCAATTTCTTTTGCAACTGAAACACCATCTTTTGTAATTCTTGGAGCACCATAAGATTTGTCCATTACAACATTTCTACCTTTGGGTCCTAAAGTGACCTTTACAGTGTCAGCTAAGATATTAACTCCTCTTATCATTGCTGCTCTTGCTTCAGCATCAAATTTAACAACTTTTGCCATTTTACTTTCTCCTTTAATTAAAATTATTTACTTGAAATTCCCATAATGTCAGACTCTTTCATTATACTGTATTCCTTGCCATCAATTTTTATCTCAGTTCCAGACCATTTGCCGAATAAAACTTTGTCACCAACTTTAACATCCATAGGAATTGTTTTTCCATCCTCAGTTTTTGCACCTCCACCAATCGCAACAACTTTACCTTCCTGAGGTTTTTCTTGAGCCGTATCAGGAATAATTATCCCACCAGCAGTTTTTTCGCTACTGTTTAAAACTTCGATTAGAACTCGATCATGTAATGGTCTAAATTTCATAAATTCTCCTTTATAATATTGAACTCATATAGAGATTGGATGCACTATTTCAAGATATAGTTCAAAATAAGTTGATTAAAAAAGATAGGAATTTAGGGATTTTATGGGTTATAGATTAATTTGATGACTAAAAATTTAGACAAAGAGGGACTCAGCTCAATTGTTGATAACTACCAGTTGTTTTATGTTGATTTATGGGGAGTTGTACATAATGGAGTTTCTCTTCATGATGAAGCTATAAGGACTTTAAAAGAAATAACGAAAAAAAAGAAAGATTATATTCTTCTCACAAACGCACCTAGACCTAACAGTTCAGTAAAAAATTTTTTAGAAAAATTAGGAATGGAAAAAGAAATTAGAGAACATGTTTTTACGTCAGGCGAAGCAGCTTTACAATATTTAAGGAAATATTTATTAAATAAATCTTTCTTTCATATTGGCCCTCCTAGAGATTTTGATTTATTTAAGGATTTTATAAAGATGAAGTCAGAAAATATAAAAGATAGTCAATATATTTTGTGTACTGGATTATTTGATGAGCATGAAGAAGATTTGAATTATTATAAAAGTTTATTTGAAAAAAATAGAGAAAAAAAAATGATATGCACCAATCCTGATTTAATTGTAGACAGAGGCAATTCAAGAGAACTATGTGCAGGATCAGTTGCAATGGTTTTTGAAAAGATAGGAGGCGAGGTTATTTATTTTGGAAAACCTTATCCGGAGGTTTATAATCAATCAATAGATAATAAAGATAAAAAGATATTATCAATTGGTGATAATTTAAACACTGATATTAAGGGAGCAAATCTTTTAAATTTTGACTCTTTAATTATTTCTAACGGTATTCATAAAGATGAGATTAAAGAAAAAGGAATAGAAAAAATATCCAAATCCTATGAAACAGTATGTAACTATATACAATCAGAGCTAAAATGGTAAAATCAATTAATTTATATTATAATTTTAATATTAAAACCAAGGACAAAAGATCGATTATCCTAATTGGTAACTTTGATGGACTTCATTTGGGACATCAAAAATTATTCACTTTAGCGAAAAAGTATAAAAGAAAATATTCCTTAAAACTTGGTGTCTTAACTTTTGACCCAATGCCAAAAATGTTTTTTAATAGTAAAATTAAAAACTTTAAAATATCCAATCAAATTCAAAAAATGAATCTTTTGAGTAAATTGAGTGTTGATTTTATGATTTTAAAAAAATTTAATAAAAAATTTTCTAAAACTAAATCGATTGATTTTATTAAAAATATATTAGTAAAAAAATTAAATGCAAAATTTATTTTTGTAAGTAATAATTTTAGATTTGGCAATAAAAGAGAAGGAGATGTAAGACAACTAATAAGATACGAAAATCTTTATAATTACAAAATTATTAAACCAAAACCTTTATTTATTAAAAAAAGGATAGTTTCTTCGTCTCTTATTAGAAATTATTTACAAAAAGGTAAGTTGAATGAAGCTAATAAACTATTAGATAGAAATTGGTCTATCCAAGGCAATGTTCAAAAAGGAAAACAATTGGGGAAAAAAATTGGTTTTCCTACCGCTAATATAGATATAGGAGACTCTGTTTTAGCGTGCCCAGGAGTTTATGCAGTCAAAACAAAAATTGAAAAAAGCTCAAAATACATAAAAGGTATAGCAAATTTGGGATATCGACCAACATTCGAAGGAAAAAAAATATTATTAGAAGTTCATTTATTTAATTTTTCTGGAAATCTATATAATAAGTATTTAACAGTAGAGTTTTTAAAATTTATTAGAAAAGAAAAAAAATTCAAAAATGCAGATCAATTAAAAAAACAAATAATGAAAGACCTTTTAATTGCAAAAGAAACATAATGAGTAAAGATCAGTTAAATCTTCCTAAAACAGCTTTTTCTATGAAAGCTAATTTACCAATCAGAGAGCCTGAAATTTTGGAATTATGGAGAAAAATAAATCTTTATAAAGAGTTAAGAGACTCGAGAAGAGGTAAAGAAAAATTTGTTCTTCATGATGGTCCACCTTATGCAAATGGAAATATTCATATGGGTACAGCACTTAATAAAATATTAAAAGATATAATTGTAAAATTTCATCAAATGGATGGAAAAGACTCAGTATATGTTCCTGGTTGGGATTGTCATGGTTTACCTATTGAGTGGAAAATTGAAGAACATTACAAAAAAAACAAAAAAAATAAGAATGATGTACCAATTGTGGAATTTAGAAAAGAATGTAGAGCTTTTGCAGAAAAGTGGATTGAAGTTCACAAAGAACAATTTAAAAGATTAGGAGTTGTTGGGGATTGGGAAAACTATTATTCTACAATGAGTTATGATGCTGAGGCTCAAATTGTTAGAGAACTTGGAAAATTTCTTAAAGAGGGTAGTTTATACAGAGGTTTTAAACCAGTATTATGGTCAACAGTTGAAAAAACAGCTTTAGCAGATGCTGAAGTTGAATATCAAAATCATACTTCAGATACTATTTATGCTGCTTTTAAGGTTAAAAAAAGTAGCATTAAAGAGCTTAATGAGGCTAATATTGTTATTTGGACCACAACACCATGGACTATTCCTGCCAATAGAGCACTGGCTTATAATGAAAGTTTAGATTATTTAATTATTCAACTAGAGGATGAGGGTGATTTTAAAGATGAAAAAATTTTAGTTGCTAAAAAATTATTAAATTCAATCATAAAAGATTGTGAAATTAAAAATTATAAAATAGTTAAGAGTATAAAAGGAAAAGAATTGGAAGGGACAATATGCAATCATCCATTTTCAGAATTAGGTTTTGATTATGATGTTCCAATGTGGGAAGCAAGGTTTGTAACTACTGAGCAAGGAACAGGAATTGTACATTGTGCACCAAGTCACGGTCCTGATGATTTTAATTTGTGTTTAAAGCATGGGATGAAAGCCATAGAGTCCGTTGATGATGATGGCAAATATACAAAAAATATTTTGTTATTTGAAGGTATTCATATTTTTAAAGCTAATCCAATCGTTATAGAAAAACTAAAAGAACAAAAAAAGCTTTTATCTAACGGAAAATTAACACATTCATACCCTCACTCATGGAGATCTAAAGCACCATTAGTTCATAGAGCAACTCCTCAATGGTTTATCTCGATGGAAAGCCATAAACTTCGAAATAAAGCTTTAAAAGCAATTGATGAAACAAATTTTTATCCAAGCAAGGGCAAGGAAAGATTGAAATCAATGATTGAAACACGACCAGATTGGTGTGTATCAAGACAAAGAGTTTGGGGTGTTCCTCTGCCAATTTTTATTAATAAAAAAAATAAAGAAATTCTAATAGATGAAGAAATATTTGAAAATATCGCAAAAATTTACGAGAAAGAGGGTTCTGATTGTTGGTTTTCAGATGATCCTCAAAGATTTTTAGGAAAGAAATATATTTCTGAAGATTTTGAAAAATTAAGCGATATTGTCGAGGTATGGTTTGATAGCGGTTCTACTCATTCATTTGTTCTTGAAAAAAGAGAGGATTTGAAATGGCCAGCATCAATGTATTTAGAAGGATCTGACCAACATAGAGGATGGTTTCACTCATCATTGTTAGAGTCTTGTGGGACAAGAGGTAGAGCTCCTTTTGAATCAATTCTGTCGCATGGTTTTGTTGTTGATGGAAAAGGATTAAAAATGTCTAAGTCTTTGGGTAATGTAATTGCTCCAGAAGATATTTTAAAAAAATATGGTGCAGACATACTTAGAATTTGGGTAGCGTCATCAAATTATGCGGAGGATTTAAGAATTGATTATTCAATATTAGATCAACACTCAGAGTCTTATAGGAAAATAAGAAATACCTTTAGATATTTGCTTGGAAACTTAAATGATAACTTCGATGAAATAGATCTAGAAAAATTTGATATAAACAAACTACCAGAGTTAGAGCAGTTTATGCTTCATAAAATTTATAAACTAAATTTAAATTTTGAAAAAAATTTCAAAAACTACAATTTTCATATTCTTTATAAAGAGCTATTAAATTTTTGCACTGTAGATTTGTCTGCTTTTTATTTCGACATAAGAAAGGACACATTGTACTGCGATTCAAAAGACTCAGAAAAAAGGAAGTCTACCTTATCATTATTGAATATTATTTTAAACTCATTACTAAAATGGTTTGCCCCAATTTTGTCATTTACAACAGAGGAAATTTATCAACTCATATCAAAATCAAAAAAGAGTATTCATTTAGAAAAATTTATAAGTTTCCCAAAAAAATTTGAGAATACAAAATTGAATGACAAGTGGTTAAAATTAATTTTTATAAGAGACACCTGTAATTTAAGTATTGAAGAAAAGAGAGCAAACAAAGAAATTGGCTCAAGTTTAGAATCTAGTTTGGAGATAGAGTTAAGCAAAGAATTATTTGAACTTTTTAATGATGTTGATTTTGCTGAACTTTGTATTGCCTCCTCTGCTAAAATAAAAGAAGGCTCAGAAGAAAAAATTAAAGTTTTAACTACAAAAGCCCTAGGAAAAAAGTGTCCTATATGTTGGAAAATAAGTCAGGATGGATGCCAGAGATCAAACTGTGAAATTCAAAAATGAAAAAAAAAATTTTTTTAATAAAATTTTCATTAATTTCATTAATTTTTTTAGTTGATCAAATATCAAAATATTACATCATAAATATTTTTAAATTCCAAAATGATTCAATCTATCTAACAAGTTTTTTAAATTTTCAATTAATTTGGAATGAGGGGATTGCATTTGGATTATTAAGCTTTGAAAATAATTTTTATTACAATTCTATAACTTTGGTGATAGTTGCTGTAATCTTAATTTTGTTATTTTTAGTGAAAGATCATGATCGATATTCATATTTTTATTCTATGATAGTCGGTGGCGCTTTGGGAAATTTAATTGATAGAATTAGATATTCATCCGTCCCTGATTTTATAGACTTTCATATAGGGAACTATCACTGGTTTGTATTTAATATTGCAGATATATTTGTTTCATTGGGCGTTTTTTGCCTTATTATAGCTGAAATTTTTTTTAAAAATCTAAAGTATGAAAAAAATTAATCTGTTTTTAATTATTTTTTTATTTTTTTTTACTTCCTGTCAGTCAATTAAAGATGGCTTAAGTGGAAAAAAAAATGAAAATAGTGATGAGTTTTTAGTGCAAAAAAAGAACCCTTTAGTTTTACCACCAAATTTTATGGAGCTTCCAAGTCCAGAAAATGAGTCATATGAAGATGAATTAACAAAACTTGAAGACGAAACCAAAATTGAAAATATATTAAAAATTGTTGATGATAATAAAAAAAATAAAATTAAAAAAAGTAATAATAACTCTGCAGAAGATTTTGTGTTAGACCAAATTAAGAAAAAATAATGTTAACCAAAAATATTGAGTTCAAAAATTTTCCAAAAATAAAAAAAAATTATAAAATAATAAATTTCTGGAATAAACTTAAAAAAGATTATTATGATAAATTAGAGCCAGTTTTACTTAGTTTAAAAAAAAATTATGATTATTCATATAGTTCTAAACAATTAAAAAGGTTAAAAAAATTTAATAATTTCAAAATTTATGGAATGGGTGGTTCAATACATGGGGCTAAAGCTATTTATTCATTTTTAAAAAAAAAAATTAAAAAAAATTTTGTATTCATTGATAATATAAATCTAGAAATAGATAAAAAAAATCAAAGTTCTTATCTGAATATTATTATCTCTAAATCAGGAAATACTCTTGAAACTATTGCAAATTTTAACTCTGATAAGATAAAAAAAAATACAGTATTTATTACTGAAAGTAAAAAAAGCTACATTACACAAATTGCAGAAAAAATGAAAGGGGAAGTGATTGAACATAATAATTTTATTGGAGGAAGATATTCAGTTTTATCAGAGACAGGAATGTTACCGGCATCTCTTATGGGCTTAAATCCAAAAAAGTTTAAACAGTTGGACAATTTAATTTCTAAAAAAGCATTTATTAAAAAATTGATTACAAGTGTAGAGTCAATTTTATATTTTCACAGTAAAAAAAAAAACAAATTCAATTATTCTAAATTATGATGAAAGTTCAAATGATTTATTTTATTGGTATCAACAATTAGTTGCTGAAAGTTTGGGAAAAAGTGGTAAAGGAGTTTTACCAATTATTTCAATGATGCCAAAAGATAATCATAGTGTAATGCAACTTTATTTAGATGGAAATAAGAATAATTTTTTTACTTTCTTTTTTAATGAGGAGAATCAAACTAAAAGAATACATAGTTTAAATATTTTGAATTCTCATTATTTTTTGAAGAAAAAAGATATGAATAAAATAATGTATACCCAATTTAAAGCAACTCAAAATATTTTTGAAAAAAAAAAAATTCCTTTTAGAAGTTTTTTGATTAAAAAAAGAAGTGAAGAAACTTTAGGTGAATTATTTACTTTTTTTATATTAGAAACAATTTTACTAGGAAGAGCCTTAAAAATAAATCCATATGATCAACCAGCTGTTGAATTAATTAAAAAGGAAACAGTAAAGATTTTAAAAAAATAGTTGTTTTGCAAAAGTTATTTTGGAAAAACCATATGATCTCGTATCTAAAACATCTATCTCATCAGTCAAATCAATATTTTCTTTTTTGTGTCTATGCATAATAATCAAATTATTTTTTTTTAAAATTCTTTTTTTTATTATTTTTTCAATTAATAAATTTATATTTTTTTCTTTGAAAGGAGGATCTAAAAAAATAATATCATACATATTTTTTTCTTTTTCAATATTATCTAAATATTCAAAACAACTTTTCTGAATAATTTTACATAGTTTTAGACAATTTAGTTCTTGAACATTTTTTTTTAATATATCTAAAACTCCTTCATAATTTTCAATGAAAGTCACATTTTTAGCTCCTCTAGAGATTGCCTCAAGTCCAAAGGAACCTGATCCAGAAAATAAATCTAAAATATTGGAGTTGTTAATCTTTATTTCAATTTCATTTGAGTGAGAAATAATATTAAATATTGATTCTTTGACCATGTCCTTTAAAGGTCTGGTATATTTATCTTTGGGTAGAAAAATTTTTTTTCCTTTAAATTTACCAGAAATAATTCTCATTTATCAATTACTTTGTACCCTATATCATTTCTAAAAAAACCATTTTCCCAATTTATTTTATGAATCAATCTGATTGCCGATTTTCTTGCTAATTTAAAATCATTAGATCTTATTACAAAATTTAAAACTCTCCCTCCATTTGATAGAATTTTATTGTCAACATATTTTGTTCCAGCGTGAAAAATAAATTCATTTTTTTTTAATTTAAGATCTTTAAAATTTATTTGTATATTATTTTTGTATTTTTCTGGATAGCCTTTTGAACAAAGAACAATACACAAAGTTTTATCGTCGTGCCAATCAATATAAATTTCATCAAGTTTTTTATTACAGCTAGCTTCAATTATTTTTCCAAAATCACTTTTAAGTTTTGGCAATATGGTTTGACATTCAGGGTCTCCCATTCTTACATTATACTCAATTAAAAACGGTTCATTATTAATTATTATTAACCCTGCATATAAAAAACCTTTAAATTCAGTTTTTAAGTCTTTTAACCCTTTTAAAGTTGGTTCAATAATTTTATCAATTATTTTTTTGTCTAATTCATTATTTTCAAGTCTAGATGGAGAATAAGCACCCATTCCTCCAGTATTTGGTCCTTTATCACCTTCGAACACTCTCTTGTGATCTTGTGCAGTCCCAAATTTTTTATAATTTTGTCCGTCAGAAACTATAAAAAAACTCATCTCCTCTCCTTCTAAGAATTCCTCTATTAACAATTTGTCCGCTTTCCCAAACTTTCCAGCAAAAACTTCTTTTATTGCTTTTATTGCATCTGTTTTATTTTCACAAATATAAACACCCTTACCTGCCGCTAAACCATCAGCCTTAATTACTATTGGAAAGGACGAATTATCTAAATATACTTTAGCTTCTTTTATGTTTTTAAAAATTCCAAATTTAGCAGTTGGAATATTATATTTTTCGCACAATTCTTTAGTGAATATTTTTGACCCTTCTAGTTGAGAAGCAATCTTATTTGGTCCAAAAACTTTTATGTTTGATTTTTCTAAATAATCTACAATTCCATTTACTAAAGGTCCTTCTGGTCCTACAACTATATAGTCAATTTTTTTTTTTATAATAAATTTTTTTAAGTCTTCAAAATTTTCAGAGTTTATCTGAATATTTTCAGCTATTTTAGAAGTTCCTGCGTTACCAGGAAAACAATAGATTTTATGAATATTTTTAGATTTTGTTAAAGTTGAACAGATTGCATGTTCTCTTCCACCACTTCCAATTATTCCAAATTTCATATAACAATATAAACCAAAAATGTTTAAAAAATTAGCAAAAATAAAGTATTTACCAAATAACTTTGAAATTTTAGAGGAGGGTGATCATGTTATTTGTGCGTTATCTGGTAAAAAAATTCCAATAGAAAATTTAAATTATTGGAATGTTGATGATCAAGAGCCTTACTTTTCATATATTGAGGCTTCAATTAAAAGAGATAAAAATACTTAAACTATTTCCATCGATTATGTGTCCAAATCCACTGATCTGGATTTTTTAAAATCATTTTTTCAATTATTTTATTTAAGTGAAGTGTAATTGTTCTGAGATTTTCATTATCTTTAAATTCTATAGGTTCAAAAATTTTACATTTAAATTTATCATTTTCTTTTCTTTCAATATAAACTGGCACAATCTGACATTTATATTTCTTTACAAATTGAGCAGGTATAGTGGTTGTTAAAGCCTCTTTTCCAAAAAAAATACTTCTTTCACCTTCGGACACTCTCTGATCTATCATTAATGCAATAGAGGTGCCATTCTTGAAATATCTTAAAATTTCTTTTGTACCTGAAATTCCCTTTTTAATTTGTTTTTTACAGATATATTTTTTTCTAATATTTTCCATCAGTGGATTAATAAATTGGTTATTTAAAGGTCTGTAAATAGTTGCCAAATCAACTCCAGATTTTTCTATTTGCATAGCCATTAATTCAAAATTATCAAAATGACCTGAAATAAATATTACAGGTTTACTATTTAATCTGACTTTATTTAATACCTCTTTACCCTCTAACTCAACAAGATGATTTACATTTGAAGAATTAAATCTTTTTATATAAACGTATTCAGCTAAAATTTTTCCATAATAAGACCACATGTTTTTTATAATTTTTTTTTTTTCAATATTGTCAATATTTGGAAATGCTCTTGAAATATTCTCATTAATAATTTTTTTTGATCTAAAGGTTGGGCCGAAAATTACAAAAATTTTGCTTGCAATATATCTTGAAAATTTTAGTCCAATTATTTTAAAAATTATAAAAAATAAGATTATAAATATAAACTGAAATATGTATTTTATTGTATTCATCTATTAGCTATTAAAAAACTTTTTAAGTTATTTTCATCATGAATTTTCAAATCAATTTGTAAAAATTTTATATACTTTTTATAATTTTGAGAAATCTTATTATAATCTTTTTCTGTAGTTATTATTTCTGCATTAATTTTTTTTGCTTCTTTTATAATATACTCTAAATTATTCTGTGAATATTGAAAATGATCAGGGTAAATAATTTCTTTAGAAACTTTAACTCTATTATTTATTAAAATTTCCTTAAAATCATCTGGTTCCCCTATACCAGAAAAAATAATATATTTTTTTTCTAGATCTAATTTGTCTAAATTTACAGGCTCATAATAAGTATAAAAAATTTTAATTTTTGGATTAATTTTGTAAATTGTTTTTTCTATCTCACCAGAAAAATTTTTTTTTCCATTTAAAAAAACTGCATCATATTTTTTTAAACTATTGATTTTTTCCCTTAGTGGTCCAGAGGGTATTACGCAACCATTTCCAATCCAACTTTTAATTTTAAAACATACAAATTTCATATCGTAATCAATCTTATTATCTTGAAGTCCATCATCAAAAATTATGAACTCATTTGAATCATTTATAGCTTTTTTTAAAGCCTGAAATCTTGTGGAGGACAAAATTAATTTGGTTTTTTTGTCTAGAATGATCTGCTCATCAAGTTGTTCTTTATAATTTTTTTTTGCTGTAACGGCTTTAATATTGGCTTTATTTAAAATATCATATAATTTTATTACTAATGGAGTTTTGCCAGTTCCTCCCAAATATATATTTCCAACACAAATTGATTTTATTTGAGTTGATTTAATTTTTTTTTTTAAAATTAAGAATAAAGTTGTTTAGAACTATCGCTAAAGTAAAAGGTAGTAAAACTTTAGCTAAAAAATTTGGTTTGTTTAAGCTCCAGAATTTAGGTTTTTTGAACTGCATTTTATAAAAAAACATTAATTTCTTTTAAAGTATTTTTTAATATCTTTTTTCCCATAAAATTAATTTTACTTTTTATATCTTTTTTGAAATTTTTTTTTGAGGAAAAAAGTTTATCTAATGTTTTTATCATATTTTTTGTTTTATTAATTTCAAATGTAATATTTTGATTTTTTAAAAATTTATAAATTTCTTTGAAATTTGAAACATTTTTACCATGTAAGATATTGCAACCAAATCTTGCAGCTTCAAGTGGATTCTGTCCACCGTGATTAATGATCGATCCACCTAGAAAAACATTTTTACAAATTGAGAAAAAAGGTTTTGTTTTTCCATAAGAATTTACAAGATAAACATCAACATTATTAGGAATTTTTTTTTCTGGCAGATCTTTATGTACTTTTAAACCAATAGTCTCTAGTTGATTTTCAATTTCTTGTGTCCTGTTTATGTGCCTAGGAATTATTATTGTAAGTAAATTCTTATATTTATTTTTCAGTTTTTTATGAACAAGACCACAAAATTTTTCTTCATTATCATGAGTACTTGAGGCACACCATACAATTCTATTCGATACGAATTTTTTAGCTTTTAAATTTATACTATTTATTTCATTTTCTGATTGTGAAAATTTTAAATTACCAATATATCTTATTTTTTTAGCACCTAATTTTATTAAATATTTTTTTGACTCCTCACTTGAAGACAAACATAATTTAAATTTGCTAAAAATATAATTTGAAAATTTAGAAAAATTCATCCATCGACTAAAAGTTTTTTTTGTAATTCTGCCATTAATTAAAATTATAGGAATATTTTTTTTCTCTAAGTTTAAGATCATGTTTGGCCAAATTTCAGAATCAATAAATAAAACCAAAGAAGGTTTCCAGTATTCAAGAAAATTTTTACTTAAAAAATTTGTATCTATAGGAAAAAATTGATGAACAACCTTTTTTGAATTAAGCTTGGATATAATCTTTGAAGAACTTAAAGTATTTGATGTTATTAAAATTTGAGAAACTCTTTGATCATTTTCATATTTTTCTATTAAAGGAACTATACTCATAAATTCACCAACGCTAGCTCCATGAAACCAAATTATCTTACCTTTTTTTCTCTTTTTTGAAAAAAGACAAAGTTTCTCCTTCACTCTCGTTGGATCTTCTTTTTTTTGTAAGATTCTGAATAAAATAATAAGAGGTGATAAAAAAAAAGTTATGTTTATTAAAATTCTATAAAAAAATAACATCACAATCTTTTAATTTGTTTTTCATAGAAATTTTTATAAATTGTTGAAGTATTCAATAATTCTTCGTGTTTTCCCTCACCTACAACAGTTCCACTATTAATTACATAAATTTTATCTGAATTTAATATCGTCGATAATCTGTGTGCAATTACTACTGTAGTTTTTCCTTCAGTCAAAAAACTAATAGCTTTTTGAATTTTATTTTCAGTCTCAGCATCTAGCGAAGATGTTGCTTCGTCCAGTAATATTATCTGACTTTTCTTTAAAATTGCTCGAGCTATAGACAATCTTTGTTTTTCTCCACCTGATAGTTTTATGCCATTTTCTCCAATAATAGTCTCATATTTATTTGGTAATTTTTCTATAAATTCATTTGCAAAAGAAAATTCAGCTGCAGCTTTAATTTGTTCATTTGTTGCATCCAAATTAGCATAAGCAATATTATTTTTAATTGTATCATCAAACAAAGTAGTATCTTGACTGACCAAAGATATACTTTTTCTTAATGATCTTATAGTTGAATTATAAATTGATTGATTATCAATTTTAATATCTCCGTTATCAATATTGTAGAATCTTGGAATTAAATTAAGAATTGTAGATTTTCCAGCACCACTATGACCGACTAGGGATGTCATTTTTTTACCAGGAATGTTTAAATCTATTGATTTTAAGATTTTGTTTTCCTCTTGACTGTAGTCAAATGAGACATTGTTAAAAGTAATTTTACCCTCTTTAACATCTAATTCTGATGATTTTTCACTATCTTTTATTTCATTTACATCATCAACAATTGGTAAAACTCGTTTTGCACCCGATAAACCTTGTTGAATAACTATGTTGAGGGTGGCTAAAGACCTAACTGGTTGATAAGCCAACATCATAGCAGCAAGAAATGAGAAAAAATTACTAACTTCTAATTCATCGTTTGAAACAAGTTTAGCAGATATAAAAATTAAGCAAGCTATCATTATACCTGTCAGTATTTCCATAATAGGTGAAGCTCTAACAAAAACTATATTTATTTTTCTAGATGTTTCTTTAAGATTATTGATATATGTATTTGCTCTACTTTTTTCATAGTTTTCTTTCTGAAAAATTTTCATCAGTTTATGATTCTTAAATATTTCCATTAAGTAAGTGTTTAAAATTCCTGCTTTTTGCATCGCTTCGGTTGTAACCTTGCTTATTCTCTTTCCTAAAGTTCTGGCAGCTATACTAGCGAGAGGTATCATAATAATTGCAACTAAAGATAATTTCCAATTTTGGTAAAACATAACAGATAATAATCCTATTAAAGTTAAGCTATCCTTGAAAAGATTCAAAATTGCGGTGCTAACAAGGTTAGTGATCATATTTACATCATTAACTATATTAGTAATAAATTTTCCAGAATGTTTATTGTCAATTAATTTTGTATCTGCTTTAATTATCGAAGCAAACATATCAACCTGGATATCTTTTCTTACATTTTCTGAAACATTTATCATTGTTACTTTAGCAAGATATAATGAACCACCTTTAATAATAAAAGCTAACACTATTAAACCAGGGATAACAAATATTAAATTTTGATCTTGATTAATAAACAATTCTTTAATTGCAGGGTCTAATAAATAAGCAACTGAGGATGTACTTGCTGCTAAGAGCAAAGAAAAGAAAACTGAGAGTAAAATTTGTTTTAAATATTTTTTTGTATAATCTTTATAAAGTCTTTTTAAAATCTCAATATTAGTCATTTTAATATTTTCCGAGAATTATATTTACAAACACCATTAAGCCTAGGAAATTGTTAGATTTAAAAATTCTCAAACAACTTGATGAAATCTTAATATTTAGTTTTTTTAGTTGAAAACTAAAAATCTGAAAAAAAATTAATATTAAAAATAAAAAATATAATTTATTTAGATCCATAAGAAACCCTATAGCGAATAAAGATAGAAAGAAGATTGAGAAACATATTTTTAAAAACACAAATGGATTTGATTTAAATTTAATTGAGGTTGATTTCAGTCCTATAATTTCATCATCTTTTATGTCTTGAAACCCGTATATAGTGTCGTAACCAAGTGTCCAAAATAT
>MDTB01007307.1_pt1 | contig 14675 bp, 12 predicted proteins | sample 811161 | NCBI WGS metagenome assembly MDTB01 (sample SAMN05326650, study PRJNA326480) | marine metagenome | isolation source: seawater | place: Mediterranean Sea | collected 2009
TGTAACTACTGTTCAGGAAGTCCTTGGAGATATGATGGGGGATGCTCCTGCATGCAATGAGTGTGGTCATATTACTATTAGAAACGGTTCATGCTATAAATGCTTAAATTGTGGTAATTCTTTAGGGTGTAGTTAGTTTAAGATTCTGTATTTTATCGTATTAATTAAATAATAAAATCCATCGCTAATCTTGATTTTCTTTCCTTCTTCATAAGATCTTCCACTGTATGATATTGGCACCTCATAAACACTTTTGTTATATTTTAGAAATTTAGCTGCAATTTCAACTTCTATTGAAAAACCTTTCTCGACAATCTTTACATTTCTAAAAAAAGCAGCAGGAAAGAGTTTATAGCAAGTTGCAATATCTGAAATTTTTACAAAATGAATTATTGAAAAAAACAATGACATTATTTTATTAGCAATATAAGTTCTTTTGTAAACATTGTTCCTGACTTTATTACCAATGAATCTAGAACCTAAAATCATTGAATCGGGAAATTGATTTGATTTTTCTAATATCTTATGAAAATCTGAAGGAAAATATTCTAAATCTGCATCATGAATTATTACATGTGAAGTTTCAATAAATTTTTGGGATAAGGATAAAGCTGCTCCTTTTCCTAAATTTATTTCATTTTGGATGAGGTCAATATTTTGATAATTTTGAGCAAAATTATTAGCAATTTCAAATGATTTATCACTAGATTTATCATCAATTAGAAGTATTTTTAAATCTAAATTTTCATTTAAAACTCTAAAAATAGAATCTGATAAGGTTTTTTCTTCATTGAAAAAAGGAATAATAACTGTCAAGCTCATTGCGTTAAGCTCAGCTTGAATTTAATACAACGATTAATAAGTTCTTCAAAACCTATTTCATTACTCCACCCAAATTTTGTTTTAATTTTATTTGGATTTGAAATAATTACCCTAGGATCTCCTTCTCTTAATAAAGATTTATCGATAATTGTATGCTCTGTATAGTCCAAATCAAAATATGAAAATACTTGAGAAACCATTTGATTAATTGAATGACCAATACCTGATCCAATTACATAATCTTCAGGATTGTTGTTAAGAGTAATCTTTACAATTGCATCAGCAATATCTCCAGCAAAGCTCCAGTCTCTTACAATATCCATACTTCCAATAGAAAGAGTGTCTTCCACTCCATTGCTTATATTGATTGCTGTATTGATTATCTTCATAATTAAATACTTATCATCACGAAACTCAGATTCATGGTTAAAAAGTATTCCACTACTAATATTCATTCCAAGTTTTTTTCTATTTTCTAAAGATTTAATATAAGTATCATACTTAGCCTTGGCGTAAGGTGATCGTGGTTCAAACTTAGATTCTTCTGATAATGGCTCAGAATTTTTAGAAGAAAACATCTCTGATGAAAGAGCTTGAAAGAAATGTGCTTCTTCATTTGTTTCAAGAATTGATTGAGAAAGGTTGTCGTAAATTTTATTTATCGACATGATTGTTTGTTCTGGATTTTTATATGAATCATAAACAGAACTTGGACCAGATAAATTAATTATAATTTTTGGATTAAAATCTTGGATAGCTTCTCTTACAATATCAATTTTCATTAAATCTATCTCAATAATTTCTAGATTTTCCTGGCTGTTTATATCTAAATATTTTAATTTTTCTAATACTTTGTCAGCTTTTGTTCGAGATGTACCAATAACTTTATAATTTTTATATTCGTTAAGAAATTTCTTTGTAACAAATAAGCCATCTTGCCCTGTTATTCCTGTAATTAATATATTGTCTTTCATTTATAAATAAACTCTACTTCAAATTCTTTACTAGCATATTCATTATATATGAAAATATACGTGTCAAATATAAATGAATCTTGGATTGTTGATCGAATAAAAGAAGAGTGGATAAGTAACAATAAAGATATTACAACCAACAAGATAAAAGATGCTGACATAGTATGGATTATATCCCCGTGGTTGTGGAAAAAAATATCTAAAAAACATCTTCGAAATAAAATTGTTGTTTGCTCTATATATCACTTTGATAATTCAGATAAAGAGTTGCAGGATTTTATCAAAAGAGATAAATATGTTGATTTTTATCATGTTATTTCAGAAAACACTAAAGCACAAATATCTTCTTTGACAGATAAAAATATTCAGTCTATTCCATTTTGGGTAAATAACGATATTTTTTTTAATATAGATGATAAAAAAAATCTTAGAGAAAAATACAATATACGAAATGATGCGTACTTAATAGGTTCTTTTCAAAGAGATACTGAAGGAAAAGATTTAACTAGTCCAAAGTTAATTAAAGGCCCAGATCGTTTTGTTGAAATAGTAAAAAATTTGTATAAAAATGATAAAAATTTACAAGTTTTACTGACTGGAAAAAGACGGGGTTATTTAATTAATAAATTTAAAGAATTAAATATTAAATATATTTATTTTGAAATGACAGATTTTAAAACATTAAATGAACTTTATAATTGTCTTGACTTGTATATTGTAACTTCAAGGATTGAAGGTGGCCCACAGGCTATTTTAGAATGTGGTATCACTAAAACACCAATTATCTCAACTGATGTTGGAGTAGCTCCTGAGGTTTTGCCGGCAAAGTCAATATTTGATATGACAAATTATCTAAATGCAGAACCAGATACTGAATATGTGTACTCACAATCAAAAAGATTTATTGTTAAAAGTGGCCAAGAAATGTTTCGTAAAATGTTCAAAGATATTGTAAACTTTTAAAAACTATTAGTCATTACCTAGTTAGTTTCATTATAATTACAATTTCGGGCGCTTAGCTCAGTCCGGCAGAGCGCTTCCCTTACAAGGAAGAAGTCACAGGTTCAAATCCTGTAGCGCCCACAAGGGTTTTTTACATACGTTCAAATTGCGAAAACACTGGCAAAATATCCTAAAATATATGTGTGGTAAAAAATTTACTTAATTCAAAACATTTTCAAATAATATTTCTAAAATTCGTAAATGTTTCTCTTTGTGTTTCTATTTTATATATATTATTTTACAATATTTTACACTACAACCCAATAGAGGGATACGATGCGGAGGCTCATTACAATTATATTTACTTTCTTTCTATGTACCTTCCAGAAAAATTTATACTACCTAGCTCGGAGTTCACACGAGAATTTTTTAATCCACCTATTCCATATATTTTTCCTGCATTTTTTCAAGTTTTTTGTAGAAATATTATAACCTCAGCTGACTATATAAAAGATTGCCAATTAAATCTAGGTACTTGGACTCAAGTTTTTCAATCATTTATATATTTATTTACTATATATTTTTATCTCTTATCGTTTAAATTATTAAAAAATAAGAATAGTTTATTAAATTTAAATTTAATCTTACTCATTTCAATGCTTTCACTTAATTACAGAACTATTTCAATGATTAGAGGAGAGCCATATATTTTACTGTTTAACAGTATTCTTATGTATAAATTTTTAAAATTATCTAAGAATAATTTTGAATTTAAAATATCTGATATTTTAAATTCTGGTATTTTAATTGCACTTATGGCTTTAAGTAGACAGTGGGCATTTTTATTATTTTTTGCATATTTATTAATTTTGTTTTTTATAAATAAGAGAAGCAGAATAAATTATTTCAAATTTATATCTCAATCGTTTTTTATAGGGTTTATTTTTTCATCGTGGTTTTATTTTAATTTGTACTTTGAATATGGTTCTTTCACTGCATTTAACAAATCTCCAGAGTCATTTAGTTTGATAAATCAAAATTTAAATTTTTATTTCCCATTTAATTCAGATGCATTATTTACTTTTACAAAACCCATTAGGCCTTATTTTTCAAATCAATTCCTTCCAATTTTATATTCTGACACATGGGGTGACTATTGGGGTTATTTTGTATTTACAAGTAACGACTTAGTTTCAGGAAAAAATCAGATGTTTATTGGGGATTATTTAGCACGAGTAAATATACTTTCCCTGTTTCCATCCTTATTAATTATTTTTAGTTTATTTAAATTCAATAAACTAAACGGTGGCGATACTTTTCATAAGTTTTTATTTTTTGGAGTTATTTTTTCTTTTTTTGGTTTTTTATGGTTTTTAATTAAATATCCAGAAATACCGACTGGAGATACTATTAAAGCTACCTACATAATTCAATTATTCCATTTAGCAGTAATTATATGTGCAAGTTACTTGGAAGACCTGAAGGAAAAGGGTAGTAAATATTATTTATTAATTGTTTCAATTTTAGTTCTTGTCTACACACACAACTTTTCTGCTTACTTATCACATTTTCCTTTAAAGTTTTAATTATTTATAAATTATTTTTTTAAAAAATTAAATTGAAATTTTCTATATACGTTATAAAAGATAAAAATATAAAATATCAAATGACTCAACACAGTTGCTAAAGAAACTCCTACCACTCCAGCATCTAAAAAAGCAATATTTAGAGATACATTTGTTAGAGCCAAAATAAGCAAACCTATTGTATGCAAGCCTTGAAAACCAACCTGTAGTAGGGTACTTTCAAATGCTTTAAAAATTGATAAAAAAGAAAACCCGATGAGAATAACTCCAACAGATATTGTTCCATCAAGTCCAAGTTCATTAATAATTGGAACATTATTTGAAAGTAATAGAATAAAACCTAACAACAACAAGCTCGATGTAAAAGAAATAATATTCGTTGTTTTGAATATTTTTTTTATAAATTTTTGAAAGTCATATGAATTTTTTTGCAAAGATTCTATATTAATATTTGGCGTTACAATATTTCTTACCATATAAAGTAGGCCTTGAAAACCTTCACCAATAACCGCTATCAAAGCATAAATTCCTGCGTAGTACTCTCCTAAAAATACTGCAACACAGTAGATATCAATTCTAAAGCTAATTTCAGTAAGGAAACTTGAAATAAAAGAGTTTTTTATAAAATCTATATGTTGAGAACATATAGATTTGAAATCTTTAATAAAGTACATATTGAACCTAATAGCTAATAAAGAAACATTGATAAAAAATAAAAATAATTCTGTAAGAACGAATATTAAATAAAATTCTGAAAATTCATTCAAATAATATAAGTAAACAAACAAGATGGAAAAAAGAGTTCTTGAAATATAACTTGTGTTATAAAATAAAAAATCCTTGTATGAATTAAAAAATGTTTTAAATAAACCGTTGATAGCAAACATTAAAATTGCAACTGAGACTTCAGCCGCAATATCAATGTATGGAACTTGTAAGGCGAAGTTTCTAAATATAGAGATTTGATAAAGGGAAATATTTAATACGAAAAATGTTGAAATTATAAATATCGTAGTTAATAGATAGCTTAAATTTACCCGATCATTAAAGTTCTGTGAATTATGCTTCATCAAAGAAAACTGTGTTCCAAGACTAATAATTCTTGAACCAAAAAAAATCATTGTTTGATAAATTGAAAACTTTCCTATTGTTGAAATATCAAAGAGTGAATAAATCATTAAATAAAGTATCACACCTGCAAAAGATGTTAATACATAAGTTATCGACGTTAACTGTACAGAACCAATCAAGCTAAATTTCTTCATAATTTACTTTCATTTAAACCTAGTTTTTCTGATGAGTAGTAAAGTATTAAAACCATAAAAAACAAAATATATATTAAATAAATTAATGTATTCGTATTATCAATATTAATTAATAGGTTTTGAAAGTCTTCATTATCAGTTGGTAGTCCTGCTGAAGTTAAAAAGTTTAAAATTGTAGCCTTGCCAATAATTAAAAATAAAATTTTTAAAATTATACTAAATAAAATGCTTGTGGATATAATTATCATCCACGCTTCTATATTAATTATTGAACTAAATACACCATTTAAATATTTTGGTTGAGCATACCGCACTACATTTTTAAAACTATTTTCTACCATATCAAGGCTTAACTGAGTTAAATTAGTTGTTTCAAACAATAAGGTTGACAGCAAGGCAAAGCCTGACATGGCAAAGAAATAATATTTCATAGATTTACTCAATCCAAAATATACAATTAATAAAATAGAAATTGGTATTAAAGACAAGAGATATCTAAATCCATATGAAGAACCTGCTGATCTCCATACCACTACTATTCCAAATTGGTACAAATATGTAAGAATCACAAAAATTGAAGTTTTAAAATTTTTAAAAACTAACTTTATAGCAAAATAAAATCCAATAATTAAAACTGGAGAAAACCAAAATATTCCAAATTCGGTTCCAAAATTAATTAAAAATAATGATCTTAGAGCTTCTAAAATAGACCCAAAAAAATCTGAACTTAGATCATCGAAAAATGAAGAGACCTTGTTTGAGTTTAAAGAATAAATTGAGAGTGGATTAATAGTATATACACCATAAATAGCATTGGATAAAAAGAAAAATATTGCTGTGGAAATTAAAGAATTTATAACAAAATTTAAATTTATAATTTTTAAATTTGAATGTTTAAAAAATAAAGATTTAATAATTATAGGTAGAAATAAAATATGATAATTAGTCCATCGAACTAAAAATGCTAATAAAAATAAATACGGAATAATTAAAATATACTTTTTATTATTTGAGCTATAAAGCTTTACTAAGTAAAAAATTATTAGCGAAATACTAAAAACTTCAAAAACATGGGGCATCAAATATCTTTCAAATGCATAATATGTAATGCCAGACCCAAGCAGGGAATACAAAATAATATTGGAATTTAAATTTTTATTTAATAAATTCTTAGTTTTTAATAACAAAATTAATGATAAAAAAAGATAAAAAATTGATGATAGAGAAGTAAATACAATATCAAAATTATTTAGACTAGTTTGATTATCACTAAAAAATATATTAAAAAATTTACCTACCACATAGAACGGAATTGAAAGAAGGCTTGTACCAAAAAAACCAAGGGGGGCGGGTTTACCATTAATTGTATTTCTTGTTTCTTTATATACTCCAAACTGATTTTCATAATCAAAATCCTGATCATTTACAACAGTTTTTATATGAGAGTAATAGTCAAATTCGTCAGAACAACATAGCCAATCTGTCTGATATCTAAAATCTATTTTTAGAAACAATAAGAGAGAAAATAATACAATTAAAAAAGTTAAATATTTATTTTTCACTTATATCAAGTATGTAAATATTATTTGGATTAAATTTTTCTTCAAAATTGCCATTCTCAATGTAAATTATGTCATTATTATCACAGATATTAATTTTTTTATCTAGAATTAACAAATTTGAATTGAATCTATTAAAAAACATTTTATCTATACATTTCGGTAAATTATCAAAAGTAACAAATTCAATTTCATTAAATTTTTGAATTAAACCTAGTGGGTATTTTGAATCCATAGAAAAAATTATATTTGGATTTAAGTTGTTAATGAATTTTAATGTGCTGTCATAAATGTTTCTTCGTTCTCCATGGAAGTGAAAACCTCTTGTTTCTGAAAGTTTTGTTTCATTTTCTATCTCTAAATTAGGTATCGGTGTTTCGAATAATCTAGTAGATAAACCCATCCCCTGAATAATAGATATATTTAACAAAATTATTAAAAGTGTTTTAATTCTTAAATTTTTTAAGAAACTCATATTTGTGGAGAAATATAAGACACCAAAATAAAATAATAAAATAGGAAATGTATATCTTATATTTGAATCGTTATAAGGCCTTACTGAGATTAATAAAAAATATAATACTGAAATAAATAAAGCATTATTTACATTTTTGTTTTTAAACTTTAATTTAAAAGTTAGCAGCAAAATAGAAAAGAAAATATAAGGACCTATAGTTCTAGCATGATGAGCATTTTCAAATATGTTATATTTTGTTAAAGTATTGCTTAATTTAATAACATTTAGATTGGTAATAGAAGTGTAGTTTATAAACTCTTTATTTAAGAAAAATATAAATGGTAAATCTGCAATCAAAGAATTTATTGATACTAATAATATGGAATTTTTAATATTTATAAATAAATCAATAAAGCTTAATCCTCCGCCCTGTCCAATAGGCAAATGCCTTGTAATGTACTCCAGTTTAAATGTCTCAATACTGTTCAGAAAATTCCAAATATAATTGATCAAATTAACTGATATGAAAAGACCAGTTAAAGACAGGAAATATTTTGTTCTAAAAATATACTTTATAAAATTAAATTCTTTGAATTTACTTAAAGAAAATATAAATATAGTAATTAGTAGATAAATACCGGAAATTCTTGTTCCAACTGCAAAAATTGCGTAAATTAAAACTATATAATAATCGTCAAAACGTTTTAGCCTGTAGCAATTCATTAAAGTTATTAAAGAATTGATTACAAAATAGGCAAACAAAACTTCATGGAGAAAGTTTAAAAAACTAAAAAATATTATTGGACAAAAGAATATAAATATCTTAAATAAAAGAGTATCATTCTCATTTAAATTAAGATTTTTTACAAAGCTTAAATATATTTCATTAATTACAAATAGAAAAATTATCAAATTTATAAAATATGGAAAATTAAAGAATTTAAATAAAAATATATCTATATGACCTGTAATGGGATAATTTAATATATGTTGATAAATTGGACTCAGATCGTAATTAATAAACACTGTTTTTTCTTTTATCCAAAGCAAAGCTCGAGGAAGATATATACTTAAATAATCATCTTGGTTATATCTAGATAAGCTTAATAAGTACGTACAAAGACCGTATGTAAGTAGTATGTTTAAATTCAAAAAATTAAAATTTATAGAAAGATTGATATAACTTTTATTTTTTACTGTTAAATAAATGTGAAAAAGAGTAAGTAACAAAAAATACTTGGGTTCTAAATACTTAAATAAAGAAAGTAAGATTATTTCCGTATAAAGAATTGCGGTAATAAAGATTAGAATTGTTTTAAAATTCTTGAGCTTTAAAACAAAAATTCTTGCAACAAAAAAGACTGACACAAGATAAAATATTCCTGTAATTTGTAACAATAAAGCACTCATTAATACAATTATAAGTTAAGTTTTTTTAACAAACTTTTATAGAAATTTAAAATTAACAAATTAATTTTCTAGTTTTTTAATTAAGCGTGCTGGATTGCCGTAGTATAAGCAATTTTCTTCTAAATTTTTCGTAACTACGGAACCAGCGCCAACAAAACAGTTTTTACCTAATATATTCCCACATACAATTGTTGAATTTGCTCCGATACTTGCAGACTTTTTAACCAATGTTTGGTCATAATTTTTACTTACTGGTTTACTGCTTTTTGGGAACTTTACATTAGTGAACACTACACTTGGGCCTATAAATACATCGTCTTCAATTATTACCCCATCATAAACAGACACATTGTTTTGAATTTTTACATTATTTCCAATAACAACATTTTCTCCTATAAAACAATTTTGACCAATTGAACAATTGCTTCCTATCTTTGCAGAAGACATAATATGAGTAAAATGCCAAATTTTTGTATTCTCACCTATTTCAGAACCTTCATCAATAATTGCTGTTGGATGTATATAAGTCATAATTTATATATTCAATAATAGTAATAATATATAATTGTATTTATGACTAATTTTAAAATTGGTGTGGTTGGATTTGGTTATTGGGGTAAAAACCAAGCTAGAGTTTTTAAAGAATTAGGTACCCTTGAGGGCATATACGAAACAAATCAAGACTTGATTAAAGATCACAAAAATGAATACTTCTTTTTTAATACTTTAGAAGCAATGCTTAAAGAAGTCGATGGAGTTATAATATGCACTCCTGCGGAAACACACTTTGAAATAGCTTGTACAGCTCTAGAAGAGAACGTTGATATATTGGTTGAGAAACCAATAGCTATGAACTTGTCACAAGTTAAAAATATTATAGAAATCGAAAAAAGAAAACAAAGAATAGTGATGGTAGGCCACCAACTACATTTTCATCCAGCTATTAAAAAAATGAAAGAACTAATAAAAGATGGGGAAATTGGAGATATTAAATGGATCTATTCAAATAGGTTAAACTTAGGAAAAATTAGACCATATGAAAATGTACTATGGTCATTTGCTCCTCACGATATCTCTCTTATTCTTGAATTCATAAATGATGAAATTAAAAGTATTGATGTTCAGGCTACAAAAATTCTTAATAATAATATTGAAGATACAACCCTCACCTTGTTGAACTTCAAAAATAATGTAAAGACTCATATTTTTGTTTCGTGGATTCATCCATTTAAAGAACAAAGATTTGTAATTGTTGGAAGTAATGGATCTCTAGTTTTTTCAGATACCGAAGAAATAAATAAATTAAAATTATTTAAAACATCTATTTCAAAAGATGGAAATATTGAAAAGCACGCATTGACTAACATTGAACTGCCCTCCTTAGAACCCCTTAAAGAACAAGCAAAATATTTTTTAGAATGTATCGAAAATAGAAAAATTAACTTAAACGACTCACAACATGCTTATAATGTTGTTTCAGTCCTTGAAGAGAGTACAAAAAAAATTAAAGAAAAGTCTAATAATGGATAAAAAAATTGCTGTGATAGTTCCTGCTTACAATGAAGAGCTATTGATTAAAAAAACAATTGATTCTATGCCGGAAAAGATTAGTGAGATAATAATAGTTAATGATTGCTCAACAGACAATACTAAAAACATTGTTGTAGATGAAATAAAAAATAACAAAAAAATTACCTTGATAAATCTAGATAAAAATTCAGGAGTTGGCTCCGCAATTGTTAAAGGATACGAGTTAGCATACGAAAAAAATTATGATGTAGGTGTTGTAATGCCTGGAGATGCCCAAGCATTACCTGAAGATTTTGAAAACTTGGTAACTCCAGTATTGAATGAAACTGTAGACTACACAAAAGGAAACCGATTGAAATACAAGGGAGTCTCAAATATAATGCCGAAACATAGATTCTTCGGTAATACCTTATTAACTTTATTAACAAAATTTGCTTCAGGATACTATCACATAATGGATCCTCAAATGGGCTACACAGCATTAAATCTAAAAATAGTGCCTAAGTTAAACTTACATCAATTAATTAAAAGATATGGATATCCGGGACATCTTCTATATCTATTGAACATGGCTGATGCAAAAGTAATGGATATTGAAGTAAAGCCACATTATGGTGAGGAAAAAAGTGGAATAAGGTTGTTAACTTTTATCCCAAAATTAATTTATTTATTGATTAGATTATTTTTTTCAAGAGTTTTTAAAAAATTAATAGTTCAAAACCTTTCCCCTGCAGGAATAAGCTATTTATTTTCTTTTATAATTTTCTTTTTTGCCTTACCACCAATAACTTATAGAACTATATCAAGATATATTAGTCTTGATGAAATTCCTCAAATAACATTTATTTCCTTAACAACAGGAATCATTTTATTTTTTATATTCTTTCTTTTTGGAATATTATTTGACGTTCAAGAAAATAGATATAACGAGATAAAAGAATGAAAGTTCCGTTTATTAATTTTGACTACGAAATGGAAGCTCTGGGCTCTAAGTATGAAGAATTATTCTTAGATCATATTGCTAGGGGGGAATTTATTGGAGGAGATAGTGTCTCTTCTTTTGAAAATTCTTTATCTACTTATTTAGGCGCAAAAAATATAGTCAGTGTTGGAAATGGTACTGATGCCTTAATCATCGGCTTGTTGTCGTTAAAACTTAAAAAAAAGGAAGTCATAGTTCCTACTTTTTCTTTTTTTGCAACCTCAGAAGCTATTGTACAAGCTGGCTTGATACCTATATTTGTTGATATAGATTACAAAGATTGCAATATTGATGTAGGCAAAATAGAAGATAAAATAACTGAAAATACTGGAGCTATCCTTCCTGTTCACTTATTTGGAAATTCTTCAGATATGAATGCAATAATTTCTATAGCAGAGAAATATGATTTAATGATTGTAGAAGATGTTGCCCAGTCTTTCGGCACAAAATACAACAAAAAACATTTGGGAACACTGGGTGATGTTGGATGTTTTTCATTTTTTCCTACAAAAACTCTGGGTGCATACGGTGATGGAGGTGCAATAGCGACTAATAGTGATGAAATAGCAGAATATGCGAGAATGTTAAAAAACCATGGATCAAAACAAAAATATATTAATGAGGTTTTTGGATTTAATTCAAGACTAGACTCTATTCAGGCTTCCGTTTTAAACTTAAAATTAAAGCATATTGATGCTTGGATAGAAAAAAGAATTTTAGCAGGTAAGTATTACGATGAAAAACTCTCGAATATAGAAAATCTAAAATTAATTGATAATTCATACTCAACATATAATTACTACTCAATTTATATTCTCAAAAACGAAAGAGACCATTTTAAAAATTATCTAGATAAAAAAAATATTGCTAATGCTATTTATTATCCAAAAACCTTACCCTCCTTGCCTGCACATAACTCTTCAGAAAAATTTCCAGTCTCAGAAAAAATTTGTGGTGAAATTATATCTTTACCTATATGGCCTGGCATAAGTGATGCTGAGTTGACTTATGTTACTGATTCAATTGTTGAATATTTTACTCAGTAATTTTCTTAGTTTCATCTCTTGAGAGGTTTTCAAAAAGTATTGATGAAAAGAAAAATAGTGACGAAGTTTTAATAAGCCCTGTGTAAATTATTACATCAGGTGAGTTCCAATGATTTAAATTAAGAAAGTATGAAATATATCCTAATAAAAATAGAATTAATGAAAATTTGTCTTCAATTAACAACATTATAAAAATCAACATAAAAATTATAAAATTACCATAGCCATAGTAAGAAAATCTTATAGGGGGATACCATCCAATAAATAACCAAAATAAATTTATTAACAATGAAAAAATTACTGAGTATTTAATAAGTTCAATTTCTTTAAAATCAAATTTATTTCTAAAGAGAATGAAAGCTAAAACAAAAATTGATGGGATAGCGAGATACTGCAAAAGAATAATTATATCATTTAAATAGCAACTCGTAGCAAGCGTGGGAGTCTGACAAAAATATCCACCACTGTTTACATCCCTCCCTTGAAAATAATCTAATATCCAGGTGAACTGTTTGTAACCTTCTGCTTGATGATCTGTATAGTCTGAAAAAATATTAATTAAAGAATAGTAAATAATTGATGGAACAAAAAAACTTAGAATTTTGTAAATATTTTTTAATTTAAATTTTTTTGATATCAAAATATAAAACAACAATAATGCAGGGATTACTACAGCTGATCTGTGAATCAAGAATAGAAAGCCAGAGAATAAAAATAACTTATAAGAATTTATATATTCAAAATTTAGTAAAAAATTTATACCGACTACAAAAATTAAAAATGTAAAAGTCATTGAAGCAGACTCAAAAATGTGCCACTTAAAAATGGGAGACAGTGAAATAATAAGTGGAAAATAATAATATCTATTTTTAACTTGGAAATTTAAATTTGAAAAGAGTTTATAAACTGTCATTGATGCAAAGCTAGTTAAGAATAACTGTCCCACATAAAAGCTTGCCTTTACAAGAACTAAATCACTTAGAGCAAATGAGATTAATATTGTTGAAAGGACTTTGTAAAAAACAAATATATACATTACAAATAGAGGGCGATTGATATAAACATAATTTTCAAGATTAAATAAATTTAAAAAATTCACTATACCATCCGTATATATAGCTAGATCACAACTCTCTGGATATATAAATGTCATGTCTCTTGAGAAAAGACGTACTTGGTATTCAATAATTTCTGTACACAAAAAATAATTAACTTTATCTTTTAAGAAAATAAATTGAGAAATATATACACCCAAATTGATAAAAAAAGAATTTATAAGAAAAAAAGTAAAAGTAGGTTGTAAAAATTTGTATTTACCCATCTAATATAAGATAGTTGTGATACCAATTTATAAACTCAAATTATTCAAAATAAAATGTTTAATTTAAATAATTTAATTAAAGCTATAGAAAATGAAGAATTATATTTTAAAATTACAAAAATTTTAATTTTCTGTGGCTATTTTTTTGGAGCTTTGTTTTTATCATTAACAATCAGTCCTTTCCCGCAATATGATGAATTAGCTTATATCGAACATGTTAAGCAGATATCAAATAGTAATAACTTTTGGTACTTAGGTGACAGAAATAGAATGCCACTTTTTAACTATTTGCTTTTTATATTTTTTTCTGAAAGCTTTTCAGAAAATTTGATTTACAGATCATTCCAATTTAAGAACATAATTTATGTTGGTATTCTTAGCTATCTTTATTTTAGAAAATTAAGTACTATTTTTACATCAAAAGTAGTCATGCTTTTTTGTACTATATTCACCGTTTTTTTTCCAGTTTTTGCATATATTCACGATGTTGTGGTTGAACCCCTTTTTTATATAACTTTTGGATTATTTTATATTTATGGAGTTGAATTTTTTAAAAACCCAAGCAAAAAAAATGGATTAATTTTTGGAGGGATCTCGTCCATACTGTACCTTCTAAAAGCATCAGGATTATCAATATTTTTTGCTTCTATTGTCTTTTTCATATTATTTTATGCGTACAAAAAAATATTGACCGTGAAAAAAATCCAAAATTTATTAATTGCTATTATTACTTTCTTCATTATTTGTAGTCCATATTTAATTGAAAATTATAAAAACTACA
>MDTB01023418.1_pt1 | contig 14672 bp, 15 predicted proteins | sample 811161 | NCBI WGS metagenome assembly MDTB01 (sample SAMN05326650, study PRJNA326480) | marine metagenome | isolation source: seawater | place: Mediterranean Sea | collected 2009
ACGTTGATAGGCTGGATGTGGAAGCGCAGTAATGCGTGCAGCTGACCAGTACTAATAGCTCAATTGGCTTGATTTATGCACTGAAAAAAATTTTTTTTTATATGATATAAATAATCCTTTATGATTAAAAAAACATATTTGTTTCTATCGATATTATTAATATTACTTTTTTCTTCTATCTTTTTAATTGAATTATTAAATTTAAGATTTTTTGAAGAAAATAATCGTTTAGTAAATAGTGGTTATTATAAAAACTATCAGAATAAAACCGATCCCTATAATGCCGTTAGGTACAAACAAATACATCCATACTATTTTTTTTCTATAGGTTACAAAAAAGAGCCCTTAAAGAAAATAAACAACGACATTTTGAATTTAAATGAATTTGGTTTCCGTGTTAACCCTAATAATAAAAATTTACTAAATAAAAAAAATAAAATAGTCTTACTAGGTGGTTCTTCAGCATTTTCTCATTACTCTTCATCTGACAAAAATTCAATCGCTGCTATAATTTCTGACAAAGCTAATATTATTGTTGATAATTTAAACATGCCTTCTTGGAACTCACTACAAGAAGCCTATGCTCTGTTAAACTATAAATCTTCTTATGACATAAGTATTTCTTTTAGTGGGTTTAATGATTTTGCCAATTGTGAAAAATTTGAAAATAGCGAAAATTATTTAGATGCTGTCGAGTCTTATGGTGAATTGGAAAATAGGATTTACAGAAAAATTACTTTAAAAAGATATTTTAAGAATTCCTTTAAAAATATCCTCCCTGATACAACAAAAAATATATTAGCATTCTTAGCATTTTTAAATCCAACTTTAGGTCCTACCTATCATTATGATTTAGATACAAGATGTTATAAATTTTTAGATGATGCAAAAAATAAAGCTAAATTTTTTATTAAAAATCAAAAAAATATGCATAACCTTTCAAATGGACGAAGTGGTAAACACATTTTAGTGATACAACCCGTGTTAAGTTTGCATGACTCTATAGATAAAAACAATTTAAGATATAGTGACAAAAAAATTGAATTTTTAAATGTTTACTATAATGAAATTCTAAAAAGTAATTTGTGTAAAAATTATATAAAATGTTTGGATTTATCAAAAATGTTCAACAATAAATCAAATTTAAAAAGTTTTAGGTTTAATTCCCAAAAATTAGATGCTAATCAACTTTATTTTATTGATGATGTTCATTTATCAGACCTAGGAAATATTGAAGTTGCAAAAACAATAATCGAATTTATAAAAATTTAAATTTAGAATTTTTTTTTTAATTTGTATAAAGCGTTTACCAAGTCTACATCATAATAATCGTCCACTTGTAGACTTTTAAACTTGTTTATTTCAAACATACCAATTTTTCCAAATAATCGGCAATTTTCTTTGTAAAATTTTTTTTTATTAAATATATAGAAAGACCCATTTTCAATATATTTAGGTTTTATTAATTGCCTTGGATTTCTTTTTTTAAAATTATAATTAGCTTTAAGTGTTTCATTCTTTGAATAATGCCAAATATTATGGTCTCTAACTTCTGTCCCACTGAATAAAGAGTCGTATTTTTTTTTTACATAAAATTTAATTGCTTTATCCAAATCTTCAGAACTTCTGATAGGAGAGGTTGCTTGTAAAGCTACTATATTTTCAAAATTTATTTTTTTATTATCAATGAATTTTGCAGCATGGATCCATCCTGACTCTGAGGAAGAGTTGTCCTTAACTAATTCAAATGGCCTTTTAATAGTCTTAGCTCCAATACTTTTTGCGTATTTGAGTATTTTATCAGAATCACTACTTACCCATGTTTGATTTATTAGTTTTGAATTAATGGAATTTTTTATAGTCCAGAACAATAGAGGCTTATTATTAATTTTTATTAGATTTTTATTTTTTATTCCTTTTGAATTTCCTCTAGCAAGAATGATCGCTTGAAAAGTATTCATAATTTCTTTTAAAATTTTATTTTCTTTCTAAAATCATATTATTGTATATTAGTTTTAAACTAATTTAAGCATTAATTATGTTCAAAGAAAAAGTATTTTATATCGGTGGAGATTATAACAATAACGGTCTTAGCTGGTGGCTTCCAATTTTTTTGTCATATTGCAAAAAAAGAAAAATCAAAACTGTCCTATTTCAAAGAAGAGATATTTCAAATTTAATTCTTAATAATAAAAATATGAAGCTTTATACTAAAGGATTTAAATTTATATTTTTAGATGATCTATCACCTTTTTGGGCAAAAAAGAAAATTAGATGGTTTAGATCGCCTTTAAAAGCATTTTATCTTTTTTTCATGACATTTATGGATTATAAAAATTTTAAAGACCAAAATTTAAAACAGATATTAATGTCTATAATTGATCTAAGTTTTAAAGAATCTAAGCAAACAAAGCTTAAATTAAATAAATTGATTATTTTAAAAAATTGTTTTCGTTCAACTTATTATATTTGGTTGAGCAATTTTTTATCAAATATAGTTTCTGAAGCTGTATTATCTCACAGTGTATATTTTAACAGAATAACAATTTTAAATTTTAAAAAAAATAAAATTAAAACATTTCATGTTAACAATTTTATAATTTTCAAACAGTCTTTTGGCACCTCGGATTTTAGTTGGTTGGTTTTAAACAAGAAAATTTATGCCAAACTTCAAAAAATTATTTTTAAAAATAAATCTCTCAGATACTGGAAACAAAGAATTAAAGGAAGATCAAGATACGATAATGCAAATACAGCTTTATATGGTCAAAATTTTACAAATTCAGAAATATTGAAATCCAACTTTATTTTTCTTCATGTTTTCAAAGATAGTCCTTATTCATGGATTAAAAATTACAATCATCAGCTTTTTAATCATTATTATGATTGGCTTATTAAAACTATTAATATTCTCAAAGAGTCTAATGAAAAGTGGTACATAAAATTTCATCCTTTAAGCAATATTTATGGAGAAAATATTGATGAACTTAAAAGTGATATAAATTTTTTAATAGGAAGTTCTAAAAATATTGAAATACTTAAAGAAAAAATTCCTAATAAAGAAATTTTTAAGAATTGTAAAAAACTTGTTACTTACTCTGGAACAGCTTCATTGGAATATGCAGCATTTGGCAAAAAAGCAATTGTAGTCTATCCAAATGTTTTAACTGAAAGAGCGCCAAATTGCGTTTATTTTCCAAGTAAAATGGAAGATTATAAGCAACTTTTATTAAAAAATTTAAATAATAGTATTTCAAAAAATCATATTAAAAAAGCACAAGATTTAATTTATATGAGAGATTTAATTTTAAGCTCACAGAATGATGTTGAGGGTAGTAGAATTTATCAAACAACTACTAAAAATTTTATAAATAAAGATGTAAAGAAAATATTATCTAATTTAAAAAAAAATAAATCTTACTATCAAAAATATGGAAAATTTTTAGCAGAAAAAAATTTTTATGTGGGTGTTTCTAAAAATTTTATTAATAAGTTATTATAATTTAAAAAGTATTAGTTTAATATAAATTAAAATAGAGTAATGGTTAAGAATGTTTAAAAAACCTATATTAATTGCTGAAATTGGCATCAATCATAATGGAGATGTTAATATTGCAAAAAAATTAATTAAAAATTCTAAAGACTGTGGATTTGATGCAGTAAAGTTTCAGAAAAGAACTATTGATATTGTTTATGATAAAAAAATATTGGATACGCCTAGAGTAAGTCCATGGGGCAAAACTACAAGAGAGCAAAAATTAGGCTTAGAATTTGAAAAAAAAGAATACGACGAAATAGATAAATATTGTAAAGAACTTAATATAGATTGGTTTGCGTCAGCGTGGGATATTAAAAGTTTAGAGTTTTTGGACAACTATAATTTGAAATACCATAAAATTGCATCTGCAATGATTGTTGATAAAGAGTTTTTAAATAATGTAGCCAAAAGAAACAAGCATACTTTTATCTCTACTGGAATGTCTACAAAACAAGATATTGATGATGCTGTGAATATTTTTAAAAAAAATAATTGTAGTTATGAATTAATGCATTGTGTCTCGACATATCCAATGAAAGTTAAAGATGCTAACTTAGTTACAATTAACCAATTAAAAAATGAGTATAAATGTAATGTGGGCTACAGTGGTCATGAAAATGGAGTTGTGGTTTCTATTGCTGCTGTAATTTTAGGCATATCATCACTTGAAAGACACGTTACCTTAGATAGAACAATGTATGGGTCTGATCAGGCAGCTTCTATAGAATTATCCGGAATGAGAAATCTTTGTGAAAGTATTGATAAATCTTTACTTGCATTAGGCAAACCGTCTTTAGGCAAAATAATAGATGATGAAATACCAATAGCTAAAAAATTGAGAGCACATATCAAATAAGATGGATAAGTATTTCCTTTCAAAAAAAATTAAAGAATCAATTTCAGTTAAAAAAAAATTAATTAATGAAATTAAAAATATAGATCAAGTTGTCTCAAAAATAACTGAGTCATTAAACAATGGAGGAAAAATTTTATTTTGTGGAAATGGAGGATCTGCTGCGGATGCTCAACATTTAGCTACTGAATTAATTGTAAGATTAAGACCTGCTGTAAATAGAAATGCTTTGCCAGCAATTAGTCTTGCTCTTGATACTTCTTATTTAACAGCTTGTGGAAATGATTTTTCATTTAATAAAATTTTCTCAAGAGCGATCGAAGGCTTAGGTAAAAAAGAAGATATTTTAATTGCCATTTCTACATCTGGAAATTCAAAAAATATTATAAACGCATTAAAAGCTGCCAAAAAGAAAAACATCTTTTCGGTTGCTTTTCTTGGAAATAACGGCGGAAAATGTAAAAAATTTTCTGACATTCCTTTGGTTGTTAAATCAAAAATAACCGCGCATATTCAGGAATCTCATATTTTTCTTGGTCACTGTATTTTAGAATCTGTTGAAAACGAAATCTTGAAAAAAAATAAAAGAATTATTTAAATTTTCTTTTAGCTTCTTTTAAATCTTCTATCCGGATCTACAGTTTTAACTCTATTTATACTAATAAAACAAAATCCAATAGTTTAAATTAAAAAAATTAGTAAATAAAAAGGAAGTAGTTAATTATTGGAGTCAAAGAATAAATGGAAAATCAAAATATGATATTGCCAATATAGCTATAAAAGGTTCATATAATAAAAACAAGATAAATTTAAATTCTAATTTTATCTTTTTAACGTATTTAAAGACACACCATATTCGTGGTATAAAAATTATAAAAATCAAATTTTCAAAGATTATTCTGACTGGATTCTTAATACTATCAAAATAATTAAACATTCTGGAGAAGAGTGGGTAATTAAAACTCATCCAATAAGTGAAATGTATGGAGAGAATAGTAAAGAGCTTAGAGAGGATATTAAATTTAGAACAAAGCAATATAAAAATATAAAGGTCTTAGAAGAGGATATTCCGAACACTATAATTTTGGAAAAATGCAAAAGGTTGGTCACTTATAGTAGCAATGCATCTTTAGAATATGCTGCTTATGGGAAGAAAGCTATAATATTGTATCCCAATATTTTATCAGAAAGATTAAGTAAAGCTGTAATTTTTCCAAAAAATTATCACAAATATTCAAAATTACTTTTAGAGGACTTTGACTCACGCTTAAGTAGTGCAGAAATACTAAAAGTAAAAGAATTAATATATATTTTAGACTGTGTATTATTTTCTCAGAATGACGTTGGAGGTAAAAGAATATTTATGAAATCAAAAAAAAAATTTATTAATGAGGATATAAGACGTATTTTGTCAAATTTACCAAAAAATAAAAAATATTATGAAATGTATGGGAACATGCTTGCAAGAAATAAATCTCCATTAGGAGTTTCAAAAAAATATTTAGAAAAATTTCTTAGTATTTAATCTATTTAAACAAAATTTCTTTGCATGATTTAAATCATTTTTTGTATTTATATTAAACCAGAATTTATTTTTTAAACCAGCCGCATAAAATTTTTCATTTTTTTTTTGAATAAATTGATTAAATGGTATCTCCCAAGTTTGTTTTGAATCTTTATAATAAAAATATTTTTTTAAACTTTCTCTAATTTTTTTTAATTTTTTATTTGTAAATTTGTTTATGCAGGTTATTTCATTGTTAATTTTTTCATCAAAATTTTTTTTGAAATCTAATTTATTGATTTTATTTTCTCTATTAAATTTAATTACAAAACCTTTGTTTTTTATTGTTTTATAATTCTTTTTAACAAAACCCAAAACATTATCTTTCTTACTTTCCAAAACCTTTTTTAAAAGTTTATTGTCAAAAAATATATCTGCATGTATCATTAATATTTTTTTATATTCAAGACAATAGCTGGAAGCTTTAAATAAACTAAATGAAGAACCTTTTGTTTTATATTCTTTAATGTCAATAAATTTAAAATTTAAGTGCTTATATCTTTTCAAAACTTTTTTTATTGATTCTTTTTTATATCCAACTGCTACTATATGATCCTTTATACCTGCATCAGCAAGAGACATAATTATATTTTCCAAAATTGTTTTTTCATTTATTCTAATGAGTGATTTATGAACTTTTGTACCCATGGATTTCATTCTTGATCCATATCCAGCACACAATATAAGGGAACAATATTTATTTTTTAATTTACCCAAATTCTTAAAAGTTTTCTTGGTTTATTCTTTGATAAGGTGAAACTTGTTCTTCCATGAGCAATTGCCTTATTATTTATTAAAATAACATCACCTATATTAAGTTTTAATTTAGTTTGCATTTCTTTTTTGTGAAGAAATACATCCAACAAATCTAAAGCCTTTTTTTTATTATTAGGAATTTTTATTTTTTTTATTTTATAAGCAGAATTAATATATTCTCTGAGGTGCCTAAATTCAAATTTATCTTTGTTTATATCAAATATTTTTTTACTAAGAGTTTTTATATTTCCCCCAAAACCTCTACGTTCAAAAAAAAATTTTTTTTGTAATATCTCAGCACTTTTTTGATCTTGATTTTTAATTTTTTTAAATAATTTCTTTGAGTCTACTAGTATAGTTTCTCCTCCTCTGACTGAGTTTTTAATACATCCCATAATGAGAATATTTGGACTTTTATTCAATTGTGGACCATCAGTATGTATTGATCCACCTTTATTTGTTTGATGGTATCTAATTTTATTATTTGAAATATTTTTATATTTTTTGAGAAGTTTTAAGTTTGGCTCAATAACTACGGATTTTTCTTTATTAATATTCTGTGGAACACTTTTTCCCATCAAATTAGATAACAAAATTATTTTTTTCGATAATTTTTCGTTCGATCCATTTAAATTTATTACCTTATAATTTTCTTTGATAATTAGTTTTTTTAATTTATTTGCTTCTCTAATACCTTGATTATAAAAAAGATTTTTAGGTTTTTTACTTATATTATTAAATTTAGATAAAATATTAAGAATATTAGTAAATTTTTTTAAATTAAAATTATTTTTAAATCTTGGCATGTGGATGATGTATAACACAAGCTTTAAACTTATCAAAATTTACCCATAATAAATCTATTAAAATTAGGATGTTTTCTATATTTCTTGTATTTTAAAATAGAGTTATTAAAACGAAACAATGAAATACCTCAGTTCTGAAAAATTTTTAATCAAAATGCTATTAAAAAAATTATCTGAACTTAGTATTCTCAAAATTTGTCTTAAAATTTCTAGAATTTTTTATAATAATAATTTTTCTAATATTTCGATTTTAATTCTCAAAATTCTAGAAAAAATATCTTTAAATAATTTTTATATTCAAGTGGAATTTTCTCAGGTTTATAAAAAAATTAAAGACAGTAAAAATCTCATTAAAACATACGATAAAGCAATTTCATTCACAAAAGGACATCAAAAAAATGAAATTATATTTATGGCTTTATCTGATTCATATAATTTTTTAAAAAATAAAAAATTATATGATAAATATTTTAATCTTCTCTATCCTAAAATAATAAAAAAAAATAAAAATTTATTTCCAATAGTTATCAAATTTTCTGTAAATGATATTTTAAATATAGATAAAGACATACATAGTTATAGGAAATTAAACCCTTATAATTCTTATTCTTACCATGGACATCATAATATTTATCAATCTGAACATGATATTTTTAAAAAAAAAAAATTTAAGAATTATTCAACACATTTAAAAACTAAATATATAGAAAAAATTTTTTTTAAAATTTTAAAGTATAAATCTAATGTAAAATTTAAAAAAATGTGGTTTGTGGTTACAAAAAAATCTGGATCTATGAAAAGACATAATCATCCAGATGGACATTTTTCAGGTGTTTTCTATTACCGAGTACCCAAAGTCAAAGCCTCAGGTTTTTTAAAAATTTATAATCCAATGAAAAATATAAATTTATTTGAAGTAAAGGGCAACACAATATTAAAAAACAAATTTACTAGTTCTGATTTAGTGTTAAAGCCAAAAAAAAACGATGTATTTTTGTTTAGTTCCTTTTTAATGCATTCAGTTGATAATGGTGAAGATATTAATATAGATAGAATATCCGTACCGTTTGATTTTATTTTAATGTAATATTATGATCCAACAAAATTATAACTTTTCCAAATACAAGAAACTAGATCAAGATGCTTCACATAATAATTTGAAACTTTTTTTAAAAATTTCAAAAGAAAAAAATGTAAATTGCTTTTTATTATTTGGAACACTTTTGGGTTTCTATCGGGATGGAAAATTTATAAGTGAAGATAATGATACAGATATTGGATGTATTTCAGAGGAATTTGAATTAGTAGAAGTTGAATTTCTTAAGTATTTAAATTTATCAGGTTTTAAAATTTTTAGGGAAAGCAATTCACTTATTCAGATAGTAAAAGACAATAATCACATTGACCTTTACTTATTTAGAAAATTACCTTGTTTTAATGGAAGATTTTCAGGTAAGTTTTTTATTTCAAATGAGCATTTTGCAAAGATTTTAATCATTAAGTGTGGATCTGATAGACTAGAATATCCAATTTTAAGTGAAACAAACAAACTTTTAACGAAATTTTATGGAAAAAATTGGAAAACACCTTTAAAGGGCAAAACGGCGAATGAAAATTTTTTTCTTAGTATTTTAGTGAAAATTTTACCAGTAAGATTACTAAAATTAATACAGAAAATATTAAAATAAATGTACACTACAAATGCTAAAAAAGTTTTATTTATAGTTGGTAAGCAAAACCACAAAAGATTATTTTTAGTTGGCTTCTTATTATTTGTATCTGGTATTTTAGAGGCATTATCTATAGGAGCAATATTTCCGTTAATTGAATTAATTGTAAATAAAAGTGAAAAATCAGAAATTTTTCAAATTTTTTTAAATTTATTAAATTTTAAAAGAGAATATTTTCAAAATTCATTAAATGTTTTAATTTATTTTTTAATAATTATTTTCTTGGGAAAAATATTATTCCAAACTTTTACAGCTAGAGTTTGGAGTAAATATTTATATAATTTACAGTCATATATTTCTTTAGCTTTACTTAAAAAATATTTAGAAATGGATTATACATTTCACGTCAAGAATAATTCAAGTATGCTTATAAAAAACGTACAGATAGAGACTAATAATTTCACTCAATTTATACTTGCCCCCTTTTTTCAACTTATGGCAGATTTGTTTATAGTTTTTTCAATTTTAACTGTACTTTTTATTCTAAATTTTAAGCCAGCACTTTTTATAATAATTTTTTTTGTTATCGCATATTTTATTTTGAAAATTTTAACCAGAAGATCCATTCAAAAATCAGGAGCCGTAAGGTTTATTTTAGAAGGCACTCGTCTAAAAGAAATTCAGCAGGGTCTAAAAGGTATTAAAGAAATTAAATTAGGAGGTTTAGAAAATATATTTTTAAAAAATTATGATAATTTAAATAAAAATTATACCAACACCCTCTCTAAATTTATTTTTTTAGGGCAATTGCCAAGATTATGGTATGAAATTTCAGGAGTTTTAATAATTTTAATTTTTCTTTTGCTTTTAAATAATACCCAGGCACAGAACGATTTTTTAAACTTTGTACCACTTTTAGGTATTTATGGTCTTGCAGCTTTCAAATTATTACCAAGTGTGAACAGGATTACTGCTTCAATTCAATCTCTTAATTTTAACAAAAAGTTAATTACAAAAATTTATGATGATTTAAATTTAGCGAGTAATTCCAAAAATGAAAAAATTGCTTCAGAAAAAAATATTTCATTTTCTCAAGGAATAGAAATAAAAAATATTAAGTTTTCTTACAATGATTTTAGTGAATTGGTGTTGGATGATTTAAATTTGAAAATTAATAAAGGAGAGTGCATAGGTATCGTTGGCTCAAGTGGAAGCGGTAAATCAACTTTATTAGATATTTTCTCAGGTCTGCTTAATCCAACCAAAGGAGACATATTGGTTGATGGAAGAAGCATATTTGAAAATATTAATTCATTTAGGTCAATAATTGGATACGTATCTCAGTTTATATATCTTCAAGATGACACTTTAGATAATAATATAATCTTTTCTAAGCCAGATAACTTTAATAAAGACAAACTTGAAGAGGTTAAAAAACTGTCTTTGATTGACGAATTTTCTGAAAAATTGCCATTAAAGGGTTTGACAATTATTGGTGAAAACGGCATCTCTCTTTCAGGTGGTCAAAGACAAAGAATAGGAATTGCAAGAGCGCTTTATAGGGATCCAGAAATACTAATATTTGATGAAGCCACAAGTGCTCTAGATACAAATTCTGAAGAAAATATAATCAAAAATATTGAGAAACTAAAAAGAAAAAAAACAATGATTATAATTACTCATCGAAAATCCACTCTTAAAGAGTGTGATAAAATTTATATTTTAAAGAATAGAAAATTATATTTAGAAAAATGAACTTATTAAAAATAATTTTTAAATTTATAAGGAGTTTTTTTTTTAGATTTGGATATGACGTTAAGAAATCAGATTTTGTTTTTTTAAACAATATTTTAAAAAAAAATAATATAGACTGTTTTTTAGATATTGGTGCATTTCAGGGAGAATTTTCTAGAAGTTTAATTATATCAGGTTATAAAAAAAAAAATTATATCTTTTGAACCGGTCACAGAAAATCATAGACAACTTCTGTTACAAGCCAAAAAATTTAAAAACTGGTCGGTATATGAAAGAGTTGGATTGGGAGATAAAAGAACAACTCTTAAAATAAATGTTTCAGAGAATCTTCAATCTTCATCATTTTTAAACAATAATTCAAATCATGTAAAAATATTAAAAGAGAGCAATTATAAATATTCAGAGGATTGTAAAGTTATTTTGTTAGACGATATCTATGAGGATTTAATTTTAGATTATCAAAATATTTTTATTAAAATTGATGCACAAGGTTTTGAAAAAAAAATAATAGATGGAGGACTAAAAACTTTAAGTAAATGTAAGGGTATTCTTTGTGAGGTAAATAACGAAATATTATATAAAAATGATATTCACTGGAAAGATATGATGAAAATATTTGAGGATTTAAATTTTAGACTTTATAGCATAAGAGATGCTTATACAGATCTAGATACAGGAAAAACAATACAATTTGATGTCATATTTATTAAATAGAAAAATAAAAATATTAGCACTCGCAACTTCTCATAATAGAAAACGTATTACAATTAATTCAATTACTTCTTTAAAAAAATTTTCACTTTTAAAAAATGTAAATCTTAAAATTTATATAGTGGACGATGGTTCAACTGATGGAACTTCAGAAGCAATTAAAAAAAAATTTAAGGATGTAAATATCATTTCAGGAAATGGCAATCTTTTTTGGTGCCAAGGTATGATTTATGGTTTTAAAAAAATGATAAAAAAAGAAAAAAGTTTTGATTTTATCTTACCATTTAATGACGATGTATATTTTTATAAAAATTTCTTAAAAAATTTAATATTAACATATTATAATAATAAATATAAAAATTCATCTTTAATAATTGTTGGTTCGACTTGTGACACACAAACAAAGAAATTAAATCAAGGGGGTTTAGTAAAGAAAAGTTTTTTAAATCCATTATCATTTAAATTAATAAAGAATATAAAGTCCCAAAAATCATGTGACACTTTTAATATGAACTGTATTCTAGTTCATAATTCGGTTATTAAAAAAATTGGTTTTTTGTCAAAAAATTATAGGCATATTTGGGGAGATTGGGATTATGGATTAAGAAATACAAAATTAAATGGATTGAATATACTTGCTCCAAAGATAATTGGGGAATGTCAAACACCAAATAATAAAATGTATATTAATAAAAGTGGTGATAAATTTTTAAGCATAAATGAGTTATGGAAGAGGTACTTACATTTTGGGCAACAAGACCCAAAAGAAAGATTTAGATTTTATAAACAACATGGTGGTTTATTTTGGTTATTTTTTTATTTTGGAACTTACTTAAAATTTTGGATTATAAATATTCTTAAAAGAGAAAATAATGAAATCAAGAAATAAAATTATTTGTTTTGACCTGGATAACACTCTCTGCACTACAAAGAAGAATTATTATAATTTATCTAAACCAAAAAAAAAAAATATTGAGGTTCTAAATAAACTTTATGAAAAAGGTTTTTATATTAAAATATTTACAGCAAGATACATGAGTAGAACAAACGAAAATTCTAAAAAGGCGAAAATTAGAGGGTATGAGGAGGCAAGAAAACAACTCGATGCTTGGAAGGTAAAATATCATGAACTAATATTTGGCAAACCTTCATTTGATTTATATATTGATGATAAATCATTATTTTATTCTAAAAACTGGGCTGTCAAATTAAAAAAATTATTTTTTTAAAATGGAAAAAAAAATATATCTTTGTTTATTTGGAGGTTTAGGAAATCAACTTTTTCAGTACGCTTATGCAAGAAATCTTCAGATTAAATATAGATTGAATTTAGTTGTAGATCATAAAACAGGTTTCTGGTTTGATTTTAGAGATAAAAGAAAATTTGAATTAAAAAATTTAGGTAAAATAAAAAAAAAAATTACTTTTTTTTTTATTTTTTTTAGATTTTATAAAAAAATATTTAATCACAATAAAATTATATTTTCGTTATTTAAAAAAAAATTATTTGATGAAACAAAATGTAAATCTTTTAATAAAATTTTCTTATCAAATATAAGAAACAAGAAAGTTTATTTGCATGGTTTTTTTCAATCAGAAAAATATTTTTTTGAAAATAAATATTCAATTATTAATGAATTGTATCCAAAAAAACCGAAAAATAAATTATTTATCAATGTTGTATCAGAATTAGATCCTGTAAAAAGTGTTGCAATTTGTATTAGATTATTTGGCGAAGTAAAAAATAGCGATCTTATAAAGGTAGGAGGAAAATTAAATATAAATTATTACAATAAGAAATTAGAATTTTTCAAAAAAAAAATTAAGAATCCTCATTTTTATATTTTTTCAAATAAAGAAAATCCTGAGTTTTTAAATTTATTAAGTCGCTTACATATTGATAAAAAAAAGTGTACGATTATTTCTGCTGATAGAGGTTTTGAAAATTCATATAATACTCTATGGCTTTTATCTCACTTTAAAAATCAAATTATTTCTAATAGTACTTTTTACTGGTGGGGTGCTTATTTTGCCAAACAGAAGTTTAGAAAAGTATTTATTAAATATCCCACTAACTTTCCAAATAGGGACACAATATCCAAACGTTTTTTTTAGAGTATTTATGATTATTATAAAAATGTTTCTATTTACAAATTTTTTGTTTAATTTTTTTTTTATTTTAGGGAATTCATTTATAAGTCTTAAATCCAAAAATAATAAAGTTGATAATTCCATAACTATATTAATCGGTTTATCACTTTCATTAATTATATTGCAGATCTCTTATTTTTTTTTAGGATTCTCCTTAAATAATTCAATTATATTATTGATATTTTTTACTTTTTTTTTCTGTTCCTTAGGTAAAGCAAAATTTAAAAATATGTTCCAAATTCCTTTAATTTTGAGATTTTTATTTATTTCATTAATACTTGTAACGTTTGCTTCCCTTATACCTGAACAGTTTTTCATCTTTAGAGGTAATTACTGGGATAAAATTAATTATGTAAATGCTGCTTATTCAATTTTTAATCACAACTTTAGTCAAATAATAAATTTTGGAGACCAAACACCAAACATAAAGTTTTTATCAAGATTAGAAAATATTCAACATAGACCTTTAGTCTCTCTAATTCTGGCTTTAGGTTATTATTTAAATGATAATGACATTTTTAGAGCTTTTTTCTTAATACAATTAATTTTTTTTACTTTTATATTCTTTTCATTAAGAATCTTTTTTTCAAAATTTAATAATAATTCAATAATATGTGCTTTTTTATTTTCGATTTCGTTTTGGACCATTTATGTATTTGAGATCGATTCTTTTTCACATTTTTTTGCTCTTCCTTTTTTTTATTTAGGTTTATTTTTTATTATAAATTTAAAAAAAGATTTGAAAAAAGAAACCTCTTCTAGTTTGTTAATTTTTGCAATTGTGTTAATAGCATTATTAAATATTTACCCAGAAATATTTTTAATTTTTATTCTGTTATTATTATTATTTTTAGTTTTCAAATTTAAA
>MDTB01208884.1_pt1 | contig 14672 bp, 13 predicted proteins | sample 811161 | NCBI WGS metagenome assembly MDTB01 (sample SAMN05326650, study PRJNA326480) | marine metagenome | isolation source: seawater | place: Mediterranean Sea | collected 2009
AGACCACTCACTGCCTTGAGGCAGGTAATCGAAGACTTCTGGCAACGGATTAATGCGACGTGGTAGATCGGGCATGGTCGCCGTCGATACGCTGTGGATCGCCCAGAGCTGTTGCGCCATTTTGTCGATACATCGTGCCTGCGCTTCTTCTTCAATAACGCTTGAACCCTGAATATGTGACATCACCAAATACTCGTAGTCACTGTGCTGGCGACTGGCATCACAGAGCAACGGTTGTGGCACCGCTAGCCCTGCCTGGTGCAGGGCTTGGAGGAGCGCGAACTCGGTCTCGGCGGTATGCCCAGAGTGATTAGCGCCATGCTCACGGAGCACCCAAGACAGCGTCGACGACTCGGCGGTTACCGCCGTAACAGCATAGGTATTCGCTGATACCCCACCAGTAAGACGAGTTACCGAATACGATCGGTACCGAGGCGATAGTTGCTCCACCACCTCTGCAAATCCGCTATCGCCGATGCTCTTTGCCACTCTACTCAAGTACGAACCCCCAGACAGCGTTAGTGCCTAACTCTTAGTTAGACAATCCTAGCACTCGCCCACCTCAAGTATTGTTTTCACATGGTTTTGGCAAGGTGCTGGTTTCCATAGGCTGTCTTAGCGAGACCTCCGAAACTTACATGCCAACACCACAAATAATCTGGTTTAAGCGTGATCTGCGAATCCACGACCACAGTGCTTTAAGCGCCGCGCTGACCCATGGCCCGACGCTAGCGCTATACGTTTTAGAACCGGATATTTGGCACCAGCCCACCGCCAGCATGCGTCATTGGCAACTCACCCAAGACGCCGTGAGTGCCTTGCTCGCGGCACTACAGAACCTGCATTGCGATCTCTGCGTGCGCGTTGGCCCCATCGAACAGGTGTTGGCTGCGCTACGCGCAGAGTTAGGTGTTTTCCACTTACACGCGCACGAAGAAACCGGCGACGCCTGGACTTTCGAGCGGGACAAGCGGGTCGCCCATTGGTGCGTGGAGCACGGCATAGAATTCAGTGAGCATCGCAACTTTGGAGTGTTTCGCGGGCTCAAGCAACGCGACGGGTGGGCTGAACGATGGCGCGCACATATGACCACGCCGCTTGCGCAACTACCCGAACACAGTTGGCTGCAGGCGCCAAGCACTGCGGACTGGCAAGCCTGGGTGCCACCCGTTACCGGCACACCTATCGCTATTGAAGAGCATTTAGACCCACAAGCGGTGCTGAATGGATTTCTGCAGCGCCGCGGCGAACGCTATCATCTGCAAATGTCCAGCCCAGTCACCGCACCAGACGCCTGTTCGCGTCTAAGCACGTTGTTAGCAACCGGCCGTCTGGGCATGCGTCAGGTGGTGCAGCAAACCTGGGCAACACAGGCCGAGGTAAAAAGCCGCCCGCCAGAGCTAAAGGGTACTTGGCCGAAAGCTTTGGCAGCGTTCCAGAGTCGCTTGCATTGGCACTGTCACTTCATCCAAAAATTCGAGAGTGAACCGGCAATCGAGTTCCACAACATGGCACGTAGCTGCGACGGCCTGCGCGAAGACGACTTTAACAATGCAAAATTTAACGCATGGTGCAAAGGCGAGACTGGCTACCCGTTTGTGGACGCCTGCATGCGTTATCTAAATGCAACAGGTTGGATTAACTTTCGCATGCGCGCGATGCTGGTGTCGTTCGCCGCATATGATCTTTGGTTGCATTGGCGTAAACCTGCCCAACATCTGGCTCTTCTATTCGCGGACTACGAGCCGGGCATTCACTATTCTCAGGTGCAAATGCAGTCCGGCACTACTGGCATAAATACGTTGCGCATTTACAACCCCATCAAACAATCCACCGACCAAGACCCAGACGGGACCTTTATCCGTACTTGGGTGCCTGAACTTGCCAATTTGATAGGACCAATGATTCATACGCCATGGCAAGCCACTGCAATGGAACAACTGGCGGCTGGTTGTGTGATAGGCCGCGACTATCCCGCACCCATTGTTGATCATGCAGACGCCAGCCGTTGGGCGCGCTCACAATTCGCCACCGTCCGGGCGTCTAGCGCTGGCAAAGATGATCGACAACACATCGTCGCGAAACACGGCAGCCGCAAACGAGTAAATCGCCGATGACACCGACGCTTTTGGCCGACCCCTGTCGCTCATGTATCGCCCAGCTGAGCGATATTGCCGTCGCCGAGCTGCGTTCCGACCACGCGGGCGAGACCGGTGCAGTGTATATCTACCGCGGTATTCTTGCGCTCAGTAATGACGCGCAATTGCGCAGTTTTGCGCAGGATCATTTGCACACCGAGAACTTACACCTGGCGACGATTGAGCAGCTGTTACCGCCACAACAGCAGTCCAAATGCCTACCACTCTGGCGTGTGGCGGGGTGGTCTCTCGGCGCGCTTTGCGCAACTGGCGGTCGTCGCTTTAGCTACGCAACCATTCGGGCGGTCGAGACCTTTGTGGTCGCACACTATCAACAGCAATTGCCTTTGTTTCCGCAACCACTGCGCAGACTGTTGGAGCGGTTTTGCAACGACGAGGCCCATCACCGGGACGAGGCCAATGCTGCCCTCCACACGTCCGCCCAATACCGACTTTGGCACTGGACGGTGGCGGCCGGGTCGGCGTTGGCCGTGCAACTGGCACGGCGCCTGTGACCACGCTTGCAGGCGGTTATAGATGGCTTTAGACGCGGTAACCTGTATCCAGTAGTGGCATCTTTCGAACCCGCTTACCAGTTGCTGCGTACATCGCATTAGCCACTGCTGGGGCGAGCGGCGGCAGCGCCGGCTCGCCAAGTCCAGTAGGAGCATAGTCACTCTCAATAAAGTGCACGTCCACCTGCGGCGCGGCACCAATCCTTAAAACTGGATACCGATCTAGGTTAGTCTCTTGTACGCGACCATCCTCGATTGTGATCTTCTGTCCTGCCATGGCGCTATAGCCATCAATTATTGAGCCTTGAACTTGATTCAACGCGCCACTGCGATTAATGATCGGCCCAACATCTACGGCGGCAGTCACCTTGTGGACCGTAACTTTGCCAGACCCATCGACACTCACTTCAGCCAATTCCGCGACGTGTGCCGCGTGACAAAAATAGAAAGCGACGCCTAAGCCGCGCCCCGCCGGCATGGGCCTTCCCCAACCGCCTTTTGCTGCCGCTAGCTTAATGACGCCGATCGCCCGCTCAGTATTCAGGATCCGAATGTCGTCTGGCTTAAGCCACCTTGGCTCACCCATCATCTCTATCAACAGCTCCACGTGATCGCGGCCCGCAGCCTCAGCCAGTTCGTTGATAAAGCACTGAGAAACGAACGCATGAGTGTTTGAGAACGGCGCCCGCCATGGCCCAGAAGGCGTGTCCATAGGATACGTCGTCAAGGAACCCCGAGCATGAGCGCTAGTCGCTATGGGGAAGGTGCTCGGATGCACGCCGGTCCAACGAGAGGGCTTGCCGTCTACCGCAGTACCAATGGTGTGCTCTTCCCAGGCCGCCAGTTTGCCATCTTGCGTGACAGCGCCGCGCAGGCGACAAAAGCCGCCTTCACGGAAGAAGTCTTGGCGCATGCTGTCCTCACGGGACCAGGTTAACTTGACCGGTTGACCACTGAGTTTTGACAATTCGATGGCCTCGCAAACGTACTCGCCGGATGTGCGACGGCCGAAGCTGCCACCCATACGTTTTACATGAATGGTGAGTTGATCTTTTTCTAGGCCATAGCGCTTCTTCGCTAAGGCTTGGAACGACGGACCGCTCTGCGTTGGCAGCCACACCTCTAAATGATCCTTGCCACCGTTACGCCCAGGCCGATAGTGAGCTGTACAGTTCATCGGTTCCAAACATAGGTGGCTCAAATACGGGTACTCGTAGAAGCTGCTGATGACAGTGTTGTTGGGGTCTTCTAGTGCCGCATCAACATCGCCTTGTTCATGCAGAACCGCTGCACCCACATTACCTTGCTGGTGCGCAAACTCGGCAAAGCCACTCCAGCTATCCTTGTTGGCGTCGCTCTCATCCCAAGTCGCGGCTAAGGCTTGGCGCGCGCTAAATACCGCCCAAGTGCTGGTGCCGACAATGCCAACACCATCCAACAGCTCTCGCACGTTGCCGTTGCCCTTAACTTTGTAAGCGTCCACAACACCAGGCAATTGTTTAATTGCTGCGATATTCGCATCAACAAGCTTGCCGCCCACAGCAGGGCATTTGGCATAGCAGCCGTAAAGCATGTTTTGGACTCGCGTGTCGATGCCAAAATCGCCTTGACCCGTGACTATTTGGAGAGAGTCGACCTGACTCTTTGAGGTGCCAAGAATCCGATAATCCTCTCGATCGCGAAATTCCAAATCTGTTTTCGCTGGCATGGGTTGTTCTTGCGCCAGCGCCGCCAATTCGGCGAAGCTGCGCGAACGATCGCTGAGCAGATGGCGAACTCGACTGTTCTCTGCGCGCAACTCTTCCCTTGGCAACTCCATGACAATTGCTGCCGCACTAATCAGCATTTCTCGCGCAGTTGCGCCCATTTCACGCATCAATTGCCAGTTCAGGAATACCGTATACGACCCGCCGGTCGATTGCCGACCGAAACGCTCGGTATCTACCTCCGCGGTCTGCTCGACGATCACGTCATCCCAATCCGCACCCATTTCTTCTGCAACGATCATCGGCAGCGATGTCTTAATTCCCTGCCCCATCTCCGGTGAGCCGCTGTAAATCACAATGCGGCCATCCGGACGAATTTGCACATAAGCGTTTAAGTCACCACCACCAACCAGGTTAGGCGTAGTTTGCGCCCACCCGGGGGCGGCAGCCGCGAGTACCAACCCGCCGCCCATGACGCCAGAAATTTTCAAAAAATCGCGGCGTGATGGTTCGCCTAACGCATTCTTTCGGACACTTACCTTATTCTGTTTGCTCATGCTTGGGCCTCCTTGCTGGCAGTGGCATCGACGCTTAAGGCCGCCGCGTGGATAGCCTCACGAATGCGGATGTAGGTGCCACAACGGCAGTAATTCCCTGTCATCGCTGCATCAATGTCTGCGTCGGTGGGTTTCGCGTTACGACGCAGCAGTGCAGCGGCGGACATGATTTGACCTGACTGACAATAGCCGCATTGGGCTACATCCTTGTCGATCCACGCTTGTTGCAAAGCGTGTAATTCGCCGCCTTGCGCAAGGCCTTCGATGGTTGTAATGGGCTGGCTTGCAACCTGACTTATGGGCAACAAACAACTGCGCATGGGTTGTCCGTCGATATGCACAGTGCACGCGCCGCATTGACCAATACCGCAGCCGTATTTGCTGCCAGTGAGTCCAATTAGATCGCGCAGCACCCACAATAGCGGCATATCGCCCGGTGCATCCACTTCAGCGTCTGAACCATTTATCGTTAACATGTACCGAGGCATTGCCTACTCCTTGAGTTTCCGTGCGACAAACTATCGCATAGCCGCTAGAACCAGGGCAATGCGAAGACACAGAGCGCAGCGCGATTTCCCAATTGCGGTATAGTCTGGTCGTGTTGAAGGGAGAGGTTGGTATGTTCAGTCACACTATGATCGGTGCTAACGACATTAATACGGCAAAATCATTCTACGACGCCGTAGTGGGAGCGCTCGGCGTAGAGCCAGGTGTAATTGACCCAAAAGGGCGTTGTTTTTACCGCACAGACACGGGCGTATTTGCCATAACACAACCCATCGACGGCAACCCCGCGGGGCATGGCTATAGCAGTGCTATTGGTTTTATGGCAGCCAATCCGACAGCCGCGAACGCCTGGCATGCCGCCGAACTGGCCAACGGCGGTAGCACTTGCGAGGACCCTACCGGCCCACGCGGCGATTTATATCTGGCCTACTTGCGGGATCCATCCGGCAAAAAAACCTGCGCACTGCACAGATTCCGCTAATCCTGACGCCAAGAGAGTAGACCCCATGAATATCACTACCTTGCCAGCAGCACTGCTGCTGGCCGCTGCCGTGAGCACTACCAGCGTCGCCGACGACGCTTCCATGGGACCACAGCTACTGTGGGGCGACACGCATTTGCATACGTCTTACTCGTTTGATGCGTTTCTGAACGGTAATCAAACCGCGGATCCAGATGTCGCCTATGCTTTTGCCTCTGGTCAACCGGTGATTCATCCTGGCACTCGAACCTTGGTGCAACTGAATACGCCCTTGGACTTTTTGGTGATCTCTGATCACGCTGAGTTTTATGGAGGCATTCGCGATATCTATCGCGAGGGCGTGCAAGACGAAGACCCGAACATTTTCGAGCGCATGGCATATTGGTACACCGAGAAACAAATTCGCGATGCCATCGACAGCGGCAACGGCCCCGCCTACTTCGCCAACCTATTGCCTGAAGATCAGGATCCGATAGAAGCTGCTCGCTCATGGAGTGTAAATACAGCAGCGGCAACGCCACCGGGCGCTGACTTGTCCGCGCGCAACGCGTGGCAGCGAATGCTCGACAGCGCCGAGCGTTTCGACCAGCCTGGCAAATTCACTACGCTTATTGGTTGGGAATGGAGTTCCGTACCGGGCGGCGCAAATTTACACCGTGTCGTTCTAACCGATGCAGACGTACCCACTGCGCGCAAATTCATGCCGTTCTCATCTACCGATAGCCCATTTCCAGAGGATCTTTGGGCATGGATGGACGCGACTGCGCAGCAACTTGGCACACGCTTTGTTGCGATCCCTCACAACTCCAACATCTCAAAAGGCCAAATGTTTTCCACGCGGTCCTTACGCGGCGCAGCCATTTCGGCGGACTACGCCAAACAACGCATACGTCTAGAGCCTATCGTTGAGATCACGCAATACAAAGGCGATTCAGAAACCCACCCAAACCTCTCTCCAGACGATCAATTCGCCGACTTCGGCTTGTATCCCTGGTACATCCAGCAGGTGCGTACCGATAACTATCGAGCACAGCCCGGCGACTATGTGCGCTCGGCGTTGAAGACAGGTTTGCAACTAGAAGCTAAATTGGATGTGAATCCCTATGCGTTTGGTGTTGTTGGATCAACGGACAGTCATACCGGATTAGCCACTGCTGAAGAGGCAAATTTTTGGGGCAAAATGGCCAGCGGCGGGACTCCTGAACGCAAAGCCAGGCCACGTATTGAAGATGCTGACAACACGCTTGGTCCGACTGGCTGGTCAATGCAAGCGGCTGGTTTGGCGGCAGTTTGGGCGCAAGAGAATTCCCGCGCGGCGATTCTCGACGCTATGCAACGCAAGGAAGTGTATGCAACCACCGGACCACGCATTCGGCTGCGTTTTTTTGCCGGTGACAACTTGTCCGTGAAAGATCTGGAGCAGCAAGACTGGCACACCGCACTTACCGCGAAAGCAGTGCCAATGGGCGGAGATCTACTCGTCGCCGCTGACAGTGTGCCGAGTTTCTTAGTCTCTGCAAGTAAAGACCCATTGTCCGCAAGTTTGGATCGTATCCAGATCGTCAAAGGGTGGCTCAACTCCCGTGGCCAAGCGGAGGAAAAAGTATTTGACGCGGTATGGGCTGGTGAGCGTCAACCGATCGCGGGCAAATTGCCGATGATTGATGCAGCTGTGGACCCTAAGACCGGCCGTTGGGACGATCGTCATGGCGCTGCCGTTTTACAAACAGTCTGGCAAGATCCTGAGTTCGACCCAAATCAAAGTGCCTTCTACTACGCTCGAGTGATACAACTACCCACTCCGCGGCACGCGCTGCTGGACGCCATTGCACTAGGTTTAGACAAGCCCACCGTTGGTGTAGCTACCATTCAAGAGCGCGCCTATTCAAGTCCCATTTGGGTTAAACCGCGTTAGCCGGGCGCCACCAACTCAGCAACATGGAACGCAGCATCAGTGCTGCAAGAGCCGCAGCGGCGGCATAACCCAACCAACTATGGCTCATAGTCATGGCGGTTGTAGGTTGAGCGACAAACTCCAGCCCCCAACTGTCTGCAACAGCATTGGTCAAATAGCCACAAGCGAAGCTCACGCTCAACACGCTGAACAAGTACGCATATAAAGCGCGTAGACCCAACTCACGCTTCACCAGCGCAACGGTAGCGATATTCGTTGCCGGCCCTACCAACATAAACACCAATACAGCACCTGGAGATAGGCCGGAGAACATTAATCCCGCAGCAATTGGTGTGGACGCGGTCGCGCAGATGTACATTGGTACCCCAATCAGCGCCATCACTACAAAGGCGAGCAGGCCATCACCCCACTGCAGCAGCAGTTCTTCGGGTACGAAAGTTTTAATCACCGCTGCACAAGCCAAGCCAATCAGCAGCCACTTGGTTATATCGCGCAGCAAATCGATAAAGGTAAAGTGCCAGGCAGCAAACAACTTTTGCCGCCAAGACGCTGAGGTCGCACTCGCCGCTGTGTCCGCAGCGCAACAACCCTCGGCCGCCAACGCAACCGGCTTGGGCGCATCGCTGTCCCGACCAACCAGTAAGCCCGCCACTATGGCGCTGATGATCGCTGCCACAGGACGCATAACTGCCATGAAGGGCCCGAGCAACGCGTAGGAAACAGATACGGAATCTACGCCTGTTTCTGGTGTCGAGATCAAGAATGCCGTGGTCGCGCCCTTTGATGCACCGCCGCGTCGCAATCCCATTGCCGCAGGAATTACTCCACAAGAGCACAGCGGCAGCGGCGCGCCAATTAGGGCGGCTTTTACTGTTGCAGCGATCCCTGGTTTACCAAGTTGGCTGGCCATTAAGTCTTCCGGCACCAGCGCCTTAATCACCCCCGCCACGGCAAAACCGAACAGCAGCCACGGTGCCGACTCGATAAACAGCTCCACGAAATTACTCAACAGCAATTGCATTAACGCACCTCGGATTGTTGCAAAACACTGTCACTGTGGGCGCTCAACGCTTCGAGGATCGTGCAGTGGGTAGCCGGCTCGGCGCCGCCACAACAAGCATCACTCAACGCCTGTAATGACCGTTGAATACGCTGCATGTCGCGAATGCGCTGTTCAACCGTGACGATCTTAGCGTCGACAAAATTCTGCACATCCTCACAAGATTTTTCATCTTTGGTGACTTCTAGCGCAAGTAATTCGTGGATCTCGTTCAACGTAAAGCCAACCCGTTTGGCGCTGAGAATGAAGTTAACGCGCTGCGCATCGGCTTCACTGTAGAGCCGATAACCGGCTGCGCTGCGCAAGTGTGGCGTCAACAAACCATGCTTTTCGTAAAAGCGTAGGGTGTCCTGAGACACGTCGGCGAGCTTCGCCAGTTCGCCGATTTTCAAATTAGCATTGTTCATGGGGCCAATATAAACCTTAGAGTTAGGTCTAAAGTCAATATTTTGTGACGAATCGACCATCCACCTTCAGGTCGTGCTCTATTGCCGCGGTGCCGACGGCCCCGGCGCGCTTTTCCCGATTGACCTCATCAGTACTGCTATCACTGCACGCTCCTGGCCGTGCCTTACCGTTCTGTTGCACGCTAAGCGGTGATCTCTGTTCTGTTCTTTTCTTCTCTCTACGCGCCAGTGGCTGGGCGTTCGCAGCGTTTTTAGGCTTGAATTTTTATTTTGTCTTTCAGTAGACGCCGATCCAATCGACTTCTATTGCAAATGCGCCGTCTATGCCGTCGTTTATCATCAGCCCAAGTTCGACAACTTGGTTGGATGTTATTTGCGGTGCGTTGAGGCGGCGCCCGCGCCAATTAGGCCAGAAAGTGTCGAAAGGTAATTCGACTTCAAGCCATTCGTCTTTGCTTGTCGCGAATTGCGACCAATAGGAGATCCGCGAATTCCTTGGTCGCAAGCGAAATGTGTACTCGCGGCCATCACCGCGAACTTTAAGACGCACGCCAGTCGCAGGGTCACGCAGCATCTCGCCCGCGCCGACTCGGATCGACGCAAACCCACCGCCGTTAGTGTTCAATGACCCAGAAAACGACAACACGTCGGCCGACCGCGCTATGTACCCTAGTGAACGACCGCCCATAACGTTGTCGTTTACAACCCGCCAGTCAAGACTGTGTGCCGCCGCAGGGTTGGGCACTTCGTTGGCCTGAGTGTACGCTGAACTAATCACTATCATTGTCAGCAACACTCCAACTTGCATGTGGTTCATAAATCTCAACGTCTGGCGCCTACGCTCGCCCCGCCAACTGTGCATCTAATTCATCGGTACCACATAGGCTCCAGATGCGCTGGCAGAAATCGTAATCGTCCCGCCCATGCCAGAATGATTAAAGCAGTAGTAGTAAAGTGTGGTGACACCTTCTGGCACCGTAAACTGCACATAGGCGCCGGCGTTACCGGCATTGCTGACGCGACTTACGCCCTCGGTAAATGCTACGCCCCCGCCAAAAGTGCCATTAGGGGTGGTCGAAATATACAGCGGATGGGTTGCGTTGGTCCCATCAGACTGCAGGAACCGATACGTCTTGCCGACCTGCAAATTTAGGCCGGGACTTACGCTGTCATCTATATGGTATTTGTTGCCCGTACCGTAACCGTTGGTACCACTAGCGACCACGATATTGAATTCCACCGGCGCCTCGGCTACCGATTCTGCAACGTCGGTAATCTCTACAGTCAGATCTTGGCGGGTTTCGTTGACACCGTCGCTAACTACTACGGTGATCTGGTACGACGTCTTAGTTTCGTAATCCGGCGCCGAGGTGAACGTAATGTCACCAGTTTCTGAGACCGTAAATGAGGCGGCATCATCCCCGGCCACACTGTAGGTCAAGTTATCTCCCTCTGCGTCAGTCACATCGAGGCTGAGCAACGTTGTTTGGTTTTCTCTTACTGGCACAGTCGCGTCCAAACCATTTATCGTTGGGGCACTGTTAGCTACCGCTTCATCAACATCCGTAACATTGACGGCGACACTTTGCGTGGTCGTAACGTACCCGTCAGTAACCTCTACGGTTACTGAATAGCTGCTCTTGGTCTCATAGTCCGGCGCAGCAACGAAGGACAACACACCGCTGCTGTCTATGCTAAAAGCCTCGGCATCGTCGCCGCTAAGACTAAACGACAAGCTGTCGCCATCTGCGTCTGATGCGCTAACTGTGACCACTGAGGTTTGGTTTTCTTCGACCTCAATTGAAGACGCTAGGTCCAGTGTCGGACTCGAATTGGTAGTCCCGGAGCCATAGCTGCTGCTTTCCGAACCTCCGGAACCGCCGCCGCCGCAGGCCGCTAGCGCGACAGTGGACGCACTAAAGAATATCGCCTTAGCAAACCAGCAATAATGAAGCACCGCAATTCTCCGCATAAATGAGACTAAACGGTGCGTTTCGGCGCATGCAAAAAACATCAACGCCAGATTAATTTCTCATCAATCTGTCTTCGATAGCGCTAAGTATGTGGACACAAAGTGGACGCTGGATACGTCGTTGCTTAGTTGCGGGTTAACACCACCACTGGGATAAGTCGATTGGTCTTTTCTTGATATTCAATGTAAGGCGGCCAAACTTCCGCCATGATGTCCCACAACGTTTGCCGCCGTTCGTTGGTCACGGTGGTTGCCGTAGCTGTGAATTTGTCTGCCGCGACCTGTACCTTCACCTGGGGCTGCGCGACCAAGTTGTTGTACCAAGCAGGATGCTCGGGGAAACCGCCCTTTGACGCGATTATGATGTAATCGCCAGACTCTTCCCCATAAATCAGCGGCAACATGCGCTCAACGCCAGTCCTGTTGCCAATGGTAGTTAGTAACAAGGTTGGTACGCCGCGCCAAATATGCCCATCTGCACCATCGGTCGCCAAATAGTTGCGCATATGCTCTTGCGCCCAATCAGGTAGTGTTGATCCCATTTTTGCTCCCCCTTTCTTTCTTTCGATTTGGCCGACGGCGATTAAGTGTGGTCTTTAACGGTGTTAAAGCGCTCTTTAGCACGCCACAGGGCCACCATTGGCACTGCAAATATAGCCCCAGCGATTAAGCCCGCAACAATTCCGCCACCCCTAACGTTGACCAAATTCCAAACAACCATCGCAATGACCACTTGGGCGGTATACACCGCAGCCCAAGGCCACATCCAGCGGCGCATCCGCCAAAACCCAAACGCACCCGCACCGTAGATGACCCAATGCAATGGCTCGGTAGCCTTCGCCCACCAACCGGTAAGAGTGAAACCAAGCCAAATTTCGTGATCTTCAGCTACGGGTTTTAAGAAAAAGTCGAACGGCATATAGATAAAGGTCATGTACAGGCAGAAATAGAATAAACCGTTCATCCACCAGGGACGTAAGGCCCAGTCCGCGCGAAGTTTAGTAATCAATGCCATTGTTTCCTCTCTTTGCTTTAACCCACCTGGTCTGGCAATGGTTTCTCGGCAAAATGTGCTCGAATGTTCGCAAATGCGCGCATACCCATGGCCTCTCGCGTTTCCACCGTACCGCTGCCCATATGCGGTAGCAACACCACCTGTTCTAGCTCTAGTAGTGCCTTCGGCACAATCGGTTCATGGGCAAATACGTCCAAACCCGCCCCAGCAATAACGCCACTTTGCAGTGCTCGTAACAGATCGGCTTCATTCACCACGTCGCCCCGCGCCGTATTGATAAGCATAGCGTCAGGGCGCATCAGCGCCAGCGTTTGCGCGTTGATCAAATTACGCGTCTGTGGCGTTGCTGGACAATGCAAACTGACAAAATTTGCCTGAGCCAAGAGTTCCTCGAGGGGCAAAAACTCCGCGCCTAATTCAATCGCCACGGACTCGGCGAGCGGCGAGCGTCCGCTATAGATAATGCGCATACCAAAGCCATGAAGGGCCTGGCGTGCCATCGCAGTGCCAATACGCCCCATCCCCACAATACCCAACGTTTTACCAGACACTTGGGTCGACAACATATGAGTCGGGTGCCAGCCATGCCAGCTGCCTCCACGCACTAAGCGCTCGCCCTCACCGCTGCGTCGCGCACACATCAATAGCAATGTCATGGCAATTTCAGCAGTAGCGGCAGTTAGCACACCGGGCGTATTCGAAACCGCCAAACCATGAGCGCTGGCAGCCGCCAAATCGATGTGATTAAAACCGACGCCAAAGTTTGCCAACAACTTGGCGCGAATACCGGTTTGCGCGGCCGCTGCAAAAACTTCGGTATTCAGCGCATCCGTAACCGTTGGGCAAACCACATCGGCCCGAGTCAGAGCAGCCGCAAGAGCTTCAGCAGACATCGCCACGTCGGCCTCGTTGCAGATGAGCGTGTAGCGTTCCGAAAGCGCAGCTTCCACCGCTCGGGGCCAGCGCCGCGTCAGCAAAACCACTGGTTTATTGTGTTGCACAGCCACTTCAATTACCCATAAAACCGTTCAGCGTACCGATACTAATCTTTCTCTGAGCAGAATAAACTGCCGCTTTACGAGGAGCATTAGGGAACCCGCTATGCAGGCAACAGACAAGAACTACCATCACTTTGTCAACGGCAATTCAGTCAACGGCACGTCGGGGCGAACCCAGCCTATTTACAATCCATCTCTGGGCAGTGTCAGCGGCTCGGTAAGTTTGGCCACCGCCGCCGAGGTCGACACAGCGGTGCGCAGTGCCGCCAATGCCTTGGGCGAGTGGAGCAGCATGAACCCACAACGCCGCGCGCGCGTATTGTTCAACTTCAAAGCACTGGTAGAGGCCAACGCCGATGAGCTGGCTCTGCTCATCGCCGAGGAGCACGGCAAGGTCATCGCCGATGCCCATGGCGACATCCAACGCGGGCTCGACGTTATTGAATTTGCTTGTGGCGTGCCGCACCTTAGCAAAGGCGAATACACCCAGGGTGCGGGACCCGGCATTGATGTCTACAGCATGCGCCAGCCTGTGGGTGTAGTCGCGGGCATCACCCCATTTAACTTTCCCGCCATGATACCCATGTGGATGTTCGGCGTAGCCATCGCTACCGGCTGTACATTCATATTAAAACCGTCAGAGAAAGATCCAGGCGTGCCCTTGCGACTAGCTGAATTAATGATGGAGGCTGGCGCGCCCGCCGGGGTGCTGAACGTCGTTAACGGTGACAAAGTGGCCGTAGACGCTATTCTCGAACACCCCACAATACAAGCTGTTAGCTTTGTTGGTTCGTCGGACATTGCGCACTACGTGTACCAGCGTTGCGCAGAAAACGGCAAACGTGTTCAGGCCATGGGTGGCGCCAAGAATCACGGCATCATCTTGCCTGACGCCGATATGGCCCAAGCGGTAAAAGACATCAGCGGCGCAGCCTATGGATCCGCAGGCGAACGCTGTATGGCACTGTCTACGGTAGTTACCGTGGGCGAAGATACTGGTGATCGTTTTATCGACGCCATGCGCAGCGAAATCGAACGCCTCAATGTGGGAATATCTACCGACCCCAAGGCGGATTATGGCCCAGTGGTCAGCGCAGCGCATAAGCAACGGGTCAGTGACTACATACAAATGGGTGTGGACGAAGGCGCAGAGCTGGTAGTAGACGGACGCGGCTTTCAATTGCAGGGATATGAAGACGGATTCTTCTTAGGGCCGAGCCTATTTGACCGAGTAGCACCTACCGCCCAAAGCTACCAAGACGAAATTTTTGGCCCAGTGCTGCAAGTGCTGCGCACCGAGGACTTTGAAACCGCCATGGCACTGCCATCCAAACATCAATACGGCAATGGTGTGGCGGTATTCACCCGCAATGGTGGCGCGGCCAGAGAATTTGCCCAACG
>MDTB01002167.1_pt1 | contig 14671 bp, 12 predicted proteins | sample 811161 | NCBI WGS metagenome assembly MDTB01 (sample SAMN05326650, study PRJNA326480) | marine metagenome | isolation source: seawater | place: Mediterranean Sea | collected 2009
GCAGAGGAAACAATAGGGTAGTAATAAATTCCAAAACTTGCAGCAATCTCAGAGAGTTTATATGGCATCCCTGCTCCACAAGTTACACCGTCAATTATATTACTAGCTTTCTCAAGGGTTCTAGATAATATTTCTTCTGCCCCAGCCATCTCCCACAATATATTAATATGAATTGGGGCTTTGGGCCCCGCAATATCTCTTGCAATTCTTGCTTGTTCAATTGCACCAGAAACGGAAAAATCAACTAATTCTCTGTGCCTACCTTTTCTTGTTTTCTGCTTATAAACTTGGGGAATTATGTTACCATCTTCATCGTAAGAATCTGCATTTACACCAGAAAAAGTTCCAACTCCGCCTGCTTTAGCCCAGGCCCCAGAGCTTTCTCCACTAGTAATAGCAATGCCTTTACCACCTTCTATTAATGGTAAAGATTCTTTACCTGACAAAATGATAGAATCTATTTTTTTCATATCAAACGTCTTTAATGCTTAACTTTACCTTTCCTCTATCATCAATACCAATTACTTTTACCTTAACTTGGTCACCTTCATTTACCACATCAGTCGTCTTTTCAACTCTCTCCTCTTTTAATTGGCTAATATGGACTAGACCATCTTTGGAACCAAGAAAATTGACAAAAGCCCCAAAATCAGTTGTTTTAACAACTTTACCTTCGTAAATTTTTCCAATTTCTGGCTCAGCTACAATATCATTAATCATATCTTTAGCTATCTCAACCTCGTCAAGTTTTGAAGCAAAAATTGAAATTAATCCGTCATCATCTATTTCTACTTTTGCACCTGACTTTTCACATATGTCTTTTATAACTTTACCACCAGAGCCAATAACTTCTCTAATCTTAGATTTATTAATCTTAATATTAATTATTCTTGGAGCATGAGGTTTTGTAGTTTCCCTTGGCTTTTTTATAACCTTGTCCATCTCACTTAAGATGGTTTTTCTTGCTTTTAAGGCTTTAGATAAAGCTACATCCATTATTTCTTGAGTAATTCCATCCACCTTTATATCCATTTGTAATGATGTTATTCCATCAGTTGTTCCAGCAACTTTAAAGTCCATATCACCCAAATGATCCTCATCACCTAAAATATCTGTCAACACAACAAATTTTTCGGCTTCTTTTATCAAACCCATTGCTACACCAGCAACAGATTTCTCAATTGGTACACCAGCATCCATTAATGATAAGGAGGTTCCGCATACTGTTGCCATAGATGATGATCCATTTGATTCAGTGATTTCTGATACAACTCGAAGAGTGTAAGGGAAATCATTAACCTTTCTTAATATAGGGTTAATTGCCCTCCATGCTAGTTTTCCGTGCCCAACTTCTCTTCTACCCGTTGAACCAATTCTACCTACCTCACCAACAGAAAACGGTGGAAAGTTATAATGCAAAAGAAATTTTTCTTTTTTATCCCCGTCCAATGTGTCGAGCATCTGTTCATCGGAACTAGTTCCTAAAGTAGTTGTAACCAATGCCTGGGTTTCTCCTCGAGTAAACAAGGCACTTCCATGTACATTATTCAAAATATCAACCCTAACATCAATATCACGAACAGTGTCGAGAGTTCGCCCATCAATTCTCTTTTCGGTCTTCAAAATTGAACCTCTAACAATATCCTTCTCAACATTCTTTACAAAATCATTCACAACTTGTGCATCTTCCTCCGCGATTTCAAAAGATTCTAATATTTTGGATCGAGCATCATTTAATGAGTCATTTCTTTTCTTTTTTTCTTTGATTTTATACAATGGCTCAAATTTAGTTTTTGCAATTTTTTCAAGATCTTTAAAATATTTTGGTTTGTCTTTTTTTTCAATTATCCATGAATCTTTAGCTGCTTTCTCAGCCAATTCAATAATCTTATCTATAACACATTGAAATTCATTAAAACCAAATTGAACTGCACCTAACATTATATCTTCAGGAAGTTCTTTTGCTTCTGACTCAACCATTAGCACTCCTCCTTTTGTTCCTGCTACCACAAGGTCAAGTTCCGTGTCGTTTAATTCTTCTTTTGTTGGATTAAGAATAAATTCTCCGTCACTGTATCCAACTCTTGCCGCTGCAATTGGACCTAAAAATGGGAGGCCTGCTATGGTAATCGCAGCTGAAGCACCTATCAGTGCACAAATGGATGGATCATTTTCCCCATCATAATTTATAACAGTACATATGACCTGTGTTTCATTCTTAAAATCTTTATGAAAAAGTGGTCTAATTGGCCTATCTATCAACCTTGAATTTAAAATTTCAATTTCAGATGGCCTAGCTTCTCTCTTGAAAAACCCTCCTGGAATTTTTCCCGCTGAATAGGCCTTTTCTATATAATGAACTGAAAGCGGAAAGAAATCTTTTCCATAGTCAGCAGTCCTTGCAGCAGTAACTGTACACAGGACACTTGTTGAACCCAATGTTGCTAAAACAGCACCGTCTGCTTGCCTTGCAATTATTCCTGTTTCTAGTTTTAAATTTAGACCCTGCCAGTCTAACTGAACGCTCGATGATTTAAACATATAACCTCCTGTATTTTTTAACGTCTTAGTCCAAGAGATTTAATGATCGCTTCATACTTATCGTTACTTTTTTTCTTAACATAGTTCAAAAGTTTTTTTCTCTTTCCAACCATTTTCATTAATCCTCTTCGAGTATTTTCATCTTTTTTATTAATTTTTAAATGTTCTGTAAGTTGCTTAATTCTGTTAGTAAAATTAGTAATTTGAAATTCACTAGTACCAGTACTTTCAGATTTTTTTGTAGTTTCTTTATTTGACATTATTTTGATTCCTTTCAGACAAAAAGTTATTTAGCAGATTTTTGGGGTAAAAACTTTTATCCTTCAAATATCCGACGGCTATAATGACGTCTTTAAACTTAGCGAATGTATATCCCTTATATAAGTTATTATCATTTTCTAAACCATTTTTCATTTTTACTGGTCTTCCATTCAATATGTGGTCTACCTCATTTTCATCTAAGCAAATTTGATTAAATTCATTAAAAACTAAATTAAGTGGTTTTACAACACCTAAAAGATCCTCAATATGCACTAAACTTAATAAATAATCTAGTGAAATAAGTTTTTTATCAAAATTTCCAAATCCAACTCTCCTAAGCGAAGTAACAACCCCATATGTTTTCATATATTTCGCGATATCCTCTGCAAGACTTCTTACATAAGTACCAGAGCTACACTTTACAAAAAAACTTGCTTTTGCTTTTGAAACTAAATTAACTATTTTCAAATCATAAATTTTTTTTCTTTCTTTTTTTAGCTCAAAATTTATTTTTTTTTTTGCAAGCTTGTAAGCACGTAAGCCATTAATTTTTTTTGAAGAAAATTTAGGAGGAGTTTGATGATAAATACCTACAAAGTTGTCGATTGTTTCTCTGATTTCATTTTCATTAGGTATAATTTTTGTTTTTTCTTTTAGCTCACCTTCAAGGTCACCAGTCATTGAAGATTCTCCCCATTTAACCTCAAAAATATATTCTTTACAAGAATCCTCAATAAGCTTAATTGTCTTGGTTGCACTACCTAAGGCAATAGGTAAAAATCCTGAAGCAAGTGGGTCTAAAGTTCCAACGTATCCTGCTTTAATATTACCAAAAATTTTTCTAACCTTTTGTAAAATGTAATTAGAAGAAGCTCCAATTGGTTTATCAATAAAAATCCATCCGTTATAACAATTATTAATCATATATATAATTAATTCTTTGAAAGATTGTTAATTAGTTCATCTAACCTAAAAGATTTATTTCTTTGACTATCAGTTCTAAATTTTAATTTTGGAGTATAGCGCAAATCAATTTTTTTAGAGAATTCTCTTTTAATCTTAAGGATATTATCATCAATTGATTTCAAAATTTCCTCATCGGTAATTTTTTCATTCTTAGAAAAATTGGTCACGAAAACATTAGCTGTCCTGATATCTCTGGAGAGAGCAACATCATCGATAAATATAATTAAAGATTTACCTTTTGAATTTCTAAAATCATGAGAAACGAATATCTCTCCGAGCACCCTTTTGATTAATTGTTTAATTTTTTGGGTTCTTGGGCTCTCTTTTTTTATTTTATAGAGATTAAGATCATTTTGATTTCTCATTTTTAACTCTTATAAAAAACTCAGCCTTATCGCCTTCCTCAATTTCGTTGAACTTTTGGAAGCTTATGCCACATTCTAAACCAGAAATAACATCTTTTACTTGATTTTTTTCTCTCTTTAAATTTTCAACGAAAGCCTCATCAACTAAATTACCATTTCTATAAATTTTAGCTAATGATTTTGAAGTTACTTTTCCCTCTTCAACTAAGCAACCTGCTACCTTTGTTGAATTAGAAAGCTCAAAAACTTTTTTTATTAACGCCTTACCGATAAACTCATCGACAAACTCCTCTTCAGATAATCCTTCTATTATCTTTTTTGCCTCATCAATAATTTCATATATTATTGAAAAATACTTCATAGAGATCTTTTCTCTTTTTGAAAGACTCTTAGCCTGAACATTTGCCTTTACATTGAAACCAAATATTTTAGCGTTTGAAGCTGTAGCAAGAGTTACATCAGATTCATTGATTTCTCCTACACCAGAATGTATTATCTTTAAATCAACTTTTTCTGATTCCATTTTAATCAAACTTTGCTCAATTGCTTCTTTTGAGCCATGAACGTCAGCTTTAACAATAATTGGTACCTCAACTTTTTTCTCCACTGAAGCATCTTGCATCATCTGATCTAAAGACACTCTTTTAATTAGTGAGTTTTCTTCAACTCTTTTTATTCTTGATCTATATAAAGTTACCTCTCTGGCTCTTGACTCACTATCAACTACTACTAGTTTTTCTCCTGACTCAGGCGCTCCGGAAAGACCTACAAGCTCTACTGGATAACTAGGAAGTGCTTTTTCTAATCTATTGCCTTGATCATCATTTAATGCTTTTACTTTACCCCACTCTTTTCCAACAACAACAATATCCCCAACATTTAGTGTGCCTTTTTGTATTAAAACAGACACTACTGTTCCTTTACCTTTCTCAACTTTCGATTCAATAACCGAGCCTTCTCCACTTCTTAAAGGATTTGCTTTTAATTCTAAAATTTCTGATTGTAGCAAAATTGCTTCGAGCAATGAGTCTAATCCTTCTTTAGTTTTTGCTGAGACATTAACAAAAACATTTTCACCCCCCATTTTTTCACTTATAATCTCATGTTTCATCAAATCATTTTCAACTTTTTGAGGGTTTGCCGTATCAAGATCAATCTTATTGACAGCGACGACAATAGGACAACCTGATGCCTTTGCATGGCTTATGGCTTCAATAGTTTGTTCATTAACACTATCATCTGCTGCAACAACTAAAATTATTATATCGGTTATATTCGAACCTCTTGCTCTCATTTGACTAAATGCAGCATGCCCAGGTGTATCAATAAATGTAATTTTTTTTCCTTTTTTAGTTTCAACAATGTATGAACCTATGTGTTGAGTTATTCCCCCGGCCTCAGAGGCGGCAACTTTTTTTTGTCTTATTGCATCTAAAATAGAGGTTTTTCCATGGTCAACATGTCCCATTATAGTAACAACAGGAGGGCGTAACTTCATCTCAGATTCTATATCTTTTTTTCCGTCTAATCCTAATTCAACGTCTGACTCACTTACCCTTTTTGGTGTATGTCCTAGTTCTATTACTAAAAGTTCTGCTGTATCACCATCAATTGTCTCATTTAATGTCGTCATTACACCAAGTTTCATTAATGTTTTTATTAATGAGGATGATTTTTCTGCCATTCTTGATGCTAGCTCACTGACTGCAATTAAATCAGGAATTATAATTTCTTTTTTTTTTCTTTCTTTATTGTCAAAAGTTTCTTTGTTTTCAAGATTATTCAAGCTTCTCAATTTTGCCTTTTCTCTTGCTCGCCTTACTGCTGCCAAAGACCGTACTTTTTCATTCTCATCATTGAGAGCTTCAGAAATTGTCAATTTTCCTTGTCTTCTGTTTTCAAAACTTTTTGGGACTTTTGTGAATTTTGCTTTTTTTAATTTATCATCTTTTTCATTGATATTGTTTCCAATATTTTTTTTAGTTTCATTCGCAAGAGGAAACTTTTTTTGAACTTTTTTTTCAACTTTATTATCCTCTTTTAATTTGGTGTCTTTAACATTTTCAGAAATTTCTTTTGGACTTCTATTTGAATTATCCCTAGTTTTAAATTCCTCTTTTTTTTTTTCAATCAAATTTTCTTTTGTTTCTTCAACATCAGATTTAGGAGGAACAGTAATCTCTGCTTCTTTGAAACTGCTTAATACTCTCTTTTTTTTCACCTCTACGGAAACTGACCTAGTTCTGCCATGAGAAAAACTTTGTTTAATTTGACCTATGTTAAATGTCTTCTTTAATTGAAGCTTCCCAGAACTTTGACTTTTTTTATCTTTATTTTCTTCCATATTAATCCTTGAACCAGTGTTTTCTTGAATCTAAGATTATTTCATCGGCCTTGTCATTTTCCATTTCACTTAGGATATCTATTAGCTCAAAATTGGATAAATCTGCAAGTTCGTCTCTAGTTGTAATTTTATTTTCTTTAAGTTTCATTAATTGATTTATTGTTAAAACTTTGTGATTGAGTAAATAATCATCAACACCTTCTGATTTAAGTGTTGCAATATTTTCTTTTTTCACTTTTTCCAGATGACTTGTAGCTCTTTTTATTAGTTCTTTTGACAACTCATCATCAAAACCTTCAATAGAAGCCAAATCATCTGGCGTTACCATCGAAATTTCTTCTATAGATGAGAATCCTTCTGTAACTAACAAATGTGCAATTACTTCGTCAACATCTAAATCACTTATGAACATTTGAGATAAGTTTTTAAACTCTTCACTTCTTTTTTCAGATTCCTGAGTTGTTGTTAATATGTCAATATTCCAACCCGACAATGAACTTGCAAGTCGAACATTTTGTCCTTTTCTTCCAATAGCTAGGCTAAGTTGTTCATCGGGCACAATAACATCAATTTTTTTAGAGTCTTCGTCAATCACTACTTTTTCTACTTCAGCTGGCCCTAAAGCATTAACAATAAATGTTGCAATGTCCTCTGACCAAAGAACTATGTCTATTTTTTCACCCTGTAATTCATTAACGACAGCTTGAACTCTACTTCCTCTCATACCAACACATGCTCCAACTGGATCAATGCTTTTTTCTATTGTATAAACAGCAATTTTAGCCCTGCTACCTGGATCTCTTGCAACAGATTTAACTTCTATTACACCATCATATATTTCAGGTACCTCTTGCTCAAAAAGTTTAACTAAAAAATTATTATGAGCCCTTGATAGAAAAATTTGAGGACCCTTCAGATCATGTTTTACTTCAGTAATAAAAGCTCTAATCCTATCAGAACGCCTAAAAATTTCTCTATTTAATAATTCGTCTTTTTTAAGAATTGCTTCACCCTTACCTAAGTCAACTATTAAGTTTCCGAATTCAACTCTTTTCACAACGCCATTTACTATTTCACCAACTCTATCTTTAAATTCATTAAACTGAACAATTCTCTCAGCTTCTTTTACTTTTTGGAAAATAACATGTTTTGCAGTCTGAACAGCAATTCTACCAAAGTCTAAGGGAGGGAGTTCATCAACCAGAAATTGACCAATTTCTAAATTTGAATTCTCTTTAGGTAGGTCATCAAGATTAATTTTGTTCAACCTTTCTTCTGGGTCAAGCTCTTCAATATCTTTTACAACTTCTCTATATCTAAAAAGACCGATGTAACCAGACTCTTTATCTATGCTAGCTCTTATATCTAGCTCGTATCCGTACTTAGTTCTTCCGGCCTTTGCTATTGCAACTTCCATAGCTTCTAAAACCTCATCTGAACTGATACCTTTTTCTTTTGCAATAGTTTTGGCAACGTCAAGGATTTCAAAATTTTTGTTTATCGTTACTTCGTTTTCTACCAATTTATTCTTACCTAATAATTAAATTTAAATTAAAAACATTAATTTATGACTAATTCATACCAATACTTTAAGAAAACTTAAATAATTTAATAAATTTTTTTGGTTTTTTTTTTTTTAAAAAGAAGAAAGTATGATTTTTTCTTTTTTATTTGAGCCTTTTTATAATATTTTGTTACTTGAATACCAAACTTTTTTATAATTTCATCTCCAACAAAACTCGTTGAAAGTCTAAAATCTTTATTAATATAAAAGCTATACAAAATCTGATTTAAATAATCATCACAATCAGTTGAAACAATAATATTTGTATCATCTTCTGTAATGGATGAGAGATTTTCAACAAAGTTCTTGTTAATTAATCTTCTTTTTTTATGTTTTTTTTTTGGCCAAGGGTCTGGAAAAAGAATTAAAACTGTTTCAAACAAAAATTTAGCCTTTTCAGCTAAAATTTCATTGAAAGTTAGGTTTGAAAAAAAGAGATTTTTCATTTCATTTTTTTCAACTTCTTTTTTCAAGTTTAAAGATCCTTTTATATATGGATCACAACCAAAAAATATGATGTCTTTATTTTTCATAGATTGATGAAAAATATTAAGTCCTTCACCAAAACCAATTTCAAGGTTTACTGTTTTTTTAAAATTAATGATTTTATTTATTTCACTAATTTTAGAGTGATTTATGAAAAAAATTGAGTTTTCTAGTTCTTTTAATTCACTCAACTTTGTATTTCTTGGAGATCTTCTTCCATAGAAATTAAGCACTAGAGAATTTCCTTAAAAAGCTTCAATGAGCTCAAAGCCTCCCAAGTAAAGGTTTCTCTAATAGGGTCGTGTTTTCTGCCAAAGTGTCCGTAAGCCGCAGTTTCTTGATATATAGGTCTGTCGAGTTTCAAAAATTTCTTTATACCTACTGGCGAAAGATCAAAGTTTTCTTTAATGAACATAATGAGATCCTGCTCTTTCAATTTGGAATTATTGTCAGTTTGAATGAAAATTGAAATTGGATCAGCCACACCTATAGCATATGATAGCTGTATTAAACATTTACTTGAAATTTTACTTGCAACTATATTCTTTGCTAAAAATCTAGCCATATAAGCTGCAGATCTATCAACTTTAGTGTAATCTTTTCCTGAGAATGCTCCTCCGCCATGAGGTGCTGCTCCACCATAGGTATCAACAATTATTTTCCTACCAGTCAGACCTGCGTCACCATCTGGACCACCAATTACAAAACGTCCAGTAGGATTTATTAAGATATTACTTTTAGAGGGCAGAATATTTTCTGGTATTGCTGTTTCAATAATCTCAAGAATTTTATCTCTTATTTCTGAATTACTGGCATTTTCTGAGTGTTGAGAAGATACTACTACAGAAGTAATATTCTTAGGTTTGCCATTTTTATATCTAACACTTACTTGACTTTTAGAATCAGGGCCAAATATGGAATTATTATTATGTCTATATTGAGCTAACTCCTTCAAAATTTTATGACTAAAATCAATAGGAGCTGGCATGAAATTCTCTGATTCATCACAGGCATAACCAAACATGATACCTTGATCACCTGCTCCAATCTCACTTGACTTATCTTTATCAACGCCCTGTGATATGTCAGAGGACTGGTTATGAAGCAAATTACTTATTTCTATTTTGTTCCAATGAAAACCTTCTTGTTCGTACCCAATCTTTTTAACCTTTTCTCTGACAACTTTTTCAATAGAATCTTTTGTTATCAAATCCATGTTATGTTTTATATTTACTTCTCCAGCTAATACAATTTTGTTGGTAGTTGCTAATGTTTCACATGCAACTCTTGAGTTTTTGTCTGCCTCCATGTAGAGATCTACAATAGCATCTGAAACTTGGTCACATACCTTGTCAGGGTGACCCTCTGATACTGATTCACTTGTAAATATAAAATCTTCAGAAGAGTTTTTCATTATAAATATTACTTGAAATATTCCTTTCTTTTTAAAGATATTAAAATTTCAATCAAGCAAAATAATAAAAATAAAATAATAAGAAAAATTAAAAATGACGTACTCCCATATTTTTCAAAGATAGTAACATGACTATGTAACGGAAGTTTCAATTCAAGAAAACCTTCCTTTTTTAATTCAATTTTTTTTAAAATTTCCCCATTATTATCTGCTATTACTGATATTCCAGAATTAGATGAGCGAAGAAAATAAACGGATTTTTCAACTGAACGAATAACCTGTGCCGCTAGGTGTTGCCTTGGACCAGTAGTTTTACCAAACCAAGCATCATTTGTTGCATTTATCATAAAATTTGAATTATTATTTCCAAAAGTTTGAAATATTGCCTCATAACAAATAGATGGTTCAATTGAGATTTTTTTTTCATTAATTGTTATATACATCCTGTTATCCTTAATACCCTCAGAAAAATCAGATGAACCAGGTGTAAGTTTAAAAAGATTTAAGAAACCTCTAAATGGAACAAATTCTCCGAAGGGAACAAGTTTTTTTTTGTCGTAGTAACTCGAAACTCCATCCTTAATAACAAACATAGAATTATAAATTTTGAAATTTAGTCCTGTAAACTCTCTTCTCAATGCCCCGGTTATAATAGTAATATTATTTGGAATTCTCTCTGAGATATATTCAACTAACTCTTTCTCCTCATTCAAAAAAAAAGTTAATGCAACTTCTGGCCACACAACAATCTTTTCTATATCTTCTTTATTATCTTTAATGCTAAGTTTAATAAGCTTTTCTAAGTTATTTTCAAAAGATAATCTATCCCATTTTTCTTTTTGTGAAATATTTGGTTGAACAACTCTTACAATAATATTTTCATTGGTTTGTTTTTGTTTATCATTTGAGAGGAAAAATTTTAAACTAAAAAGAAAAGTCGGAATAATTATTAAAATTAAAATCGCCAATTTATTTTTTTTATTGATAAAAAATAATGAGACTAAAAATATCCAAATAAAAGTAATAAAGCTTAACCCAAAAACTCCAACATATTTAACTATATAGGTAAAATCACTGTGAAATGACCAATTATGAGCTATTAAATTAAATGGAAGCCCCCCAAAAATTTTGGATCTTAAAAATTCTGAAAAAAGGAAAAAAATTGCTAAAAAATAGGAAGTAATTAATACAGAATTCTTAAAGTAAATTTTTAAATATTTTTCCGTGAAATAAACTAATAAAGCTGGTACTGAAAAAAAAAAGGCCATTAATAATGGAAAAAATAACGCAACTGGTGAAAGAAGAAAATGTTTTTCATATATAAGGAATGGGGAAATGATCCAGTGCATTGACCCAATAAAAAAACCAAATCCGAATAACCATCCTTTACCAAATGATTGTTTAAGTGAATTACTTTCTATTAAATATTTTAAAAAAAAATAATAAGTTACTATTGTTATAGGCAATAAATATATAAATGTTTGCGTAATACCCTGCAAAAACCCAAGCAGAGGAAGGGTTGTTAACATACCCTTTTTCATTATTTAACACACACTAATATTTTTTTTATTCTTCTGGTATCAGCCTCTAGAATTGTAAACTCTAATATTTTGTTAAAATTTACAACTTCACCTCGTCCTGGGATTCTGCCAAGTAAAAAGAATATAAAGCCGCCAATGGTGTCAATCTCTTCTTTTTTACCAATTTTTAAGTTAATATTTAGTCTCTTTTCAAACTCTTCAATTGATGTTCTTGCAAGGATTTCATAATTTTTCTTTGAAATTTTTTTTATCTCTTCTATGTCTTCAAAATCATGCTCATCCTTTATTTCTCCAACAATTTCCTCAACTAAGTCTTCAATTGTTACAAGACCGTCTGTTCCACCAAATTCATCAACAACTATAGACATATGTATTTGCTCTGATCTCATTTTTAATAAAAGATCTAAAATCTTCATTGTTGGTGAAGAAAATAATATCTTTCGAATTATCTTTTTTGAAATTTTAATTTTCTTTTTTTGAGAACTATTATTATGAGTTTTTTCAAATAAATCTCTTATATGTATCATTCCAATAATTTTATCTAAATTTTCATCAAATATTGGAATTCTTGAGTGTTTAGTTTTATCAATAAATGATACTAATTCACTGTATGTCGTATCTACAGGCATTGAATCAATATCCGCTCTAGGTATCATTATATCTTCAATGCATTTATCACTTAAATTAATGACATTCTTGAAAATTTTTTTAGCTCCATCATCTATCTTTTTTGGACCATTAACATCGTCCTCAATTAAGTCTTCAATAACATCCTTGATATTTTCTCTGGCTGAAAATTTGAATAAGTTTTTTATTTTCTGTGTAAAAATTTTAAGCATTAATAGGGTGAAGAAATTGATAATTTATTGAGTACTGATATTTCCTTTTTTATCATCTTTTTAGAATCTAGATCATTTTGATGGGTAAAACCCAATAAATGAAGAACACTATGCACTACCATATGACAGAGATGATCACTAAAAAATTTTTTTTGTTCTTTTGACTCAGATAATATTTTTTCCAAAGATATTACAATATCTCCTAAAATTATCACAGAAATTGATTCTTTTAAATACTTTGTTTCATTTTGCGGAAATGAAAGAACATTCGTCGTAGAATTTTTGTTTCTAAATTTACTATTTATCTGCCTCATGCCATTGTCATCTGTAAACAAAATTGAAAGGTAAAAATTTTTTTTAAAGCTTTGCTCTTTTAAAACCATATTAACTGATTTCTTAACACAGTCTTTCAGCTGATTCTTTTTAAAACTTTGTACATTCTCAAAAGTAAAATCAATCATTCTTCTTATTTAATTTATAAAGATACTCTTTTCCAACCCCTGAATCTCTCTCATATTTTTCATATTTATTAACAATCTTTGACACCAAAGGGTTTCTTACAACATCCTTTTCAGTAAATTCTATAAAACCAATATCTTTAAGACCTGCAAGAATATTTATAGATTCCCTCAACCCTGATTTAGTTCCTGAAGGGAGGTCTACTTGGGACAAATCACCATTTATCACCATCTTCGAATTTTCACCAAGTCTTGTTAAAAACATTTTCATTTGAACTGCTGTTGTATTCTGTGACTCATCCAATATTATAAATGCGTTAGACAAAGTCCTACCTCTCATAAATGCAAGAGGTGCAATCTCTATGAAACCAGATTCAATCTTTTTTATAACCTCCGAAAATGAAAGCATATCATTTAAAGCATCATAGATAGGTCTTAAGTATGGATCAATTTTCTCTTTGATATCACCAGGTAAAAATCCTAAATTTTCTCCCGCTTCGACGGCCGGTCTGGTTAATATAATTTTTTCAATTTCTCCTGATTTTAACATCGAAACTGCATAAGCAACTGCTAAGTAGGTCTTTCCTGTTCCAGCTGGTCCACAACAGAAAACCATTTGTTTTTTTTTTAACATTGAGAAATAATCAATTTGTTTTCTTGATCTTGGTTTTATAATTTTTCTGCCTGCAACTATGCTTAGCGAATCGATTACCTCATAATCCTTCATCGATTTATCAATTTTTGTATTTTTAGAAATATTAATAATCGCATTGATGTCACCGGTACTTAGTGAGTTATTTTTTGAGGCTTCCTCATAAATTTTTCTTAAAACAACAATGGATCGATTGACATTATTTTCAAAACCACTAATTTTTAAAAAGTTTCCTCTTAATAATATAGAGACTGTAAGCTGGTCCTCAAGTCTTTTTATGTATTCATCATTTCTTCCAAAAATAATAGGTAAAATAAGATTATCATCAAAAGAAATTATTTTTGAAAAATTTTCAGTTTTTTTTTGGGATTTCTTTGTCAAATTCTAAGATTCCATAACCTTTCCATGGAACGAGAAAGAGGTTAATCTCTGAAGTTTTATTTTAAGTATTTCTCCAATAATATTTTTTTCTGAAAAAACATGGACTGGTTGTAAATACTTAGTTCTACCGACGTATTGATTATTTTTTTTTGCATGACTTTCTATTAAAACTTCAACTTCTTTATCGATAAAAAGTGCATTAAATTTATTTTGTTGATTGACTAATAACTCTTGAACTTTTTTTAACCTTAAATCAAGTTTCTTTTCTTCAATTATTTGATTTTTTAAAGCTGCTGGGGTTCCAGGCCTTGGTGAGTATTTGAAGGAATAGGAACTAGCAAAACTTACCTTTTCTATCAAGTCTAAGGTTTCTTCAAAGTCATTATCTGACTCACCTGGGTATCCTACAATAAAATCAGAAGAAAAAGCCATTTCAGGTTTTTGCTTTCTTATTTTTGAAATAAGTTTCAAATAATCACCTCTAGAATGTTTTCTATTCATTATTTTTAGAATTTTATTTGATCCTGACTGTATAGGCAAATGTAAAAAAGGCATTAGTTTTTTATTGTTCTTATGCTCATCTATTAATGAATCTGTTATATCATTGGGATGAGATGTTAAGTACCTTATTCTTTTAATTCTTGGTAGGGATGACAAAATATTACAGAGATGGGATAGGCATATTTCTTTTTCTCTTTGGTTCTCGTAGACAGAAGATTTATATGCACTGACATTCTGTCCTAGTAAAATTAATTCCACAGCACCTTTTTTTTCGAGATTTTTTGCCTCAAGAAAAATATTCTCAACTGAACGAGAATATTCACTTCCACGTGTGTAAGGAACAACGCAGAATGAACAA
>MDTB01087869.1_pt1 | contig 14671 bp, 13 predicted proteins | sample 811161 | NCBI WGS metagenome assembly MDTB01 (sample SAMN05326650, study PRJNA326480) | marine metagenome | isolation source: seawater | place: Mediterranean Sea | collected 2009
ATTTTTACGTGTATAACTATTAACTAGGTGAAATCAATGCAAGTTTATTATGATAAAGACTGTGATCTTTCAATCATCAAAGGAATGAAAGTATCAATTATTGGCTATGGCTCACAGGGTCATGCGCACGCCAACAACCTGAAAGACTCTGGAGTTGATGTAACTATAGGTCTGCGAGATGGTTCATCATCTGCGGCAAAAGCAGAAGCAGCAGGCTTAAAAGTTAAAGATGTTCCAAGTGCAGTCGCTGGTGCTGATTTGGTCATGGTACTAACGCCGGATGAATTTCAATCGCAATTGTACCGTGATGAAGTAGAGCCAAATTTAAAGAAGGGCGCTACACTAGCATTCGCTCACGGTTTCGCTATTCACTACAATCAAATCGTACCTCGTGCTGATTTAGATGTGATTATGATTGCACCAAAGGCGCCAGGTCATACCGTGCGTAATGAATTCGTCAATGGTGGCGGTATTCCAGATTTGGTTGCGGTGTACCAAGACGCTTCAGGTAGTGCAAAATCTGTCGCTATGTCCTACGCTTCAGGCGTTGGTGGTGGTCGTACCGGTATTATTGAAACTACCTTTAAAGACGAAACTGAAACTGATCTATTTGGTGAGCAAGCGGTTCTTTGTGGTGGTGCAGTAGAACTAGTTAAAGCAGGTTTTGAAACCTTAACCGAAGCCGGTTATGCCCCGGAAATGGCTTATTTTGAGTGTCTACATGAACTTAAATTAATCGTTGATCTTATGTATCAAGGCGGTATTGCCAATATGAACTACTCGATCTCTAATAATGCAGAGTACGGTGAGTATGTAACTGGTCCTGAGGTGATTAACGATGAGTCGCGTGCTGCTATGCGTAACGCACTCAAGCGTATTCAGGATGGCGAATATGCTAAGATGTTTATTTCTGAAGGTGCCCTAAACTACCCATCAATGACAGCCTATCGTCGTAACAATGCAGCACACCCAATTGAAAAAGTAGGTGCTGAGCTTCGTGGTATGATGCCTTGGATTACCAAGAATGCCTTGGTAGACAAAGATAAAAATTAATTAAAAAGTGTCATTTGATTAATTGTAAACGGCCCATTATTGGGCCGTTTCACTTTTACGGCATGAATACCCTATAATTAGCCTAATCAATTTGAGTATATAGCTATGAATAACGCGGATAATTCTGAAAAAATTGTTGAAATTGATAGTTTTTCAGAAGCTAAATCTGGCGACAAAAGTCGACCGGGAAAAGGCATTTATTTGTTGCCTAACCTGCTGACAACTGGCGCACTTTTTGGCGGTTTTTATGCAGTCTTGTCTGGCTTCAGTGGTAGTTACGAATTAGCTGCTATTGCGATTTTTGTGGCTATGGTATTTGATGGTTTAGATGGTCGTGTAGCCCGTATGACCAATACTCAGAGTGATTTTGGTGTTCAATATGATAGTCTATCCGATATGGTGTCATTTGGTATTGCGCCAGCTATAGTTATTTATGGTTGGGGTTTGACGGGTCTAGGCAAGGTCGGAATTGCCGCGGCATTTGTCTATGCCTCCTGTGCAGCACTTAGACTAGCTCGGTTTAATGTTCAATCTACCCTAAGCAACAGTAAACTATTTATTGGCCTGCCAAGTCCAGCGGCTGCCGCTCTTATAGCTGGTTTTGTATGGTCAGCCCATTCAGTAGATCCCTCAATGTTTGTGTCTGGTTTTACCGCACTATTAACGGCTGTTGCCGGTCTGCTTATGGTGTCTAATTTCAAGTATCCCAGTTTTAAGCAAATAGATCTTCGAGGCAAGGTTCCATTTGTGGTTATTCTGTCTATTGTGATGGCCTTTGTAGTGATCACTATAGACCCTCCACGAATACTATTCTTATTGTCACTAGGCTATGCTCTGTATGCTCCAGCAAGATTTTTTTGGTCAAAAATTTACCCTTAATGGGTGGTTATTTTTTAAGAATTGATGGCCTAATCATAATCATCACTTCATAGTCAGATTGACGTTCTTTTTTCTGCCCAAATAACCAGCCAAGCAAGGGCAGCTTTTGTAACCGCGTTCTTCATATTAGTTTAGTTTTAAAAATCTGCAACAATATGGTTTTTGTTGAATTTATTAACTCCGATGACTCGATTTTTTTATCTTTGTTTGCTATTGTTTAAAAATGGTTACTCAGAGTTACTCTAAAAATATACAAACACAACAAGCGCCCGTTAGCTTAGTTGTTGCCCTTGCTCGCCTCCTGCCCTGAGGGGCTTCTAACTGTTTTACCTCATTAAATCTCGTTTATGCTCTAATAGTTGAACTATAGAGCGGAATTCTATCCCTTTATGGGAAAATAAGTTTTACAATACTGTTATTCTTTACTGATAGCAGTGGATCAGGAATATAATCATGGATTCAAAAGATAATTTAGTTATTTTTGATACGACCTTGCGCGATGGTGAGCAAAGCCCAGGCGCATCGATGACCAAAGATGAAAAAGTGCGAATTGCCAAGGCTCTTGAAAAGCTTCGGGTTGATGTTATCGAGGCGGGTTTTGCCGTGTCCAGTCAGGGTGACTTCGACGCAGTACAGGCCATTGCAAATACCATTAAAGAGAGCCGCATATGTAGCCTTTCCCGCGCGGTTAAGGGAGATATAGAGGCAGCTGCACAGGCGCTTAAAGGCGCCGAGGCGGGGCGAATTCACACCTTTATTGCCACCTCGCCCATACATATGAAATACAAGCTGCAAATGGAGCCAGATCAGGTATTGGATCAGGCAATATCAGCTGTAAAGTTGGCTCGTGGTTTAATTGATGATGTAGAGTTCTCCCTAGAGGATGCTAGCCGCACCGAATTTGATTTTATGTGCCGTATTACCGAGGCAGTGATTGCCGCCGGTGCTCAAACAATCAATTTCCCCGATACGGTAGGCTATACAGACCCGGGTGAATATGGCGCAATGATAGAGCGACTATTAAACACCGTGCCCAACGCCGATCAGGCCATTTTTTCCGTGCACTGCCACAATGATTTGGGTCTTGCAGTAGCCAATAGCTTAGGGGCGGTTAAGGCCGGTGCGAGGCAGGTGGAATGTACCATTAATGGCTTAGGAGAGAGGGCGGGTAATGCTTCGCTTGAAGAGCTAGTGATGGCGATTCGCACACGCAAAGATATCTTCCCCGTGCAAACTAGGATTGATACTACTCAGATTGTCTCTACATCACGACTAGTATCCTCAGTAACGGGATTCCCTGTACAACCCAATAAAGCCATTGTTGGCGCTAATGCCTTTGCCCATGAGTCTGGTATTCATCAGGATGGTATTTTAAAGTTCCGAGAAACCTACGAAATTATGAAGGCTGAAGATGTTGGCTGGAGTACCAATAAATTATCTCTGGGCAAGTTGTCTGGGCGTGCGGCTTTTGCCTCTAGACTTGAAGAGTTGGGTATAAGCTTTAACAGCAAAGACGACTTTAACCAAGCGTTTGCTCGATTTAAAGATTTAGCCGATAAAAAACGCGAGATCTTTGACGAAGATCTTCAGGCCTTGGTATCCGATGTTCAGATAGGTACCGAAGACGATGCTATTACGATTAAAAACTTAGAAGTTTTAAGTAAAAGCGGTCAATTGCCAACGGCTAAAATTTGCCTTAACTACAAGGAAAAAGATCACCAGTCTCAAGCCAGTGGAGATGGCGCAGTAGATGCTATTTTTAATGCCATTGAAAAGCTTATTAATAGTGAAACCAAGCTTCAGCTGTATTCGGTTAATGCGGTTACTGAGGGGACAGACTCTCAGGGTGAAGTGACTGTTAGGCTTGAAAAAGAGGGCCGTATTATTAATGGTCAGGGTGCTGATACCGATATTCTTTTGGCCAGTGCCAAAGCCTATGTCAATGCATTAACACTAATGCGTAATCCCGGCCGACTTCATCCGCAGTTAGGCGGTGTTTAGTGGCGGACATTCAGGGATCATCAACTAAGCTACGCGACCACTATTTGCAAACTCTGGGTATTGTGCAATACGTACCCAGAGATTTTGTCCAAGAAGCGGTGGTTGATAGCTCAGTTGAAGAAAATCCTGTAGTCGAAAATAGTGCTATTACAAACCCAGTAGAATCAGCAGAAACAGGGTCTAGCCAGCAATCAACGATTGAAGCTTTATTGCATAATGATGCTGACAATAAAGATACTATTGTTGAAAAGGCAGCCATGGTGGCCAAATCATCAGATAAAATACAACATAAAACGGATATATTAACGCTTCAATTTTTGTTTTGGCAGCCAACAGACGAATTGCTAATAGCGACGGCTGTTGATCATGAATTACCCGATAGTCAGCAACTAAAGCTTTTATCCAATATTGTTGCCGCGATAGATAATCAAGTTTCAGGTTTGCCTCAATTCGATAGCGTTAATTGGCCGCCTCATGCCAACATGCAGGGTGGCGACCAAGAGGCTAGAGATTTTTTGTCTACACTTATCAACTCAAAGTTAGCAGCAAAACCCATCAAGTTATTGATGCTGTTGGGTGAATCAGCTCAAGACTGGCTGTTGTCGGCGGAGCAAAAGAACTCTGTCAGTGATGGCCTAGCGCCAATGAATTCAGGTGTTACTGCTCTTATTGTACCCAGCTTAGGCCAAATGCTAGGTCAGCCACAATCAAAGCGCCTACTATGGCAAGCTATCTGTCAGAATGTTGATCGCTTGAGTATTTCAAGCTAGATTATGAGCCCTGCTATGGCCCTAAATATTGCTGTTGTCAACCAAGTCTTAAAGCGTTCTCAAGAATACAGTATTCGCCAAGCAGTTATTGAGGATCTAGCGCAAATAAGTGCGATAGAAAATAATACTTCGTCCTACCCCTGTTCCTATCAGCAACTCCACGACTGTATTGAAAGCACCTATCTGTTGATAGGGGATAACAGATTACTGGGTTTTGCCGTTATTGTGATGGTTGAAAAGCAGGCTGAACTTCACACTATAGCTATCGAACCACAGAAGCAGGGCAAAGGTCTAGGGAGTCTTTTTTTAACCGCCATAGTTGCCGGCTTGCCGACTGCAGTTGAGCAGTTTTACCTCGAAGTACGGGTCAGTAATTATCGAGCAATTAGGCTATATCATCAGTTGGGTTTTAACAAGATTGCAGAGCGCAAAGACTATTATCGCGATGGTTTAGGACGTGAAGATGCCATTGTAATGGCGAAACAATGCAAGCTGTGATCATTGCTTGATGGTTTCTTTTGCAGTTTGCGTTGAAGGGTGCGGCGGTGCATACCTAGGCTTCTAGCCGTCGCTGAAATATTACCTTCATTATCTTTTAATACTCGTTGAATATGTTCCCATTCCAAGCGGTTTACAGAGGTTAGCTCTGCGGGAATCGACACAGTATCAGTACTGCCTTGTGGTGATGAAAATGCAGTCACAATTTCATCCACAGATGCCGGTTTACACAGATAATTAACTGCGCCCAATTTTATCGCCTCCACCGCCGTGGATATACTGGAATAACCAGTTAATATTAGAACCTCCACATCGGGAAGAATCTGTTTGATAGACGTTAAAATAGATAGCCCAGATTCACTCTGCAACTTTAAATCGAGAATAACACGATCAATATCGTTATTGTTCTCACACAGATCAAAAGCCTGCGAGCCATCGTTAGCACTAAGAACACTATGGCTTTGTCGCTCGATTACCCTCGAGAGTACTGAGCAAAAGGTATTGTCATCATCAATAATAAGATACTTCATGCTGAAGTCCCATCACTGGCACTTAGATTCACCGGCAAGTTGATCGTGGTTAAGGTGCCACCATCCTCACGATTTTGTAAGTTTATAGAGCCGCCAAAACGCGTCACAGTGCTTTGAGATAAAAACAATCCCAGGCCCAAACCTTCAGCTTTATTTGAGTAAAAAGGTTTGCCAATATCATCTGTATCAGGCTTGTTAAAGCCTTCACCCTGATCCTTAATTTGAATCGTTATTTCAGCCTCAGTCCAAGCAATAGATACCTCGACCAAATTAGGGCTGGCATCTGAAGCATTATTTAAAAGATTTAAAATAGACTGGGCAACAGTAGGGTGAAACCTAAGATCTGGTGCGGGTATCAAGTTCTCAGAATAACTAATAGTAGCTTTGAGTTCAGGTCGCATCAAATGCCATCGTTCAAATAATTGATCAAAATAACTTTGCAATGGTTGTAGTGAGAAGGCCTGTGAAGTAGATTCATTGGCGGTAGTCTGCAGTTCTTTAAGGGTTGTTTTACATTGAGCAATCTGTTGACTTAACAAGGTTAAATCTTGGTTTTTATCCTGCTGTAAAAGCATTTCATCCACCAAGAGTTTCATGGTGTTTAGCGGTGTACCCAACTCATGGGCAGTTCCTGCAGCTAGAGTTCCAATAGCCAATAGTTGCTCATCCTGAAGCTGTTGCTCACGATGCGCGGCAATTTTCTGTTGCTGAAATCTGAGTTCGCTCGCCATACGGCTGATAAAGTAGGCAATAATCGCCGCGCTAATAGCAAAATTAGCCCACATCCCCAAAATATGTAAGTTATTGCCTGCCATAGAATGGCCCATATGATTTGGCGGTATGGCAGATACAGGTACATGTTAACTAAGTAACAGGCTGTAACAACCCAGTGTGATAATAGCGATGACTGATGTATACATCCTGGGGAGCGCAATGGCGGCGATACTAATCGAAATGAGGTAATAGGATATAAATGGGTTTGAGGCACCGCCGCTAAAATACAGTAGGATACTAAAGAAGAATATATCCACTAGCAGGTGGACAAAAAACTCTTTATTCCCAATTGGGATATTAACTCTACCTCTGTTAGCAGTTGCAATGGTAACGGATGCATAAATCGCTAGCACCCACGCTATTTCACTGGAGGGTAGATCAATGGGTTTAAAAAAGCTGAAATAAACCAGTGCAAGCGCCTGCCCAGCTAATACTACGGCACGAATTAAACCCAACCTAAATAGGTTTTGGCGCGAGGCTGAATTAGCTTGATTGAACGCATTATTTATCATGCTTGCTAGTTTAGCAAAATTCGCTGTTTAGTCGTTCAATTAAATAAAGTATTACCCCCGATTTACAATATCCAATTTTACCCATTGCATAAAAAAATACCTTTCAAGCGAGTGACGCCATGGTGGCCTACTATTTTAACAGAGACATTCAGTTTCCTACCGATAATAATGCGTTAGTAGACTAAGAAATCTATCATTTTGGTTGCACAAATTGTGGCAGCCTTACTCTAAAGCGGTTAACATTGCGCCTCATAACCTATCCATTGTTTAAGAAGTTTTAGATGCAGCCACTATCGGAGAGTCTTCAAGAAAATTTTGATCGCCTTATTATTGAAAGCCTCGAGCAAGGCTGTATTTGGGCGTTGAGAGACGAGGATGATAACTGGGCGATAGTTGAGTCTGAGATTAACCCAGAAATAGGCGTAATTCCCTTTTGGTCCAATCAAGAGTTAGCTGCTCAGCTGTGTAATGGTGATTGGGCTGTATACAAGCCAGTCGCAATCGCTATGGAAGAATTTCTTGATGACTGGCTTACAGGAATGCATGAAGATGTATTGCGTGCCGGCATCAATTGGAACACTGATCTTGAGGGTCAAGAACTTGAGCCTTTAGATTTACTTGAAGAATTTGAATCAGAGTTAGAATAACCCATGTTTTTACAATCTTTTTTTTCGCAAAACGGTAATCAGCTGAGTATTAGTGCTGAACAGGGCAGTCAATTTGCCAAACAAATCTGTAATGATTACAACCCGATTCATGATGTTGAGTCCAAGCGTTTTTGTGTGCCTGGTGATTTGCTATTTGCTTTAACCCTTAATAATTATGGGTTGAGCCAGCACATGCGATTTGATTTTTCCGGTCTAGTGCCAGCTGACAAGGAGCTTTTATTCCCTGAGTGGAAAGGGTCAGAATTATCGATCACAGATAGTCGAGAAAAACTTTATCTCAATGTATATCGCGAGGGTGAGGTTTCTCAAGAGCAGTCAGCTATTGAGCACTTAGTTCGAAGTTATGTTGAGTTTTCTGGCCACAGCTTCCCCTATATATTGGTACCACTGATGCAGCAGCATCAAGTAATGATTAACACAGCACGACCCCTAGTGATGTATCAGTCTATGTCATTAAGTCTGGACCAGTTAGACATATCCTCACCTGAAGTGAAGTTCTTAGATGCTAAGATGGAAGTGGATGGTAAGCGCGGCAATGTTACGCTGCAGTTTTCTATCGATGATGGTGAAAAAGCCATTGGTCATGGCGAAAAAAAATTAGTACTTAGCGGTCTTCGTGAATATGATCAGCAAGCGATGGACCAACTGATACTGGATTACGAAGCCCGAAAAGTATAATTACAGCATTTTCTTCAAAAAAGCCCCTGTATGTGATTGCTTAACTTTAGCCACATCTTCTGGAGTGCCAGTTGCTACTATGGTGCCACCGCCTGCGCCACCCTCAGGTCCCAAGTCTACAATCCAATCCGCGGTCTTTATCACATCTAAATTATGCTCGATAACCACAACCGTATTGCCATGATCTCGCAGCCTGTGGAGTACAGTTAAAAGTTGTTCTATATCATGGAAATGAAGACCAGTAGTCGGCTCATCTAAAATATACAAGGTTTTGCCAGTATCTCTTTTTGAAAGCTCTTTTGATAGTTTCACCCGTTGAGCTTCACCGCCGGAGAGTGTGGTGGCCGCCTGACCTAATTTAATATAGGACAAACCAACATCCATCAATGTTTGAAGTTTGCGTGAAACACTGGGTATGGCTTCAAAGAAAACACTGGCATCCTCAATGGTCATCTCTAATACATGATGAATATTTTTGCCTTTGTAAGTTATATCCAAGGTCTCGCGATTGTAGCGGTTGCCTTTACACACATCGCAGGGGACATAGATATCAGGTAGAAAGTGCATTTCAACCTTGGTTACACCATCGCCCTGACAGGCTTCACAGCGACCGCCCTTAACGTTAAAGCTAAAGCGTCCGGGGGTATAGCCGCGAGACCGCGCCTCTTGAGTGCCGGCAAACAGTTCTCTAACAGGGGTGAAGATACCAGTGTAAGTAGCGGGGTTTGATCGAGGTGTGCGGCCAATAGGACTTTGATTGATATCAATGCATTTATCAAAGTGCTCTAGACCAGTAATTTTATCGTGCGCTGCAGGTTTTAATGTGGTGGCTTTGTTTAGCGCTACGGCGGCGGCGGGGTAGAGAATCTCATTGATTAATGTTGATTTTCCAGAGCCAGACACGCCAGTAATACAGGTAAATAATCCCACGGGTACTTTAGCGTCAATAGATTTTAAATTATTGGCTTTAGCACCATTGATTTCAAGGGATTTGTCATTACTTTTATGGCGTTTTTTCGGTACGACGATACCCCTAGCGCCAGATAAGAATTGCCCAGTGACAGACTTAGGACTATTAATGATAGTCTTACTGTCTCCCATAGCGACAATCTCGCCGCCATGAACGCCAGCACCGGGGCCTATATCGACTATAAAGTCAGCCTCTTTAATGGCGTCCTCGTCGTGTTCTACCACAATGACGGTATTACCAAGGTCACGAAGTCGCACTAAGGTTTTTAGTAGTCGTTCATTATCTCGTTGATGAAGGCCGATACTTGGTTCATCGAGAATATACATAACGCCCACTAAGCCAGCACCAATTTGACTGGCTAGCCTGATGCGTTGTGCCTCACCACCCGATAGTGTATCGGCACTGCGATTTAGAGACAGATAGTTGAGTCCGACATCCACTAAAAAGCAAAATCGGTCGCGAATTTCTTTGATAATCTTTTCAGCAATTTCACCCTGACGACCGGGTAAATTTAATTGTTCAAAATATTCGTAGCACTCGCCCACAGGCATAGAGACGATGTCTTCGATTCGTTTATCATCGACAAAAACATTGCGTGCAGATTTGCAAAGTCTTGTACCCTCGCAATCGGGGCAGTCAGAGGTGGCCATATACTTACTGAGGTCCTCTCTAACCGAATTGCTCTCTGTATCCCTATAGCGACGTTCCATATTGGGTATAACACCCTCGAAACTATGTTGTCGTCTAAATACGGTGCCGCGATCATTCTCGTAATTGAAGGTAATTTCCTCATCGTCGCTACCAAACAGGATTTTCTGTTGATGCAAAGGCGATAAGGTATTCCAAGGGCTTTCAATATCAAAATCGTAGTGCTCAGCTAGACTGCGTAGCATATTGAAGTAAAACAGCGAGCGTCTATCCCAGCCGCGAATAGCACCCTCGGCAATCGAAGCCTCAGGGTGTTGGATAATGCGATCGACATCGAAATACTGATGAATACCTAATCCATCACAGGTGCTACAGGCGCCAGCGGGATTGTTGAAAGAAAACAGTCGAGGTTCGAGCTCGGTCAAACTGTAATTACAGGTTGGACAGCCAAATTTGGCACTGAACATTAAATCTTCTTCTTCGCCATCCATATAGCTGATAAGCGCAATCCCTTCAGATAGACCCAGTGCGGTCTCAAAGGATTCTGCCATGCGAATACCAATACCCTCTTTAACTTTAAAACGATCGACTACAATCTCAATACTATGCTTTTTGTTTTTTTCTAGGGCAGGGGCTTCATCGAGATCACAGATAAGACCATCGATTCGCGCACGAATAAATCCTTGTCGACGCAAATTGTCTATTAGATGAACATGCTCACCTTTTCTGTCCTGAACAACTGGGGCCAAAAGCATTAATTTGGTTCCCTCGGGTAGAGCGAGAACCTGATCGACCATTTGACTAACGGTCTGTGCTTTAAGCGGTAGGTGATGGTCAGGGCAGCGTGGCTCCCCAGCACGGGCGAATAATAGACGCAGATAGTCGTATATTTCAGTGATCGTACCCACAGTTGAGCGTGGGTTATGGCTAGTAGATTTTTGCTCAATAGAGATAGCAGGAGAAAGACCTTCAATATGATCAATATCCGGTTTTTCCATCATTGATAAAAACTGGCGAGCATAGGTAGAGAGTGATTCTACGTAGCGTCTTTGGCCCTCTGCATAGAGCGTGTCGAACGCTAGGGATGATTTTCCTGAGCCTGAAAGTCCGGTGATAACAATCAACTTGTCGCGAGGAATATCTAGGTCGATATTTTTAAGATTATGGGTTCTTGCTCCGCGAACTTGAATTGTATCCATTAGCACTACTTTTATTTAGGTTAAAGGGCCCATTATACGTCTCAAGCCCTAGGGCGAGCAAAGTGAAATGGAAGAATCTAAGATATTGTTTGACTTTATTTTACTCATCTAACAACAATACAGATGAATAAATAGCTGAATAAATTACACGATATTTATTTTCCCAGACCTATCTGACTGTTACTATGGTTAGCATTAAAGTAATTCAATCAATAAGCGACTAAATTGACCATTAGCACCCAAAGTTCAAGCAAATTTTCCCCCGTCGAAAAGCGAGCCGTATTTTCTATTGCTAGCCTTTATGGTTTTCGCATGTTGGGTTTGTTTATGGTGCTTCCGGTTATGTCGATTTACTTTGATCAGTATCAGCAAGCCAGTGCATTTTTATTGGGTTTAGCCTTGGGTATCTATGGTCTTACTCAGGCCATATTACAAATACCACTGGGGTTATTATCGGACAAAATTGGTCGGCGCCCAGTGATATTGGGTGGTCTGCTAGTGTTTATTTTGGGCAGTGTGGTGGCAGCAACTGCTGAAACTGCAATTGGTGTAGTGATTGGTCGCGCACTTCAGGGAACGGGCGCTATAGCCAGTACATTGATGGCTCTTGTCACTGATCTTACTGCCGAGCAGAATCGCACTAAAGCCATGGCCTCAATTGGGGGCAGTATTGGTATTTCATTCGCTGTAGCTATGGTTTTAGGCCCTGTGGTGGCGGCAAACTTTGGTTTGGCGGGTATCTTTTGGTTAACAGCTGCACTCGGTTTGATTGGTGCTGTGATCGTTTTTAAAGCTATTCCCAAAACTTTTTTAATGCGCCAAAATCGTGAAACTCAAACTGATTTGCAGCAATTGGGTAATTTGTTGCGTGAACCTTCATTGATGCGCCTAAATATGGGTATATTTTTTCTTCATCTGACGCTGATGGCCGCTTTTGTTGTAATACCTAATATATTGGTGCGACAACTTGCAATTAACCCAGATCAGCTATGGTGGTTTTACCTCAGTCTTTTAGGGGGTGGCTTTATTGCTATGTTACCCGCTATGATTTTTGCAGAAAAACGCAATGCACAGAAAAATATATTTGTCTTAGCCGTAGCGCTAATGACAATTGCAATGTTAGTTTTAGGCAGCACAGATGGTGTGGTTTTAACGGTATCAATGCTGTTTATCTATTTCGCGGCATTTAATTTATTAGAAGCATTATTGCCCTCGTGGTTAAGTAAGGTATGCCCAGTGGGTAATAGAGGCACAGCGATGGGCATTTATTCAAGCTGCCAGTTTTTAGGAACCTTTACAGGTGGCATTCTCGGTGGCTTCGCCCTGGCCAATGTGGGTATTGATGGATTATTTTGGTTATTGGGTCTGATGCTGTTATTTTGGTGCTTTGTAGCAGCTACAATGGCTTCACCCAAACCACTTCAGACGCTAATACTGCAAGTGGGTGAAACAAAAGCGAGTGATTTTGTAAAAAGTATTTCAAATATAGTTGGAGTAGAAGATATACTCTTGATTGAGGGTGAAGATTTAGCATATGTTAAGGTAAATAAAAACTTAATAGATCTAGAAAGCATACAGCCCTTTTTAAATCGCACATAGACAGGGGAAACAAATGGCACGCGGAATTAATAAAGTAATCATAGTGGGTAACTGTGGACAGGACCCAGAAACAAGATATATGCCTTCAGGCGGAGCAGTGACTAATCTGAGTCTTGCCACATCAGAATCTTGGAAAGATAAAAATACAGGTGATCAGCAAGAGCGCACCGAATGGCATCGTGTGGTGTTTTTCAATCGTCTAGCGGAAATTGTTGAGCAGTATGTAAAGAAAGGCTCAAAAATTTATATTGAAGGCTCATTGCGTACGCGAAAGTGGCAGGGCCAAGATGGCCAAGATCGCTATACTACAGAAATTGTCGCCAGCGAAATGCAGATGCTAGATAGTCGTGGCGGTCAGGGGCAGGGTAGTTACGACCAGTCGCAACCAGATTATGCGCCATCGGAGCCACAGCAGTCTGAACAAAAGCAAACAGCCCCTCAGCAAGCCGCAGCGCCAGCTGCAGCACCCGCGCAGGGAATGGGTTTTGATGATGATATTCCGTTCTAGGGGTCTAGAACTCATTTAATTTTATGGAGTCAGCTATGACAATTAAAGTTGGAGATAAACTGCCAGAGGGAGCCTTTTCAGTAATGGGCGCAGAAGGCCCAACAGTAATAACCACTTCCGAGGTTTTTTCTGGTAAAAAAGTCGTTGTATTTGCAGTGCCTGGAGCTTTTACTCCTACCTGTGCAATTGCTCATCTTCCCGGTTTTGTGGTCAAGTATGATGAAATTGTCGCTAAGGGTGTGGATTCAGTAGCCTGCCTATCTGTAAACGACGTATTTGTAATGGATGCATGGGGTAAAAGCGCCAACGCTGAAAACCTACTTATGCTAGCCGATGGCAATGGTACCTACGCAACGGCTCTTGGTCTTGAGCTTGATGGTACAGGATTTGGTATGGGTGTCAGAAGCAAGCGTTTCGCCATGATCGTCAATGATGGTATGGTAGAACTTCTTAACGTTGATGAAAGTGGTTTTGAAGCATCCAGTGCCGAGGCGGTTCTCGAAGCACTCTAATTTAAAGCGTCAGACATAAAAAAAGGCACCCAATGGGTGCCTTTTTTGTGAAGCTTATTTGATTAAGCTAGCCGGAATATTTTTCCATAACCAAGGTGGCGTTAGTGCCACCAAAGCCAAAGCTATTAGACATTACACGGTTTAGCTGTTTATCTTTACTCTTTAGAATAATTGGCAGACCTTCTGCTTTTTCATCCAAGTTATCAATATGCGCTGAGCCGGCAACAAAGTTATTTTCCATCATTAGCATGCAGTAAATCGCTTCATGCACACCTGCAGCACCCAAACTATGTCCAGATAATGATTTAGTTGAACTAATATCTGGGCAGTTGTCGCCAAAGGTATTATGAATAGCGCCTAATTCGGCTAAATCGCCAACGGGTGTGCTGGTGCCGTGGGTATTGAGGTAATCAATTGGACCATCAATATTTTCCATCGCCATTCTCATACAACGCTCTGCACCCTCACCTGAAGGGGCAACCATATCAGCACCGTCTGAAGTGGCACCATAGCCAGTAATTTCACAGATAATATTAGCACCGCGCGCTAGGGCGTGTTCCAGCTCTTCAACGACAACTGTTCCAGCTCCAAGGCCAGGAGCGAAACCATCGCGGTCAGCATCATAGGCGCGTGAAGCTACCTCAGGGGTTTCGTTATATTTGCTAGTCAGCGCACCCATAGCGTCAAACATACCCGCCATTGACCAGTGCATATCCTCTGATCCGCCGGCTAATAAAATATCTTGCTTGCCAAGCTGGATCAGTTCGGCCGCGTGACCAATACAGTGGGCACTGGTGGCACAGGCAGAGGCGAGGGCATAGTTAACGCCCTTAATTTTAAAGGGGGTAGCAACACAGGCTGAAACAGTGCTA
>MDTB01201084.1_pt1 | contig 14671 bp, 19 predicted proteins | sample 811161 | NCBI WGS metagenome assembly MDTB01 (sample SAMN05326650, study PRJNA326480) | marine metagenome | isolation source: seawater | place: Mediterranean Sea | collected 2009
AATAATCTGATTTTTTTTGGATCTAGGGATCACCCTAATTCGAAAGTAGATTCTAAGTTATTGCGAAAAATTTTAGGAAATATTCTAAAGCTTATAAATAAGTATTTATTTTCTATATCAATACAGGATACGCAATGTGGATATAAAATTTATAAAAAAAAAATGGCTAAAAAAATATTTTCAAAATTGAAAACCAAAGGTTTTTCTCATGATATTGAATTAATATTACTATCTAAAATAGAGGGCTCAAATCCCGTTGAGTTGCCTGTGGAATGGAAACACAAAACTAATAGTAAATTAAATGTTTTAACTGAACCTTTTAAAATGTTTTTAAGTTTGATTAAAATTAAAATTTTATATATTTTTTTGTAATCAATAAGATTATGGTCCCAATTCGTAAGCAGCTATTGTCAATAAATAAGATTAAGGTTAAATATTTTCTAATTAATTAGTTTATAATAATGTAAATTGGCGACTACTAAAAATAGTAAAAAATAAAGGTATGTTGGAACTACTGCTTTAAAACTAAAATTTATATCTATTTTTAAGAAAAGAAAAAATAATAAAAAAATTATAGGGTCAAAATACTCTTGCATAATTGGGTATATAAAAACTGTAATTATTAAAAAATATAAAACATATAAGAAAATATTTTTATTATTTTCATAAAACACTAGAATTAAAATCCAACTTAAAAAGAAGGAAGAATATACGAAAATTTTTCTAACTAAAATATCTTCAATAAAAATAGTGGAAAATTTATGAACAATACCTTTGCCTAAAAAATGTTCTTTTTCAAATTCATGAAAAATAAGTAAATAAATTATATACAAAATAAATATTCCGATTAAGTAAAAATTTAGCTTATTTTTTGAAAAAATATTCAATAACTGATTAAGATTATTTTTTTTTAAAAAAAATAAAGGCAAAAAATAAAAACTTAATATAGTTGTAGTATAACCAATATGATTTAGATGTAAGGTTTGCCCTACATTTCTAGCTATAGCGTCATGAGTTGGAATAATACTTCCCCATAAAAAAATTAGATATAAATATGGAATAGTAAAAAAAGAAAAAAAAATTATGGTTGCTAATTTATATCTTAATTCCGTATTTTTTAAAATAATTTGCAGGAAACATATTAGAGGTACAATTAAAAGTTTTTGATCAAAATAAAAAGTAGCAGAACTGCAAAGTGTGGTTAAGAAAATCAAAGAATAATTGTAGAGTTTTTTTTTATTATTATTCAAATAAAATTTATTTAAAAACACAGAAGAAAGAATTAAAAATAAAATACCAATATTTTCCTCTAGACCCCAATAAGCACTTGTTCTAAAATAAGGGCTAAGCAATAATATGCTGCAAATTAAAAGCAAAGCTACTCGATTAGCATTTTTATATTTTACTAATAAAGAGTAGTAAAATATCAGAGGAATTAATAAAGAAAAAATAAAAATACTGCTGATATAACTCTCTTGAGAAGAAGTAAATGGATTTAGATATTTGTTAATTATATAAAATAGAGGAGTACGGCTACTTTGATAAATATCTGAGTTCGAAGTTGCTGTAAGATTAATAGCATCAAAGAAATTATTTTTACTAAATGTACTTATATTTCTCCAGGTATTTTTGAAGTCGCCATTTAATCCCCCAGCTCCAGCAGAATTTTCATTAAAATAATAACCTCCAAAAAAAGAAACACAAGAAATTAATATAAGTAAAATTGATAATTTTTCTAAATTTTTATCAGAAAATAGTTTGTCTAGCATAAGCTCTATTTAAATTTGAATAAATTGCAGTCAATAATTAAGTATTTAAAAAATATTCAGATAAAATATTTAAATATATTTTTTTTAGTTTTTTAAGATCGTTAATAGAGGCACATTCATCTACTTTGTGCATCGTTTTGTTAACTAGTCCAAATTCTAAACACGGAGATATTTTTTTAATAAATCTCGCATCTGATGTACCGCCGGTTGTTGAAAAAACTGGATTAATTTTAGTGATTTTTTTTATTATTTTTTTTGCCATCAAAATTGTTTTGTTTGGTTTAGTTAAAAAAGAGTCTCCCGAGGCAAAATATTCAGTTTTATATTTAGTATTATTTTTTTTACAGATTGATTTTATTTTATTATTAAGCATCTTTTTTAAACTTTTAGATGTATGATAATTATTATATCTTATATTAAATTGTGTAATTGCTCTTGAGGGAATAACATTATGAGCATTATTATTTACATAAATACCCGTAAATTCTAAGTTAGATGGCTGAAAATGTTTATTACCTTTATCTAGAGGTTTTTCTTTAAGTTTTTTACAAATTTCAATTATACTATTTATAGGGTTGTTTGATAGGTGAGGATAGGCGACATGTCCTTGAGACCCTGATACTTCTAATTTACAAGACAAGCTACCTCTTCTCCCAATTTTTATCATTTCTCCTAATTTTTTTGGATTAGTAGGCTCACCAACTAAGCAAAAATTTATTTTCTCTCTCCTTTTTTTTAAGTAATCAACAACTTTTTTTGTTCCGTTAATAGCCACACCCTCCTCATCTCCAGTAATTAAGAAACTAATTGATCCATTAAAATTTTTATTTTTTTTTAAAAAATTACTTACTGCTGCCACAAAACAAGCAATAGAACTCTTCATATCATTAGCACCCCTTCCTATTAAGTGATTTTTTTTTATTTCAGGTTTGAATGGGTGGATTGTCCAATCTTTATAGTCGCCCGGAGGAACTACATCAGTATGACCTGCGTAGCAGAAATTTGGGGTTTTACTTCCTAATCTTGCATAAAGATTTTTAATTGGTTTACTTTTTTTATCTTTGAATTCCAAAATTTTGCATTTAAATCCTAAAGATTTCAATTTTTTACTTAAAAAATAAATAGCTCCCTCATCATTTGGTGTAATACTAGGGAATCGTATAAGTTCTTTTGCTAACCTTATTTCATCTATACTTTGCATTAATCTCTTAATAAATCGTTAATAGAAGTTTTACTTCTTGTTTTTTCATCCACCTTTTTAACAATTACAGCACAATAAAGAGACGGACCATCTGGGTTTTTTGTGCTCGGTAAGCTACCTGGAACAACAACTGAGTAAGCAGGAACTTTGCCGTAAGAAATTGTGCCGGTTTCTCTATCAACAATTTTTGTTGATGCACCAATATACACTCCCATTGAAATGACTGCCCCAGTTTCTACTAAAACACCTTCAGCTATTTCTGAACGAGCTCCGATAAAACAATTATCCTCAATTATAACTGGACCAGCTTGCAAGGGTTCCAATACACCTCCAATACCGGCACCTCCAGAAACATGGCAATTTTTTCCTACTTGAGCGCAAGAACCTACGGAGGCCCATGTATCAATCATAGTTCCCTCATCTACATACGCTCCTAGATTAACGAAGCAAGGCATTAAGACTGCATTTCTTCCAATAAAAGAACCTTTTCTTACAACACCATTTGGTACGTGCCTGTAGCCAGCCTTTTTCCAATCTTTTTCTTTCCATTTAACTGATTTGCCAGGAACTTTGTCATACCAAGAAGTATAAGGACCTCTTAAAATTTCCATTTGATTAATTTTAAAACTTAAAAGTATTGCTTTTTTTATCCACTGATTTACTTGCCAACTATCATTTTTTTTCTCTGCTACCCTAATCTTACCTTGGTCTAATAGTTCGATAGTTTCTTTAATTGTTTTAATTATTTCTTTATTTGCTTTTGGATTTACTTTCTCTTTATTTTCAAAAGCTTCATTAATAGTTTTTTCAAATTTGTTTAAGTTCATTTACCTCCTTTAAAAATTTAGCAAGATTATCTGTTTTGTAATTTATAAAATTAGAGTCAGAAAATTTAGCTGCCCAAGGCTCGTCATTTTTAATCCAAACAGTTTTCATTCCTAATTCATGTGCTGGTTTTAAATTTCTTGCGATATCTTCTATAAATATACTATATTGTGGCTCAATTTTGTATTTTTCTATTATTTTTTTATAAGGTTCAATTGAAGGTTTGGGTATAAAATCTGATTCAACAATATCAAATACTCCATCAAAAAGCTTTTCAATTCCAATTCTTTTGGTTACATTTGCTGCATGAGCTTTAGATCCATTAGTAAATATAAATTTTTTTCCATTTAAATTAGTAATTTCTTGTTCTAATGGCTTATTTGCCTTTAAAAAATCTAGATTTACATCGTGAACAAATTCTAAAAATTCATCAGCATCTATTTTATGGTTTTTTATCATACCATTGAGAGTTGTGTTATATTCATGAAAATAATTCTTTTGGATTTTTTTGGCCTCCTCAATACTGACTTTAAGTTTATCAGATATAAATCTTGACATTTTTTTATCTACTTGGTCAAAAACTTTAGTGTCACCAGAATATAAAGTGTTATCCAGGTCAAATATCCAATATTTTATTTTTTTTAAGTCGTTCATTTTCTTATTAATGTACCAGCTCCTTCGTCAGAAAATATTTCATTAAGTATAGAGTTTGGTTTTCTTCCATCAAGTATAACCACTCCTCTTACCCCATTTTCTACTGCATCTATACAATTTTTAATTTTAGGTATCATACCACCTTGAACAATTTTCAATTTTATTAAATTTTCAATATCGAATGGTTTTATTTCAGATATTAAATTTTTTCTATCATCATAAACACCCTCAACATTTGTCATTAAAAGAAGTCTTCTAGATTTAAGCTTTTTTGCAATAGCACTTGCAGCCGTGTCTCCGTTAATATTATAAGTATGATTATTTGTATCTAAGCCTAGTGGAGCAACCACTGGAATTTGATTTTTATTAATTATATCTTTAATTTTTTCTAAATTAATTTTATTTGGTATACCTACAAAGCCAAGTTCTTTTTTATCAGGTATAATATTAATTATATTATTTGATTTAGAATTAATTGAAATTGCTTTAGAACCTCTTTTATTTAAAGAGTCAACAATATCATTATTAAAATCAATTAATACGTCTTCAACTATCTTAATTACTTTTTCATCAGTAACTCTTAACCCGTTTAAAAATTTAGTTTGAATTTTTTCTTTTTCTAACTCCCTCTCTATTCTTGGACCACCGCCATGTACAACAACAACTGAAAGACCCAACATATTTAAAATAAAAATATTATCTATAAAGTTATTAAATACATTTCTATCAATTAATACATTGCCACCATATTTGATAACAATTAATTCATTTTTATACTTTGAAACATATTTAGAAACAAAATTTATATTTGGAGCATTTTCCGGCCAAAACTTTTTAATTTCTTCTAGAGATTTAACTTCAGACATTTAGTTAGTTTTAATTTTTGTCTTTTTCATTATTACCCATTGTTGGGCAATAGTTAAAATATTATTAACTGTCCAATAAACCACCAAACCAGAAGGAAAGGAGGCCAAAATTATAGTTAAGAAAATTGGAAAGAAAGCGAATATCTTAGCCTGAATTGGGTCAGCTGGGGCAGGGTTCAATTTTTGTTGAACCCACATTGAAAGACCCATAAGTATTGGCCAAATACCTATTACGAGAAAACTAGGAGGATCCCAAGGTATTAATCCAAAAACATTAAATAATGAAGTCGGGTCCTGAGCGGATAAATCTTTAATCCAACCAAAAAAAGGCTGATGTCTCATTTCTAAAGAGATAAAAAGCATTTTATATATAGCAAAAAAGAAAGGAATTTGTATTAGCACTGGCAAACAACCTGAAGCAGGATTTACCTTCTCTTTTTTATACAAAGCCATCATATCTTGTTGGAGTTTCATTTTATCGTTTTTATGAACTTCTTTTAGTCTTACCATTTCGGGTTGCAAAGCTTTCATTTTTGCCATTGATCTAAAAGAATAATTTGCTAGCGGAAAAAATAATAATCTTATTCCAATTGTAATTAAAACTATTGCTATCCCAAAGTTACCTGAGATTTTAAATAAATAGTCAATCACAAAAAACAAAGGTTTTGTAAAGAAATAAAACCATCCCCAATCTATGGTCAAGTCTAACTTTTCTATATTTTGATTAGCTGCATAAGTGTCTATAGTTTCCACCTCTTTAGCAGCAACAAATAATCTTACATCGTTAGAGTTGCTTGATGAAGGTTTTATTATAGTAGGATTGTTTAAAATATAGTTTGCCTTAAATCCTTCTTTATATAAAAAAGTTGATTTGAAATTTTCATCTTGCTTGGGTACTAGAACTGTCATCCAGTATTTGTCGGTTATTCCAAGCCAACCTTCATTGGCTTCTCTAACTATCTTTTTTTCTTCAATATCATCATAATCATCCTCTTTTAATTCCTCATCAAAAACACCGATAAATCCCTCATGAGAAATATAAAAATTCTGAATATCTTCTGGAATTTTATTTCTTGTTATTTGAGCATAAGGATACAATTCTAATAAATTATTTGTATTATTTTCAACTTTTTGTGAAATTTTAAATAGGTATTTTTCATCTAATTGAATTATTTTTTTAAAAACTATTCCTTCGCCATTTTCCCATTGCAATGTAACAGGTTGGTTAGCGTTTAAGACGTTATTACCAATTACACTCCAAACTGAATCTATAGACGGAACTTTAACTTTATCCCCAACACTTGCCCAACCAGTTTCAATAAAAAAACCATTTTCAGTTTCTTTTGGGTTTAAAAAAATTACATTCTTATTATCTTTTAAATCCTGTTTATGTTTTTTAAAAGAAACATCATCAATTAATCCACCTTTTAAAGAAATAGAACCAACAATATTATTATTTTCAATTATTACTCTTTTATCCTTTTTAATCGAGTCTTCTCTAGAAACTAAATTTACTTTTAATGATTGGTCAATATTAGGTGTTATATTATTGTCAATTTTTTGCTCTTGTTTTTTTACATCTTCAGATGTTGATATATTATTTTGCGGTTTTGGTTTTTCAAAAAAAGCTCCCCAAAAAAGAAGAACAGACATGGACAAGGCTATTGCAATAAATACATTTTTATTTTCCATTTATATTTTTCCTTTATTTAATTTTTTTTTCTTAGGGACAAAGTCTAAACCTTGGCCTCCTCCTAGAAATTTAATTGGATGACAGCTAAAAATTCTTTTAATTCCTAGAGACAACCCTTTTAAAAGTCCATGGGTTTTTAACGACTCTACGAAGTACTCCGAGCAGGTTGGAAGATATCTACATTTATTTCCCAAAAAAGGAGATATTAAGTATTTATAAGTGGCTATGAAAAATATTACTAATTTAATTATTATTTTTGACATTTTTTTATTTAATTTTTTTAAAACATTTTTCCATTGCTAGATGCAGAATATTTTGTTTCTCTTCATAAGCTTTTGGTTTTCCGAAAACTATATAAGTATAATCTTTATTAATTGCACCCTTTATTTTTAATAATTTAATCACAATTGCTTTTAATTTTCTTCTAATCTTGTTTCTTTTTACTGCATTACCAATTTTTTTTTTCATTACAAAGCTAATTATTAAATTATTACTATTGTTTGATTTGATAAAATTTTTTGTAACAAATATAGAAAAAAAATCTGTATGAAATTTTCTATCTTTTAAAACAGATCTGAAGTGACTGCTTTTTTTCAAACTTACTAGTTTGACCATAATCAGTTAGGTCGAAATTGTTTTACGTCCTTTCGCCCTTCTTCTTGCTATAAGTTTCCTACCGCCTTTAGTAGCCATTCTGGCTCTAAAACCATGTCTTCTTTTTCTTACAATCCTACTAGGCTGATAAGTTCTTTTCATAAAATATTTTTAGTTATATAGTTAATTCTATCAGATAAGTACAGCTAAAACAGACAAATGAAAATAAATATAAAATTATTAATAGGCTTTATTTACTCGTTTTGTTTTATAGCTTTAATGTTTCTTATTTTTTCTAAGTTTCAATTGCAGGAAATAACTAATATTAACTTTGTAAAAAACTATCAACAAATAATTAGTGATTATAAATCAAGAAATGAAACTCTTCTCTTAACACTATTTTTTATAGGAGGAATAATTTGGGTTTTACTACTTGGTTTTGCTTCACCTTTAGCTATAGCTGCCGGGTTTATATTTGGAAAGTGGATAGGTACTTTAGTAACTATTTTAGCTTGTTCAGTTGGAAGTGTTTCACTTTTTATTTTAGCAAATTTATTTCTTAAAGAATTTATTAAAAAAAAACTTTCATCTAAAATAAACAAGTTTATTAAGCTTTTTAATAAAAATGAATTTTTGTATTTTATGTTATTTAGAGTAACTGGAGGGCCAGGGGTACCTTTTGCCATTCAGAATGTATTGCCAGTGATATTTAATATGAAAATTAAAAATTATTTTTTTGCTACATTATTAGGTATTTTACCTGGTGTGTTTGTTTTATCTTCAGTAGGTTCAGGATTAGACAAATTTATAAATAAATTTGATAAGATAAAATGGGACCAGCTTTTGTATGATCCTGAAATTTATTTACCTTTGGTTGGGTTTGTCATAATTATTATATTATCGATTGCTATAGAAAAATTTTTCTTTAATAAAAAAAACTATGAAAAATAATTTAGCTAATGATCCCAGTCCCTACCTACAGCAGCACAAAGATAATCCTGTTCACTGGCAAGTTTGGAGTAGTTCTACACTAAAAAAAGCTCAAGAAAATAAAAAACCAATTTTATTGAGTGTTGGCTATTCAAGCTGTCACTGGTGTCACGTAATGGCTCATGAAAGTTTTGAAGATAAAGAGACAGCTGAACTGATGAATAAAAACTTTATAAACATAAAAGTTGATAGAGAAGAAAGACCTGATATCGATTTTATTTTTCAAAGCTCATATCAAATTTTTAATCAATCAGGCGGAGGTTGGCCTCTTACAATGTTTTTAGATGAAAATGCTGTACCATTTATGGGCGGAACTTACTTTCCAAAAAAATCGTCAAATGGAATTCCTTCGTTTAAAGAAATTATTTCAAAAATAAGCGATGTATATACTGAGAAAAGAAACGAAATAATTAAACAATCTAATCTCATTAAGAAAAGTTTAGAACTAAACAAAACTGCAGTAATGGATCAAGACTTAGAGTCTATTTTAGAAAATATTTTATTACATTTAGACAAGCAAAAAGGAGGATACAAAGGAGCTCCAAAGTTTCCAACTTTTAATCTTCATGACACACTCCTTTATTTTTTTAATAAAACAAAAAAAAAACAATATCTTGAGCCTGTAAAATTAGTTTTAAATAAATTGTGTTCTGAAGGCATTTACGATCATGTGGAAGGAGGTATTGCAAGATATACCGTTGATGAAAATTGGTTAATACCTCATTTTGAAAAAATGCTTTATGACAATGCTCAATTCATTATTTTATTATCAAAATATTTAAAGATTGATAAAAATCCTTACTTTGAGAATAAGATCTCTCAAACAATTGATTTTATGAACAAAAACTTTGTAAATAAAATCAATGGTTTACTGGGCTCGGCCTTTGATGCAGATAGCGAAGGGGAAGAGGGTAAATATTATGTCTTTAGTTATGAGGAGTTAAAAAATATTAAAGATATTGAAAAATATTTTGAAATTAAACCTGAGGGAAATTGGGAGGGAAAGATTATTTTAAGAGAAATTAAAACTCCTTCAGAGATAGTATTGCAACAACTTAATTTAATTAGAAAAAAAAAAAAGAAGCCTTTTTTTGACTCTAAGTCACAACTAGACTTAAATAGTCTTTGGATTAGCTCGTTAGTAATGGCACATAATGTTTTACCAAATAAAAATTATTTACAACTTGCAGAAAATTATTTTTTAAGTTTAGAAAAAGTATTTTTATCAGAAAAAGAATTATTTCACTGTAATTTTAGATCAATTACTTTTATTGAAGATTATGCTTTTACAATAGCATCTCTTTTGGATCTTTATGAAAGCACTATGAAAACTAGTTATTTAATTAAAGCCAAAGAACTAACAAAAAAGGCCATAGAATTATTTTATATAAAGAAGAAATCAATTTTCCAAAAAAACAAGTTTAAAAGCAACGATATTTTTCACGAACCTATAGATATTGGTGATCATACTATACCAAATGGGAATTCTATTATGCTAATGAATTTTGCTCGTCTGGGTATGAAGTTAGAGGGAAAAGATTTATCAAATAGTTTAAATGGATATTTAAATGTCTATAAAAGTTTTATGATAAGTAGTTTAAAATCAATAGATTATTTTAATATGATTGCTGCAGGTAAAAAATGCAATCAAGACGGTTGTGACTTATAAATGACGCCTATAAAAAAGAAGAAAGATTTTATACATTGGTTTCTTTGGTTTGTTTTAGTAATTTTGTGGAATTTTGGATATCCAGCAGCTACTCCAATTTATGACGTTTTAGTTGCTGTTATTTTATCTATTCTTTTTATTTTACTGAAAAAAGCAGGAAAATAAATTTCTATAAATTTAAATCTCTTTTTTTACCAAGGTGTATAACTTTTTAGATACTTGCATAATTAGTTTCAACAAAGTAAAATTACAAAAAATGCAGGAGCTAAAATGGGAATTCATTACGACTACAAATCTACAAGAGGTGAAAAGGCCATGAAGAAAGAGGCAAAACGAAAAGCTCGTTTAGAGGAAAGAAGAGCTAGAAAAGGTGTGGATTCTCAAAAGATAAAAGCTGAAAAAAAAATGCACGATATAGACAAGCCCATTACCCTTGAAGACTTAACTAATCCCGACAAAGACTAATTTGATGAAGAAAATCTTTCAAAAGAAAGATGATCGATCTTTGAAGCGTGAGTTAGCTTTAAAAACGAACTTAAAAAAAAGGAAGAAATTCAAAGATAAAAATAAGAAAAAAAATGACCGTACTATCTGATAAATCAATTAAAAAGTTAGCAGTTACAAAACAAATGATAAAGCCATTTGTATCCCATCAAATTAGAAAAGGGAAAATTTCTTATGGACTTTCGTCCTATGGATATGACGCTAGGGTTTCTAATGAATTTAAAATTTTTACCAATGTTAATTCAGGAATAGTAGATCCAAAAATTTTTAAAAAAGAGAGTTTTGTTACTAAAGTAGGTAAAGAATGCATCATTCCTCCTAACTCTTTTGCTCTTGCCAGAACAGTAGAATATTTTAAAATTCCTGAGAATGTTTTAGTTATTTGTTTGGGTAAATCGACTTACGCTAGATGTGGGATAATTGTAAATGTAACACCACTAGAGCCTGGTTGGGAGGGTCATGTTACGCTAGAATTTTCAAATACAACACCTTTACCAGCTAAAATATATGCTAATGAAGGCGTGTCTCAATTTATTTTTATAAAAGGTAACGAGAAGCCTGAAGTCACTTACGCTAGTAGAAAAGGTAAATACATGAAACAAAAAGGTGTTACTCTACCAAAAGTTTAAGTTTATCTAATGCAGAAACTAATCATCAAAGGTAAAAAAAAATTATCTGGTTCAATCATTGTTTCTGGTTCCAAAAATGCCTCTCTTCCAATTTTGGCAGCTTCTATTTTGAACACCAAGCCCCTAACATTAAAAAATATTCCTTTAGTTAATGATGTATTTACAATGATTGAATTACTAAAATTTATTGGCTTAAAAGTAGAAGTTAAGAAGTCAAAAAATACTCTTAAAATTAGTAGAAAAAGTAAAAAACTTTTAACTGTAGCTCCTTATAAACTTTTGAAAACCATGCGTGCTGGAGTACTTGTTTTAGGTCCTCTTCTTGCTAAATTTCATAAAGCCAAAGTTTCATTACCTGGAGGGTGTGCTATAGGCACTCGGCCAGTCGACCTCCATTTATTTGCCCTTGAAAAATTGGGAGCTAAAATAAAAATAAAAAGTGGATACATACATGCAACAGCAAAAAAAGGATTAATAGGAAATAAAATTATTTTTCCTTCTATTTCAGTAGGAGCGACTGAAAATGCAATATTGGCAGCCGCTTGCGCACAAGGAACCTCTGTAATTTCCAATTGTGCAATAGAACCAGAAATTCTAGACATGATAAGTTTTTTAAACAAAATGGGGTGCAGCATAAAATTAATAGGAAAAAGAAAAATCAAAATTATAGGATCAGTTGATCTCAAATCAACAACCCACAAAGTCATTTTTGATAGAATTGAGCTTGGAACATATTTAATTGCAGCAACATTAATTGGAAAAAATATTAAATTTTCGAAAATAAATCCTAGGATAATTAAAAATGAAATTAAAATTTTAAAAAAAATGGGTGTTAAAATGAAAATAGAAAAGAATAAAATTTTAGTTTATGAGACAAAATCGATTAAAAGGATAAGTATAATGACTGAACCATATCCTGGTTTTCCAACAGACTTACAGGCCCAAATGATGGTTTTAATGTCCAGAGCCAATGGAATGTCCACTATAAAGGAAAATATTTTTGAAAATAGATTTATGCATGTTCCTGAATTGAGGCGAATGGGTGCTAAAATTAAAACTAGTCAGAATAAAGCTTACATAACTGGACCAGTAAATTTGTCTGGAGCAGAAGTTATGGCAACAGATCTCAGAGCTTCAGTTAGTTTGGTTCTAGCAGGCTTAATAGCAAAAAATAGAACAACCATTAATAGAGTTTATCATTTAGATAGAGGTTATGAAAATTTAGAAAAAAAATTGAAAAAATGTAAAGCAAATATAAAAAGAATTTAAAATGAAAGTTACAAACTTAAAGTTACTTGCAACCTCTAATGAAGATTTAAAAGTTATAGCAGCTCATTTGCAAGACGCAATAATTTCAACATCTGATATAGCTAATTTAAAAAAGAATAGAATTGTACTTATGGAACTTAATAGGTTTATGTGGGAGGATGTTGAAAAGGGTGTTTTTAGAAAAAATAAAAGAATAAGAACGATATTGAAGTTTGATAATGTGATAAATGTTTACTCTAAAAATATCAGTCAAAAAAAAAAAGGAGTTTTTAGATTTTTTAACTATTGAAAGCAATATATTGCCTGATAAAAGCTATGAAATGAAAATAATTTTTTCAGGTAACTCAGCAATTAAAATTTATGCTGAAATAATAGATGTGACTTTAGATGACCAGGGTATTCCTTGGGATACAAAAATAAAACCTAAACATAAAAATATTTAATGCTAAAATTTTTAAATTCAGATCAATCTACTTTTTTTTCAAAATTAGAGAAGATTCTAAATAAAAGATCTACTCAAAACTTTAATAACCCCCGATTGGTTAAAAAGATCATCTCAGATGTCAAAAAAAATAAAGATCAAGCTATAATTAAGTATGAAAAAAAATTTTCTAAGTTAAAACAGATAAATACTTCAAATTTGAGATTTTCAGAAAAAGAGATCAATAGAACAATTAAGCTACTTGATAAAAAAACGAAAAATTCGATAGATCTTGCTTTTAGACGAATTTATAAATTTCACAAACCTCAAAAATTAAAATCATACAAAATTAAAGATAATCAAAATAATTACTTTTCATATAAGTCGTCACCAATAGAAAAAGTTGGAGTATATGTGCCGGGGGGGACCGCAAGTTATCCAAGCTCTGTTCTTATGAATTGCATCCCAGCTATGTTAGCAGGAGTAAAAGAAATTTATATGACTACGCCTGCGTTAAATAAAAAATTTAATCCTGCAGTCTTGTATGCAGCAAAAAAATGCAAAGTGCGAGCTATCTATAAAATCGGCGGGGCCCAAGCTATCGCAGCATTAGCTTTTGGAACAAAAATAATTAAAAAAGTTGACAAAATTGTCGGTCCTGGAAATGAATATGTTGCTTTTGCTAAAAAAGAATTATTTGGAACCGTTGGAATTGATATGATTGCAGGCCCCTCAGAAGTAACAGTGGTTGCAGATAAATTTTCCAATCCAAACTGGGTGGCTTCAGACTTAATTGCACAAGCAGAACACGATGAATTTGCGCAATCAATTTTAGTTACAGATAATAAAAAAATGATTAGTGAGGTAAATTTATGTTTAAAAAAACAGCTAATAAATTTAAATAAAAAAATTATAGCAAAAAAAAGTTTGAAAAAATTTGGCTTAGCTATTTATGCGTCAAGTAAAAAAAGACTATTTGAAGTGGTTAATTATATAGCGCCAGAGCACTTAGAGATATGTACTCGTCAACCTGAAAAATTTTTAAAAAATGTAGTTAACGCTGGATCTATATTTCTTGGCAATTATTCTTCAGAATCTATTGGAGATTATCTGGCCGGAACCAATCATGTATTACCCACCTCTGGTTCTGCTAAATTTTCTTCAGGATTATCAGTCTATGATTTTTTGAAAAGGCATTCTATAATAAAAATATCTAAATCAGGTATTGAAAGATTGGGACCATCAGTTATAAATCTAGCGCAGTATGAAAATTTAGATGGACATGCTAACTCAGTAAAAATTAGGTTAAAAAAAAGGAAATAATTGGCTAAACAAGAAACATTGGAATTTAAAGGAAAGGTCACAGAGCTTTTGCCAAATGCTATGTTTCGAGTCAAATTAGAAAACAACCACGAAATTCTAGCTCACACAGCTGGAAAGTTGAGAAAGAATAGAATAAGAGTTTTGGCAGGAGATCAAGTAATGGTTGAAATGACACCTTATGATCTTACTAAAGGTAGAATTACTTTTAGATTTTAGGCCTTGTAGCTCAGTAGTAGAGCAGTACCCTGAAAAGGTATGTGTCGT
>MDTB01041928.1_pt1 | contig 14670 bp, 33 predicted proteins | sample 811161 | NCBI WGS metagenome assembly MDTB01 (sample SAMN05326650, study PRJNA326480) | marine metagenome | isolation source: seawater | place: Mediterranean Sea | collected 2009
CTTCATGATGGATAATAATCAATTTTACTATCCTTCTCCAATAAGTACTTGGTGACTTGTGCAGTATTATCTGGCACTGAGTCTAAGTAAGATTGGATCTCATCACATAAATGATGTGGGTTGACGGGATCATCTGGGGCACATTCAATGATGCACGTAAATTGGAGTTCCATTAGATATCATTAAGGGGAGATTGTCCCCTCCTGATCGGAGGGGTTTTGGATTGAGGTTTAGTCTGTGGCAAAAACCTTCTCCCATAATGAATCAAATGCGTCTTGATCTAAATGATCGGGGATACCCATGTCCTGAACGAATGATAAACATTCTACGAGGATGGCATCTTCTGCATCTGTGAGTTTGTAAGTCATTGAAGACGTTGCCTCGTGTGTACTCCCGTATTATACAATAAAAAAATCCCCCTTGCGGAGGATTTAATAAAGACTTAACATTTTGCAACTAATCGTTGTATGATGCGGATCAGTTCCGCATGAGGGACTTCCGACCAGTCATCCCACTCCTCAACATATCCTGTGTTGTCGAAGTCGGGTTCACCACTAGTAAAAGTGGGGCAGTAGCATAAATCCTGTTCATCATTGAACCAGAATGTCATGCCAAATTCTTCAGAGTTAATCATGATATCTCTTGTGCGTAGTCCCATAATTTGCTAAAATTACGTAACCAAGCATCATGTTCAGGTAAAAAATCCTGCTCATCCGCTGATACCATTGGCAGTCTATGTTTTACAACATAATCTGCGTATACTTCACCTAAGAAGTCAATCGCATCCATTTGATTCATGACATTAACCTCTCAAAGAATGTGGTAATCTCAGGGGGTAGATCTTCAATCATACCATTGTCTCTGAGCAGATCATATAATTTAATTAATTGATACTGCTCATCCCATGTGATCTCATAGGTGTTCATGTTACACAAAACTCCCTCATGTAGTAATCACAGGTGATCTCAAGACGTGCTGCCTCAAGTTCGACTTCATCAAAAAAGGCATCCATTGCCTTCTTCTCATCTGGTAAATGCTTTTGGATGTTTGCCCAGTTGATCATTACCTTAGCAACATTTAATTCTTCCATGTGTTGAATTGTATGTTACTCCTACATGATAACATAAAAAAAGCACCCCGAAGGGTGCTATGATGAGATTGATACAATTCGTTACGTAGGAATTGCTACTCTGTTTTGAATGTTGGGTTTAGGATTGTCCTCCCTGTAGGAATTCCAATTCTCTGTCTCCCATGCATCCCATTGGTTGTTACGCCAGAGGTATGCATATTCACCATCGGTTTGCCAATTTAAAAATTGATCAACCGTCTCATGATGTTCAGGTGGGCAATTCTCACCACGTAAAGAATAATATTGGACGTGCTCTTCGCACTCCTTCATATCCCAATTGTGAGTACTCATGCATGAGGACATGTCGCCCCCGTCGATGAGTTCTGCAATCTTGTCTTTGGAGTTGTAATCCTTAACAAGTTTTTTGCCTAACCCTGAAGGGTATCCATCCCAATGGTGGTATACTGATAGTACACTTCCGTCTTCTAATTGAAGACCAATTCTGGAACGGGTTCCCATAGATTCAATTTTGTAGGTACTCGCTTATTATAATGCATGGGAATGTATAAGCATGCAAATATTACCACATCGTAACAAACTGTAATAATATGTGGTAACACGTTTACGTGTAAAATGTTACACCCTCACCAATTACATAAGTGTCATAAGACATTATGCCAGAGCGTAAAGTTATGTTATAATGGGCGTTCGGATACCATCCACATTTGTGGAGGGATCTGTTTGTGTATATTTACTACCAGACTATCTCTGCCGTGTCCAATTCTTCCACATATGCTTCACAAGTCTCACCAGAGTGAAGATCGAAGATTTTATCCCAGTTTATCTGCCTTGGTTCAAAGTCTTCCATGACTTCTAAGTCAAGCGTTATCCTAATGTGATTCTTCTGGTACATGGGATTGGTGGCGAGATTACTCTTATTATAGCATATGATATGAGTACACGCAACGGGTGTGTGCAGTTATTCGAGATGTGTGTGTATTTATACACAATGACACGCAAATGTTACAATATAATAAGATTGATCTTGACATGAATACGCACACACATCTGGTCGAGATTTATGCATGATTTATAGTATGATATATGATGTGATATACTAGTCGAGATGTGACTTGACATAACTCGACGAGATGTGATATAATGATTGATTTGCCCTCGTGAGATCTCGTCGAGATTTCGTGACCTTTTATGTATTTTTTCTTTGCGATCCCTTGCTTTTTTCGAGGTCTCGTGTTATAATACGCTGCCTAAGATCACTAGGTATCAGAGGGTTAAAAAGGTACACAAGGGTAGTATCCTGAGAATGACTGTCAATAAGAAGATAAAACACACTTTTATATTTAAAATACCATTTAAAATGTAAATTAAATGAATTATGGTAACAACGGATACCGTTTGAATTTAATCTGTCTCTCTATTGACTCCTGTAATTCTTCTAAACTTCGTAGGTCTATGTGTATAAGATCTATGCCTTTATTCCACCTACTTTGTAATGGTACTAGCATGTTATATCACCTACAGTTATTCATTACTAATCCCAGTATTAATGCTATGTAAATCCCCTGTAAGAACATTAGATTTATCACTGTTTGTTTCTTTAATAACTTCATTAGTTCCGTTAATTCCTATCCATGCAAATGCTATTGGTACTGCTATAATTAATACTCTTATCCAACCAGTAATTGCTAGTATAATAAAGAGTTTAGTTCTATTCTTCATCCTCTCATTAACCTCACAAAATTCCATTCATACTTTTGATCACCATCTCTTTGATTACTCCTCTTACGTTGAATATTAGTGATTAGTTCACCTTCATCATTAAAGGTAAAGACATATGTTCTATCCTCTTCAATAACCTTTGCTTCTGTTAAATTATTCATTGCTGGTATGTATATTGCTTTGGTCAATCCAATGAATGTAAGATCAACTTTATATACATTGTCAATTACTTCTTCTACCTCTCCTTTTTGGTGTAACTCACATCTTCTAAACTCAATAAGATCTTCCATGATTCTATTAAGTACTGCTGCCTTCTCATTAGTAATACTTCCATTCCAATCTTTACTACTACACATATCATCTGTATATGATCCAATAGTTCCGATTAGTCCTCTATTAAAACTATCAATGATGTGTGGTATAATCTCTTGGGGATTATGATATGTTACCATTACCTCTCTTGGTACTGGTTCTGATCCTACCTGATTGATGTTTATTGTATTAAAGTCTTCACTATCACTATCATGTGGTTCCATTAAACCTGGCGATCTTCTTGATCCAACTGCTGTTTTTGTCTCTTTAGTTGCTTGCCATGTGTCAAGATTAATTCCACCTGCTTGGTCAATGTTAGTGGGTAATTCATCTGACTGTGAATTAAATCCTTCTGGTGTTGCTGAATTAGTCATCTTTTATATGCCTTAATTGATTCAATGAGTCCTTTATCATTTATATGAATAACATCAACCACCTCTAGTGTGGTATCCTCACCTATTACTATGATAATCTCACATGCAAACCAGTTTACATCATTACTATAAAAATATACTGGTTTAACTGTGATTCTATCTACACTATTGTAAATGTCTTTAATAGCATTGATGACATTCTCCTTACCTTCTACATCAATGTTCCAATCACACAAATGAATATCTTCAGAGAATGACTCTGCTAATGCTTCAATGTTCTGATTACTAAAGTTTTTGAAGTACTGTAGTACCTTGTCAATCATCATGGTCTTCTACCTTTGTGAATGAACTATCATAGTTGTGTCCTTTGTATGGCAACCATCCACTGAATGTTGCTCTATGACTCTGAACACATATTGCTCCTGACCATGACACTGCTGAGAGTGTCCCTCCACCATAGCAACTCTTTGTTTTTGTGAGATAATCTAACAAGTAATCCCATTCATCTGGGTTATCCTTGTATTCCTTCTCAACCAGTGCAATGATTCTATCCAAATCTTCTTTGGACATTAGACGCATTACCTCTGATTTGTCTCTGTTCAAAGTCTCATACCCACTCAGTATATTATACTCTCTATCTACCCATTGTCAAATTAAAATGTCTGGTCTCTAAGATATATTATAGAGTATCTGCAAAAACCATACATGCTATGTATAATCAGTGAACTTTTGACGCTAACTTCCTCCACTTCTCAATGTCATTCACATACTTAAGGAAGTCCTCTTCCAACCATGTAGTATCTGTGTTACCCTTTGATATCCAATCATGGGAGAACTCATACACTTCCTTCTGGTGTTGTGGCAGATACTTTTGCAACAACTTCATACACTCTTGTCTGAGTTGTAAGTCCTTAGATTCCATCTCTGTCACATTCTCCTTTTGATAACTTCCACTCATTGTAACCATCTCCTGCTGTGTCTCTACCTTCTGATAGACTGTTAAAAAAATCGCTTTCGCCCCTCGTCACCGCAGACTCGGAGGATCTATCAACAATATCATCTAACTTATCTAAATCTTTACCTACCTTAGATTTTACTCTCTTGCGTAATCTCTTAGCAACTTCAGCAATTGATTCATTATTAGAATATGCAACCTCTAAGATATGGTCTGCTTCTCTACTACCTGTGTATGATGGTAGACGTGAAGCACTGAGTTGTTCTTCGATGTTATCTAATCTACGATTGATAGCATCTAACTTGCCTTCTAATTTAAATAAGTCCATGATTAAACTTCCGTAAAACTGTGTGTTACTTCTGGTTCATTATCTAGGTGAGCAAGAAGACGACCAATTTGCCTATTTATCAATGTGTTGTTGTACTTGTTAGACAAGTCAGTTAGTGCTTCTTCGATTAGTTCGTAATCGTTTTGATTGATGATTGGCATTAGTCGTTGCTCCATTGTACTGCAAAAGTTTTGATACTAGGGTCATTATTAAATTGTGCCTTAATATCGAAGTAGATCTTGTATAGTGGATCATCCTTAAGATTAGGATCATCCTCTGATTCATCTACTATCCATTGATAACTATCAAGGATGTCTTCAACCTGTTGTTTGGTTAATTTAAGATTCATGGCAATCATCAGGTTGGAATGGAAGGTCAAATCTTACTATAGCATGGTCTGAGTTATCCGTGTACTCTTCAATTTGTACAGGACACTCATTTAACCATTCTTGGAATTGCTCGTACCTTGAGAGTGGTTGTGGATGCAATTCAGCATACTGTTGTTGTTGGTATGTTGTCATAATTACTGCTCCCAGTGAAGTGCATTAAATTCTGCGATGTTTAGATACTCATCATTATGTAACCTAGCGATGTCGTCAGGTTCATCTGTGATAAAAATAAACTCTTCGCAGAAGTATTCAACAGCAATACCTCCAAGTCGTTCGCATGCTCGGAGCATATCACCTATCTCTTCATTTGACATGTCACATTCATCAATACAAAATGCTATGTCACGTTCAATTTGGGACATTGGATTTACTCCGTGGAATAAAAAAACAGCAAGGTCAAGAGGTGCTTCACCTGACTACATTAGACTTACAGGACGTAATTTCTCTGCTGAACAGAGACAACCATAGATCCTTGCAATGGACAGGTACTAACTCATGCTGCGGTTAGTGTGAGAGGAACGTGGGGCAATGATCTGGGTTTCACCCATGCTGCCCAAATTTACCCTATGGGAATCGCTTACACCTGAACCCCCAAACTTAATCGGGGCATAGGAACCACATCAGTTACCTCTGCGGTCATCAACTGGAGGGGAAGTCAATTACCTTAACGTCATGTCTCCGCTTCTCACCAAAAATGGAATGTCGGAGTAGTTAAGAACCTCACTTATGTTGATGAACCTATTATACACAAAAAAACCACACTGTTACATGTGGTTTGTGACGGTTATTCATCTGGTTGTTCCCAAGGTTTATCATGGGATAAATCTAACCATTTTGGTAAATGGTCTTTAATCCATGCTATGATCTTCTTCATCAGTTATGAGCATCAAATTTAGATGGCACTGCTAATGGATCAAAATCTGGTTCTGGAACTGGATAAGTCTCAGGTGTTTGAGGATCTACATTATTTGGTTCATCATAATATCCTGTTGGATTTGCTTCACTTGATGCTGTACCAACTGGATATGTTGTTGGGTCAGTTCCATAATATCCATCAGGATTTGCTTCACTTGATGCGTAACCTGCAATCACTCCTGTTTGTGGTGGTGCAGTATATGTTTGAACCTCTTCTGGTACTTGATGCACATCACTGTGACCATCAACATAAAATGCTCCACCAAGATCATGGTCATAATATCCATAAGGATTTGCTTCACTTGATGCAATACTCACATCACCATACAATGTGGTATCTACATTATATGTTGCAGTTGGATATGCTGCGGTTGAACCTGCACCAACTGTGGTATCAATATGATATGGATGATCGGGTGGATAAATGCTTGTATCAATATTCACTGTACCAGTATCAGCAGTAGCATAATACTCAGGTGCATCAAATGCTGTTCCTGCATAGGCAACCACACTATCATCAACCCAATGAATTGACTGTGCTGCTTGATCAGCATCAAACTGTGCAGCATTTTGTTCTTCTACCTTATCCGCTAACTCTGCTGCAACTCTTGCTGCTTCCTCAGATTTAGCGATTGCTGCTACTTGTGCTCTTCTGTGCTCTTCTGCTTTATGTGCAGCATGACCTGCCAAAATTCCCTTCAAATCCTCAAGGAATATTTGTGATGTTACACTTGCATCATTCAAATATTCATGAACTACTTCGTTTAATCTTCCCTTCCTGTTGTCTTCGTACATTGCTACTAATTCCTCTGTGTCCATGTTCCTCACCATACTTGATATCTTATTATATATCAGTGTTCCACATTTATCAATGGTGCTTCCCTGAATTGTGAAGCAGCAATATTTAATGATGATCCTTTATGTGCAATGATACTTTTAGAATATGCCATTGCAAAGAAGTCAAGTGATAATTCTGTGAGATACTTTGTTAAGTTTTGATACCTAAGACCTAATGCTTTTTTATAATCATTAAGAATATGATCTCTAGTAATGATAGGATACTTCCTTGCCCAATACCTATAGTATTTTAATGGCATATCACTACAGATATAAAATTTTGCTTCTGGATCATCCTTTAAAATCTCATCCATTATGTTAAAATAGTTCTTATCAGGTATATACCTGAATATATCACTATGAGTAATCTCTTTACCAATGTGCCACTTCCAAGGACTCTGAACTAATGGATGTCCACCACTCTTATCTCTTTTAAACATGGATTGTAATGATATTGGCATACCATCTAAATCACTATCCTCAAACCAAATACCATTCATTCTTCTTAAATGAATAGTATAAAACTTACCAAATGCTTTTTTAAATACATTCTCATACTCTGGATACCTTAGTTTAATCGCAGATGTAGGTTCATCATATCGACCCCAAAATCCTATTCTAACTCCCCTTGGTTGATCTATTACCCATGAATTTATAAGTATATTCTTATTTTTACCTAATTTTAGTGATTTTCTCTTTTTAAATGCATTTACAAGACGTTTTACACCAACATAATCTAATGTATCCAATACATCAGGATCATATAGATCATCACTTACAAATGAGGTATATGGGAAGTCAAAGAATATATGTTCAGGGAATATTGATTCTTTAAATTGAATAGTAAACTTATGACCACTCAACTGATTTAACAATGCTGCTTGTCTCCAAAATAATATCTTCTGCCCAAACCCACAGTCAACAGGATCACATTGGTATGGATCATAACCATCCAGTTTATAAGATCTACTATCCTCATAATGCGAATAGACCTTATCACATCTCATTATATACATCAGTAGATACCATGCTCATCTATCTGCATTATTTTATTAAACAGACTGAACGTAAATCTCCTAAAATTATATTCTTTTGGTGGTGGTACAACTATTGGTGAACCATACCCAGTAAATGATGTACTATCCTTAAAATCAAATACAATACTATTCCTTAGATCACTACATGATGGTCGTATCATTATTAAATAACCACTATTAATCTGAGGTAGATCAAATGTTATATTAAATAGGGAACTCCGATCATTTATATCAACACTACTACTATGAATAGTCTTTGACTTAGCATGAAGAGTATCCAACAACTTACAATTTGGAATAGTCTTCAGTTTAAATGGAGATAAAATCTCAAACCTACGATTATGTCTCACCGTCTTATAATAATCAATAAACTCCTGACCAATATCCACACCAGTATCCAATTCAAACTCCCACTCCTTATAATCGCCAGGTTTTCCTTGTACTAAATCCTTATCTTTACATAGATCATGTTGATAATCAATTAGTTGACGATATAATTGTACGTTAGGAGCAACGACACTAAATTTTAAATGATAATGACTAGGAAGAATAAAACATGGGTGTTCTTGATTAATCTCCTCATCAAATGTATTCAACATCAATTCATTCCATATGTAACTACCCATAATCTCATGGAATAGAACATCAATATTATCACCAAGATCATACTCTCCTCTATTCCATCTACTTATTCTAAACTCATCATTTATTACTGATAATCTATCACCACTTATCATCATCTTCTTCCTACATTGCTCAATATGATTTGCAGATGCAGTATTCTGTTCAAAACATATAACTTCCTTAGCACCATGCTTCAATGCCAAAAATGCTAGTAATCCACTACCAGCACCAACATCAACACAACGCTTCCCTTTACAATCTTTTAAAATCTCATCATAAAATCTATTACGTGCATGATCCTCCATCAAACCATCCAATCCATCATAATAATATTCTAAATTATGAGAACCTTTAAGTGTTTGGAATTCTTTTAACGCAGTAGAATAATGTGCTTTAGAATTCTTACTCATTCTCTATCTCATCTGCTATTTTATATAACTCCTGCGTAGATTTGTATGTAAGACTATCACACTCATCAACACATGCCTTTAAGAATCCTGCTAATGCTTTAGCACCGATCTGTGCTTTTTTTAATCGTGTTTGTTTTGTTAATTCTGTAATAGCAATTAGATAAGACTTTACTAATCGCTCTCCTCGTTCAGTCATCGTCATTACTCCTCAATTCAGTATTTAATAGATAAAACCAGATTATACCCAATACTATTATAGTAAATAGTCTGATATTTTCCCAATTAACCACAATCATTTTTCATGTGGTAATGGAACACTATTATCTATGAATGGATTAAAGTCGTCAGATGATACTGTAGGCATCTTGACAAATGTAAATGCACGTTGATCTGGATTATCTAATCCCACCCACTTATCATTTATAAAATGACCAGCGATAGTCGCAGTCTGGTCAAAACCATTCATGTCTGGTTTTAAAGTATGTGTCCATTGCTTTTTACCACTAGCATCATCTATCTTTGAATCAATAGTTTGTTCTGTTGTTGCTGCAAGTGAGTCTTTGTTGACCCAATTTGAGAATGAACCAGGTTCGTCAGCATTAAAGTCTTTAATACGTTGAGCAAGACTCTCATCACCATGAATATCCTCTTGCATCCAATACTTAGGATACACTACCTTCTTACTATTTGACATCTCAACACCCCATAGACCATAGGTGCTGTTTGCCATTATATGATAATCACACAAATGCATCATACAATGGTCGAATGAATAATTATACCAATTATTCTTTATCTTCTTCTTACCTGCTGGTGCAAGTTCCTTAGCAATTTGTTGAACAGGTACACCAGTTCTCTGTGATGCTAACATCATTGCCATCTTGTAATAGAATCTACCCATACCAGACTCATCAATAATCTCATCAATCATCTGCATCCATTCACAATCAATCATATTATTATCATTGCTTAGATCAGTAACCAAAGTGAACCTATCACTCTGCCACTTAGGATTGTTTAAGATATAATCCTTATCATTAGTAAAGATTAGCACTGGCAAACCATCAGGCATTTGCTTAAGTGCATCAATATAATAATCATCATCAATTAAGAACATGCCACTTGAGATCTCAGTGAAGTCACCTCTCCTAAAATGCATAGAGATTACAGGAGTATCACCAAACATCTTTTGCTTCCATGCTTTACATATGTCTTGGATGTCACCTCTATATGTAAAATGCTTTTTAATATCTGTTATCTGTGTTGTATCAATACTATTAATTGGTGTTGGATACCCAAATAATATACCACCATCCTTCGCTCTTGGTATTATATCCTCAAACTGTTCCTGATCCAAAAATTCTATTACAATGTCCTCATCTATTGGTGTATCATCACTAAATGTCCTTCTACCCTGTCTTAATATCTCTGGTGCTACCATCTTATCATGTGCTTCTTCATCAATCTCTAATGACTCAAAAGTATTCTTAAGTGCAAGCAACTCAAACTTACCAGCAGCATACTTTAACCCTGATCGGTTACATAATGACCTCATCAAAGCATATGATGACATTTGGTATCCCAATCCACTACCAGTAAATTGATGCTCCTCGTTTAATCTCAGTGCCATTGTTAATACTTTTATTGACTATTTAGAAGTATAGTATCCAATTGTCATCACACTTCACACCATGACCTTGCAAACTAATTCTCTTATCATCAAAATCAAGGTTAAAACCTGGCGCAATTTGATGAACTAACTTACCTGTGAACCAAAACATCTGACCTACTTTATATGGTACTACTGTTGGTTCACCATAATCACCCCATTGACTATAATCCAATTCCTTCATGTGCTTAGTATATTCATTATCAATCTCATACTGCTTCATTGACTCCTCTTCCCAAGTATTCAGACCACCACCATTCATAGGTAGACATAATGGTAGAGTAAATGATAACACATTTTCATAATCTATCTCTTTAAATGAATTATCAAATAAAAACTCATGCTTCTCATGTTGTAGATCTAAATGTATAGTTGCACTTGGTTGCTCCATATACATTTTGGTTGCCATCTTTGGTGGTTCATTAGGTTTAGCACTAAACACATGGAATCCTGGATATGCAAGATGATCCCACAATGCACAACGTCCAAGAACCTTATCAAATGCAACCATCACCTCACGATATAATCCACCAAAATACTGTGCAAATATAGGATTCTGTTCCTTAGTATAACGATAGTATTCTTCTATGCTGCTTATACCATCAATATATGTTGCAGCACCAAGAGTATAAAAATCAACAGGATTACTTTGATTAGGAGTGAATCCACCCTCAGTTGAGTAGATACCTCTTGATATCCACCAATCACTAAGAGCATCAATATCTTTTAAAACAATATCAATCTGCTCTTGATTTAATACATCTAAGAATCCACTATTCATTTCTTTTTAAAGACACCAAACTTAGATAGTAACCACATTGTAACTATTGTCCAACCTATTACATACCACATCATTCATCCTCCTTTACTTTAATATCATACTCAATGACAATCTTCTTAGATGATCTACCAACTGAGTTTAATGTCTCATACTGGTTGAACTCACCCTGTAATAACAGTGCTACTGTCTTCCTATCTAATCCACATAACTGCTCACAATTCTGAAGTGACTTGCGAACTGTCTCTAATGCATCAGGTTTTACATCCTTAGTAAATCCATTCAAGTCAGTTGTTTTAGCATTTTCTAATGCTTTATCAATATCTAAATGGAACTCATCACTCATGCAACCTCTTCCCAATGGGAATCGTTACCATTTTCTTCCATTACTTTTACTTTACGACTGACATGCTTTGGTTCTGCATTTACTGCTAACTGTGCAGTCACAGTATAATAACAATCAATTGCACCACCACTACCAGACTGAACAACTATCTTCTTACCCCACTCTACTGCCTTAACAAATAGATCTTGGTGTACTCCAATAGGTGTCAACTGTACATTAATAGTTGCAGGATCAATGGTTCTCACTGCTTCAGGTGGTTTGTTACCTAACCAATCATCAGGTAGATCAATAGTAGTATTATTCTTTAGTCTTCCACTAAATGATACACCACCACTTGCTTCAAGGAATGTCAATGCACCAACTGCTTCATCATAGATAGCATACTTTGGTTTAGCGTTAGGATCAGTCATGAGTTTGCTTCCTTCAATGCTTCAACTATAATTCTTTTAAGTTGATTTGACTTCTTCTTCCCAAGTCCTGCTCTTGTGTCTATCTGTACTTTTAACCAGTACACAAATGCAAGAACAAGAATGAATTGAATACCTTCACCCCATGACAGGTTCCATGCTTCATTCAAATCCAGCGATGCTGCTGCTAATAGATTAATCATCTAAATTCTCCAATTTTACATAATTTTGCGTCAACAGATTCAGGTGTTGCTTTAACACGATAAACCACCTCATCCTCTTTACCTAGTTTGGTTAGCATATCTGCTACCTGATCCCATAGGTGTTTGTATTGAGAGTCATTCATTTAAAGATACCTCCAATCCATTTAGTGAACATTACCCAAAGAGATTTACGAGCACTGCCCTCAATCTCATCAAACATATTCATATTAAGTTTGAACGCATAGTTTGCTTCAGATATTATAGCATCTATCTGTGATTGATCAAGTTCTAACGCATCTAATGATGCACGATACTCATTCTTATACTCTTTAGCATCTTCTATCTTATCAAAATCATAGAAGTGTAACCCTTCACCTTCTGGTAATGTTAATGCCTTCTCTGCTATACCTTTGAGTATTTGTCCTCCTGATAGATCACCAATGTATCTGGTATAATGATGACCAATCAACAACATCTTATCCACCTCACGTATTCGATTAACATACTGCTGACATGCGTCAGTTGGTGTTATGATTGCTCTCCAATTTGGACCATAATAATACCTGAGATCTCTCTCAAGTGATTGTGTTCTGTATAATACAGGATCATCAATCACTGCTACCGCAACATCATCATGATGTTTGCTGATCTCCTCCTCCATTGCTCTATAAACAAAGTAGAAGTTTGCTATGAGTTTACGATACTCTTCAGGATCAAGTACACCTCTAAGGAATGATGCAACAAATTTGGTATTCTCTGCTGCGGAGTGTGACTTCTTAGTTCCTGTCTTTAGTTCTTTTGATAGTGTCATAGATCTAACTCTAATTGTATGTCTTGTCTAATACGTGTCTTAACGTATTTTAAATCCTTCCAGTCTTGTTGATAGCATAATAGTAATGTATGTATCATGCGATGATTGTCATTTTTAGCATATTGACAATCAGGTTTAGGTTTAACATTAGTCTCTATTGTAATGTACTGGGGACATGTAGGGAATCCACTCTTCTTAATTGGTGGATCACCGACAAAATATACCCAACCCTCATCTAACTGTCCGTGTCTCTCCCAAATAACATAGTCATCGACTTTAGGTACATAGGATTCACTCATAGATCCTCAAGAGTTAAGTCATTAATGAATAACCAATCCTCTGGTGAATCTTCACCATCAACAACAAACTCTTCATGAATTGCAGTAGAATCATCAATACGATCTTCTAACACTGCAACAGTTATACAAGACATGAAGTGTTGCTCCACATTCTCTATACACTGCTCATGTACTATGTCAATCTTCTTCATACCATCCCCCAAAGATATTGTTGATCATAGTATCTATGTCGTGAATGATGACACGATACCAACCTCTTCTGTCTCATCTACTTTGAGACGTACTGCATTTTTAACCTTTGGTAATATATGACCTACATGGTCATCTTGATAACCATCATTTAACTCTCTACACAGATCAAAACATTCTTGATCATCTTTTGCAACTACATTAATTACACCACCGTACTCTGACTGTGGGAATGGAACCCAATAGTCAACGATGTAAAGATACTTGTCCATCATTGGAGTAAAAGAACAGGTGTATTCTAAAGTAAAACACCCTCTCCGTCAAGCGGAGAAGGTGTCGTGGTCATCAAGTTGATCTTCGTTGAATGATTCAAATACATCCTCGTTAAGATCATCTTCTTGGTCTTGGATGAGAAGGAGATCGTCGTTCATGTGAATCCTTTTGGTATATACCTATTATACACACACTAACCGACATGCACTACCATATTGGGACACTTCTTAATGTGTCTGTAATATTTGGGATTACCTGTGAAGTGTGAATATAATTCAAGTTCACGCTTCCTAGCATCTATCTCATGTGGTTGGTTCTCATAATCATCTCTGTTTATTACCTCACCTTTATATCTCATCTTACGATCTACACTGGTAAGACTACCACTAACCCATTGATGCACATGAGTCAACTCATGCATCATTGTTGTAATGTAGTTATGATTATTCATCCTTGCTTGCAAGGTGATCTTAAATTCTCTAGGTCTTCTGAATCCATCTATAACATCACAGAATCCAAAAGAATCATCATACACCAATCCACAATGATGAACATCAATCTCTATCTTGTGCCTTGGCATATACTCAGCACAAAACCATTGAAGGATATCAGTACAAAGACGTTTAGAGTATCCATAACCTGATGTGCTGTAAAGGAGCATTAGAAGAACCTCATCTCAAGTGTACTGATAGATGCAAATGCAAC